>SXGQ01053161.1_pt1 | contig 27293 bp, 21 predicted proteins | sample 3178371 | NCBI WGS metagenome assembly SXGQ01 (sample SAMN11356859, study PRJNA531348) | freshwater metagenome | isolation source: freshwater sample F1-20 | place: China: Fuxian Lake, Yuxi | collected 2017-12-25 | reverse complement strand
TGACCGGGTCGGCCGTGGCGCCGGCGACGAGCACCTGCTGCACCGGCTCGTCGGACTCGTCGGCCGCCGACAGCGTGAAGCTGGACTCCTCGTCCTCCTTCAGCGTCGGGTCGTTCTTGAGGTCCTTGACGAACTCCTCGTCGGAGATGTCGGGCAGGACCTTCTTGCCCTGGGCGTCGACCTTCGCGGCCTGACCACCCTCCGGCACGTCGAGCGCGTCGGCGATGTCGACGGGGGCGTCGGCAGTCTTCTTCGCCGCGGCCTTCTTGGCCGGCGCCTTCTTGGCGGCCGTCTTCTTGACCGGCGCCTTCTTCGCGGGAGCGGGGGCGGCGGTCTTCTTGGAAGTCTTCGTCACGGGCTCTTCTGATCTCGCGGGTGGGCTGGACGATCGTGCTGCGCGCTACCCCGGACGGCCTCGGCGAGGGGGTCGACGTTGGTTCCGGCGCAGCGGGACGGCAGGATCTGACACCTGCGTCCGAGGACGGAACTCACCGAGGACTCACCTCCCTGACCTGTCTGAGGGCGCAACAAAGAGGCCTGCGGTCAACCTCTGCGTGATCCAGTGTGCCACGGGGACACAACCGGCGTGGTCGGACCCCCTGGATGGTCCGCGCGCCCTGCGACCTCAGTCGAGCGGCCAGGTGTGCACCGGCTCGTTGGTGTGCATGAGCTCCGCGTAGCGCCGGGTGACGGCACGCAGCGCCGCAGTGCGGTCACCCGTCCGCCCCAGCTCCTGCTCGACGGCCGAGACCAGCCAGGTCGCGCCGTTGGCGCCGCGGATGCACCGCTGCTCCACGACGTCGAGCAGCCGGTCGGAGACCGCGGTGTCGACGCCCATCTGGCCGAGTCCCTCGTGGGCGAGCGGCAGGAGGTGACGCAGCACCAGCTCACGGACGGACACGGTGCCGACCGAGGGCCAGTACTGGTCGGCCTCGATGCCCACCCGCGCCGCCTGGTGGAAGTTCTCCTCGGCCGCCCGGAACGAGAGCTGCGACCAGACCGGACGCTCGCTCTGGCGCATCACCTGGACGAGGCCGTAGAACAGCGCCGCGTTGGCGACCGTGTCGACCACCGTCGGCCCGGCGGGGAGCAGCCGGTTCTCCACCCGCAGGTGCGGACGACCGTCGCTCACGTCGTAGATCGGGCGGTTCCACCGGTAGACGGTCCCGTTGTGCAGCAGCAGCTCGGCGAGCGCGGGGACGCGTCCCGCCTCGAGCTCGGCCACCGGGTCCTCGTCCTCCACGATCGGCAGCAGCGCCGGGAAGTACCGGACGTTCTCCTCGAACAGGTCGAAGACCGAGGTGATCCACCGCTCCCCGAAGAAGACGCGCGGCCGGACGCCCTGCGCCTTCAGCTCCTCGCTGCGCGTGTCGGTCGCCTGCTCGAACAACGGGATCCGCGTCTCGTGCCAGAGCTGTCGGCCGAGGAGGAACGGCGAGTTCGCGCCCACGGCCACCTGCACGCCGGCGATGGCCTGGGCGGCGTTCCACGTGGCCGCGAAGTCGTCGGGCTCGACCTGCAGGTGCAGCTGCGTGCTCGTGCAGGCCGCCTCGGGCACGATCGTGTCGGCCGTCGTCTCCAGCCGGTCGACCCCGTCGATGACGATCGCGATGTCCTCACCACGCGCCGAGAGGATCTGGTCCGACAACAGGTGGTAGCGCGGGTTCGGCGAGAGCGACTCCTGACGCAGGTGCTCCGAGCGCAGGGTCGGCAGCACCCCCACCATCAGCAGACCGGCCTCGGCGCGCGCGGCCTTCACCTGCGCCTCGTTGAGGTCGCGGCGGACCGTCTGCTCCAGGACGGCGAAGCCGTCACCGCTCGCCGGCTGCGGCGGGACGTTGATCTCGATGTTGAACAGCCCGAGCTCGGTCTGGAACGCCTCGTCGGCGATGGCCTCCAGCGCCTCGGCGTTCCGCATCGCGGGGTCGCCCAGGTCGTCGACGAGGTTCAGCTCGATCTCGACGCCGATCTGCGGCTCGCCCACGGAGAAGTCGTGCTCGGAGAGCATCCGGGCGAACACGTCGAGGCAGCGTCGTACCTTCTCCCGGTACCGCGTCCGGTCCTCGCGCGTGAAGGTCCTGTCGTCGACGTCCTGACCCATGCGCTCACCCTAGGGGCGACGCCGGCCCAGTGCGCGTCATCGCAGGGTGCCCGCGTCCGCGAACGCCGCGCGCACGATCTCCCGCAGCCTCCGCGGGTGCGTGCCGAACCGGAGGGCGTCACCGAGGGTCGCTGCCATCGTGTAGCCCGGGTCCGCGGCCCTGGCCCGGTCGAAGCCGAGGGCGGCCTGCGCGCCGTCGCCCCGGAGGTACGCGAGGTAGCCGGCCACCGTGTACGGCACGGCGGCGTAGACCCCGGGCGACCGCCGGGCCAGCTCGCGCCACGTGGCGAGCCGCTCGGGACCAGCGTCGTCGAGGGTCGGCCAGAGCCCGTCGCGGACCGCTCCCAGCGTCAGCCAGACGCCCAGCCGCAGCAACGACCGGGCCTCCACCGCGTCGACGCCGGAGCGCTCGACTGTCCGCACGACGTCCTGCACCTCCTGGAGCCCCGTGACGGCGAGGTCGGTCGGCGCGCGCCACGACTGCTCCACCAGCTCCCGCTCGACCTGGACCACCTGCGTCAGGAGCCACGTCGAGCCCGGTCCGTCGCACGGGCGCCAGCGGTCCTCCAGGGCCGTGCGGTCGGGCAGCACCTCCTGGCCCGCGAGGACGGCCTCCAGCACCGCCGGGTGGTGCGGGCTCAGGTCGAGGGGCGTCCCGGTCGGGTCGTCGTCCGACGCGGTCCAGAAGCGTCTGGAGTCGGTCCAGGCGACGACGACCGGACGGATCGGGGCCAGCGCGCCCTCGACCGCACGCGCTGCCTGGGCGGCTCGCTCGACCCGGGTCGAGACGACGAGCACGATGGCGCCGTCGGCGCCCTGGGCGCGCAGGTGTCCGGCCACGAAGCGGGCCACGTGCTGCACGTGGTCGTCCTGGTCCGGCAGGTCCACGCGCATCGTGAAGCCGAGACGCTGTCGAGGCCCGCTCGTCGCGATCGCGCAGATCGACTCGTGCGGGGCGAAGCCGAGCGCGGCGGGCAGGAGGTTGAAGAGGTCGGCCACGTCGTGGGCCGTGTACACGGGTTGGGAGGTCATGGACCCAACCTGCTGCGCGCGGACGGCGTGCGGCGGTGCGCGTTCCCCGCCTGTGGACGGACGTCAGGCCAGGGCGCGCCCGGCGACCGAGGGTGTGGACGCAGCGACCGTCGGCGGTCCGCAGCAGAATGGGACCATGCGGTCCACGGCGTCGGTGCTCCACCTCGACCTCGACGCCGTCTTCGCCTCGGTGGAGCAGCGCGACAAGCCGTCGCTGCGCGGCCGACCGGTGATCGTCGGCGGCATCGGACAGCGTGGCGTGGTCTCCACCTGCTCCTACGAGGCGCGCGTCCACGGCGTCCGCTCGGCGATGCGCATGGCTGAGGCCCGGGCGCGGTGCCCGCACGCGGCGTTCCTCTCGGGCCGCTTCGACGCCTACCGCGAGGCGAGCACCCTCGTCATGCGGCGCCTGCGCGAGGAGTCGCCGCTCGTCGAGCCGCTCTCGCTCGATGAGGCCTACGTCGACCTCGCGGCCGGTTCTGACGACGACCTCTCCCCCGATGCCGTGCTCGAGCGCGTCGAGACGCTGCGCCGCGACATCACCGAGATCACCGAGGGCCTCACGGCCTCGGTCGGCGTCGCGTCCTCGAAGCTCATGGCGAAGATCGCCAGCGAGCTGCGCAAGCCCGACGGCATGTTCGTCGTCGCCCCCGGCACCGAGCTCGCGCTCCTGGAGCCCATGCAGGTGCGGGCGATCCCGGGCGTCGGGCCCGCGACGGCCGAGCGGCTGCGCCGGATCGGGGTCGGCACGGTCGGCGAGCTGCGCCAGCGCGACGAGGACGAGCTGGTCCGGCTTCTGGGCTCCGCGTCGGGGCGGTCCCTCGCCCGCCTCGCCCGTGCCGACGACGACCGACCCGTCGTCGCCGAGCGCGAGGCGAAGTCGATCAGCGTCGAGGACACCTTCCCCGACGACGTCACCGACCGGGCCCGGCTCGAGGGCGTCGTCGACACGATGGCGCGGCGCGTCGGTGGACGGCTGCGCAGCGCAGGTCTCTCCGGCCGCACCGTCACCCTGAAGATCCGCTACCACGACTTCGAGACCCACACCCGCTCCACGACCCTCGCGGGCCCCACCGACTCGCCCACGTTGCTCGCCGCGAGCGCGCAGGGCCTGCTGGCCGCCACGGACCTGTCGGGCGGCCTGCGCCTGGTCGGCGTCGGGGTCAGCGGGCTCGCGGACTGGGTGCAGGACGACCTGTTCGCCGAGCCTGAGCCCGACCCCGACGCGGGGACCACGGACGAGCCGTCCACCGGTCCCGAGCCCGCTCCCCGCTCCCCCGACCCCGGCCCGGTCTGGAGCCCCGGCGCCGACGTCCACCACCGCCACCACGGCGACGGCTGGGTGTGGGGCGCCGGCCTCGGCCGGGTGACGGTCCGCTTCGAGACGCGACTCACGGGCCCCGGGCCCGTGCACACCTTCGCGGCCGGCGACGACGCCCTCACGCCCGGTCACACGGGCCCCACACGCCCGCGCCGACCCGACGAGCTGACCGCGCCGAGCGCCGCGGAGCGGTCGAGCGACGAGGGCCTGGGTGCCGGGCGATAGCGTCACCGCATGACGTCGACGCACGAACCGCCCGTCGCCCCTCAGCACCCGGTCGTCCGCCGCCACCACGGCGACGAGGTCGAGGACCCGTACGAGTGGCTCCGCGACAAGGACGACCCTCGCACCCTGGCCCACCTCGAGGCCGAGAACGCGTACGCGGAGGCCCGCACGGCCCACCTCGCCGACCTGCGCGGTCGGCTGTTCGAGGAGATCCGCTCACGGACCCTCGAGACCGACCTCTCCGTGCCCGTGCGGCACGGCGGCTGGTGGTACTACTCGCGCACCGTCGAGGGCAGCCAGTACGCCATCCGCTGCCGCACGGCGGTCTCGTCCCCCGACGACTGGGAGCCGCCGACCCTCGTGCCGGGCGAGCCCGTGCCCGGCGAGGAGGTCCTGCTCGACTCCAACCTCGAGGCCGAGGGGCACGACTTCTTCTCCCTCGGCGGGTTCTCGCTGAGCGACGACGGCAGCCTGCTCGCGTGGTCGACCGACGTCGTCGGCGACGAGCGCTACACGATCCGCGTGAAGGACCTGCGCACCGGCGAGCTGCTCGCCGACGAGATCGCCGGCACGAGCGGCGGCGTCACCTGGTCCGCCGACGGGAGCCACCTCTTCTACACGACCGTCGACGACGCGTGGCGTCCCCACCGCGTCTGGCGACACCGACTGGGCTCCGACGCCGACGACGTGCTCGTCCACGAGGAGACCGACGAGCGGTTCTTCACCGGTGTCGGGCGCACCCAGTCCGAGCGCTACCTCGTGATCGGCGCGTCGTCGAAGATCACGAGCGAGGTGCTCGTCCTCGAGGCCGACGACCCGACCGGCGACTTCAGGGTCGTGGTGCCGCGCCGCGACGGCGTCGAGTACTCGCTCGAGCACGCAGTGGTCGCCGGACGCGACCTGTTCCTGGTGCTGCACAACGACGGCGCGGAGGACTTCGAGCTCGGCGCCCTGCCCGTCGACGCCGCGCCGGTGGATCGACCCCTGCGCGAGGCGCTCGAGACGGTCGTGCCGCACCGCGCAGGCACGCGCCTGGAGGGCATCGACGTCTTCGCCCGGTCGCTCCTGCTCTCCTACCGTCGCGAGGCGCTCACCCGCGTCGCCATCGCGAGCATCGACGACGGCGGTCTCGGCGAGCCGCGCGAGATCGACTTCGGCGAGGAGCTGTTCACCGCCGGGGTGGGCGCGAACGCCGAGTGGGACCAGCCCGTGATCCGCCTCGGGATGGGATCGCTCGTCACGCCCAGCACCGTGCTCGACCTCGTCGTCGAGACGGGCGAGCTGGTCGTGCGCAAGCAGCAGACGGTGCTCGGCGGGTACGACCCCGCCGACTACGTGCAGCACCGCACGTGGGCGACCGCCGACGACGGCACGCTCGTCCCGGTCTCGCTCGTCGCCCGCGCCGACACCCCGCGCGACGGCTCCGCACCCGCCCTGCTCTACGGGTACGGCTCCTACGAGATCAGCATCGACCCCGGCATGTCCGTCCCACGCCTGTCGCTGCTCGACCGCGTCTTCGTGTTCGCCACCGCCCACGGCCGCGGCGGCGGCGAGCTCGGTCGCGCCTGGTACGACCAGGGCAAGCTGACCCACAAGAAGAACACCTTCTCCGACTTCGTCGCCGCGGCACGCCACCTCGTGGCAGAGGGCTGGACCTCGCCCGAGCGGCTCGTCGCGGAGGGCGGCAGCGCCGGCGGCCTGCTCGTCGGCGCGGCCCTGAACCTGGCGCCCGACGCGTTCGGCGCCGTCGTGGCGGAGGTCCCGTTCGTCGACGCCCTGACGACGATCCTCGACCCGAGCCTGCCGCTGACCGTCATCGAGTGGGACGAGTGGGGCGACCCGCTGCACGACCCCGACGTCTACGCCTACATGAAGTCCTACACGCCCTACGAGAACGTCGCCGAGGTCGCGTACCCGCCGGTGCTCGCGGTGACGAGCCTCAACGACACGCGGGTGCTCTACGTGGAGCCTGCCAAGTGGGTCGCGCGGCTGCGCGAACGGTCGACCGGCCAGGTCCCTGCCCTCCTCAAGACCGAGATGAACGCCGGCCACGGCGGCGTGAGCGGACGCTACGCGGCCTGGCACGAGCGGGCCTGGGAGCTGGCCTGGATCATCGACGTCGTCGGGGCGCCCCACGAGCCCCGACCGGTTGCCGCCGATGTCGGCGCCGGCTCGTAGGCTGCTCGCGTGCTCCGCATCGCCACGGTCAACGTCAACGGCATCCGCGCCGCCCTCCGACGCGGCATGGGTCCCTGGCTCGAGGACGCCGACGCCGACGTCGTCACCCTGCAGGAGGTCCGAGCGCCCGACGCGCTCGTGCACGAGCTGATGGCCGGGACCGGCTACCACGTCGTGCACACCGAGGCCGCCGCCAAGGGTCGCGCGGGCGTCGCGGTGCTCAGCCGCACCGAGCCCAAGGCGCACCGCGTCGGGCACGGCGACCCGTCCTTCGACGACGCCGGCCGCTGGGTCGAGTCCGACATCGTGCTGCCCGACGGCAGCCTCCTCACGGCGGTGTCGGCCTACGTCCACTCCGGCGCCGTCGGCACGCCCAGCCAGGACGAGAAGTACCGCTTCCTCGACCAGCTGCTGGTGCGCCTCGCTGAGCTGCGCGACCACGCCGACCACGCGGTCGTGACCGGCGACTTCAACGTCGGCCACACCGAGCTCGACATCAAGAACTGGAAGGGCAACCTGAAGAAGGCCGGGTTCCTCCCGGAGGAGCGCGCGTACCTCGACCGCGTGCGCGACGAGCTCGGCTGGGTCGACGTCGCGCGGATGCACGCCGGCGAGGTCGACGGTCCCTACACCTGGTGGTCGTGGCGGGGTCAGGCGTTCGACAACGACACCGGGTGGCGGATCGACTACCAGCTCGCCACGCCCGAGCTGGCCGCCACGGTCAGTGCCGCCCGCGTCGACCGAGCCGCGACCTACGCCGAGCGGTTCTCCGACCACGCACCGCTCGTCGTCGACTACGCCCTCTGACCGTGGCGCTCGCCCGCGTCCTCGGACCCGTCCGAGCGACCGGCCTCGGCGCCGGGTCGATGCTGGGGGCCGGCGTGTTCGTCGCGCTCGGTCCGGCGGTCGGGCGCACCGGCGTCTTCGTCGTGTGGGCGGTGCTGCTCGCTGCGCTGGTGGCCGGGCTCAACGCCCTGGCGTCGGCCCGCCTCGCCAGCCGGTACCCGGCCGCGGGCGGCACCTACGTGTTCGCGCGGGAGCGGCTCGGGCCCACCTGGGGGCACCTCGCGGGCTGGGTGTTCGTGGTCGGGAAGACCGCGTCCTGCGCGGCGATGGCGCTGGCGGTCGGGGCCCACCTGGCGCCTGGTCACGCGACGACGCTCGCGGTCGTCGCGGTCGCCGTGCTGACGGCCGTCGACCTCGCCGGCGCCCGCCGCTCGGCCGACGCGCTCACCGTGTCGGCGGTGCTGGTCGTGCTCGTCGTCGGGACGGCATCGCTCCTCGTCCTCGGCGAGGCGCCGCGAGACGACGGGACCGGCTACGCCTTCGACCTGCAGGCCGTCCCGCAGGCCGCGGCGCTGCTGTTCTTCGCGTTCGCCGGCTACGCGCGGCTCGCGACCCTCGGTGAGGAGGTACGCGACCCCGAGCGCACCATCCCGCGCGCCGTCGCGGTGTCGTTCGCGGTCGTCACCGTCCTCTACGTGGTCGCCGCCGCAGCCGTCGCCCACGCGCTGCCGCCCGACGTCGCCGACGTCAGCGACCGCGCCGTCGCCGACGCGGTCGAGACGCTGGGACACCCCGCGCTCACCACCGCGGTGGCCGTCACCGCCGTGGTCGCGGCGGGCGGCGCGCTGCTGTCCCTGCTCGGCGGGGTCAGCCGCACCACGCTGGCCATGAGCCGCGACCGTCACCTGCCGAGGGCGCTCGCCCACGAGTCGTCGCGCGGCGTGCCCGCGGCCGCCCAGGTCGCGGTGGCGCTCGTCGTCGTGGCCGCCCTCCCGTTCGTCGACGCGGTCGAGGCCGTCGCGGCGTCGAGCGGCTGCGTGCTGGTCTACTACGCCCTCACGAACGCCGCGGCCGTCACCCTCGGCGGCACCGTCCTGCGGGTGCTCGCGGTCGGGGGTCTCGTCGGGTGCGTCCTGCTGGTGCTGTCGCTGCCGCTCGCGGGCGTGCTCTGGACCGGCGCGGTGGTCCTCGTGGGCCTCGTCGCTGGCCGCCTCACCCTGGCCCGTACCGCGGCCTGATCCCTCTCCGCGTTCTGTGGACTTCGTGACGATCTGTCGACCGAGAACCGTCACGAAGTCCACACGACGCGGGAGGGAGGGGCGCGCGGCGCGATACATCAGGTGCTGATATAGTTGGTTGCATGCAGCAACCTGACGTCGCGCGCCTGTCCCAGGCCCTGCGCGAGCTGGTCGCGGTCGTCTCCCGCGACTCGGCCACGCGAGGCCTGAGCCGCACGGCCGCAGGGACGCTGTCCGCGCTCGACCGGCACGGTCCGTGCCGCGTCTCGGACCTGACCCGGCTCGAGGCCGTCGGGCAGCCCGCGATGACCGGACTCGTCCAGCGGCTCGAGGCCACCGGCTTCGTCAGCCGCACGAGCGACCCCAGCGACCGCCGAGCGACCCTCGTCGCGATCACCGACGCCGGACGCTCCGCCCTCGCGGAACGACGCCGGAGCCAGGACGCCCTGATCGCCGCCCGACTCGGCCGCCTCTCACCCGACCGACTCGACGCACTCGGCCACGCCGTCGACGCGCTCGTCGAGCTGACCCAGGAGGACCATGACCAGCCCCACTGACCAGACACCCGACACCGGTGGCCACGGCTCCGCCCGAGCGAGCCTGCTCGGACAGCCGAAGGCCGTCTACGCGGTCGCGTTCGCCTGCGTGATCTCCTTCATGGGGATCGGCCTCGTCGACCCGATCCTGCCCGCCCTCAAGGAGCAGCTCGACGCCACCGAGAGCGAGGTGACGCTGCTCTTCACCAGCTACCTCGTGGTCACCGCGGTCGCCATGCTCGTGACGAACGCGGTCTCCAGCCGCTTCGGCGCCAAGCGCACCCTCGTGGTCGGCCTGGCCATCATCGTGGTCTTCTCGGCGCTCGCCGGGTCGAGCGGCAGCATCGAGGGCATCGTCGCCTTCCGTGCCGGCTGGGGACTGGGCAACGCCCTGTTCATCGCCACGTCGCTCGCCGCCATCGTCTCCAGCGCACGGGGCGGGTTCGCAGGAGCGATCATCCTCTACGAGGCGGCTCTCGGCCTCGGCATCGCGGCAGGCCCCCTGGTCGGCGGCACGCTCGGCAACATCAGCTGGCGCGGCCCGTTCTACGGCGTCGCCGTCCTCATGTCGATCGCGCTCGTCGCGACGGTGCTCCTCCTGCCGTCCACCGCAAAGCCCACGCACGCGACGCCGATCAGCGCCCCGCTCAAGGCACTGCGCCACCGGGGCCTGGCGACGATGAGCGTCGCTGCCCTGCTCTACAACTGGGGCTTCTTCACGATGCTCGGGTACGCCCCGTTCCCGATGGCGCTGTCCATCACGCAGCTCGGCTGGGTCTTCTTCGCCTGGGGCGTCCTGGTCGCGTTCTTCTCGGTGGTCGCCGCCCCGTGGCTGCAGCAGCGCTTCGGCACGTCGGTGTCGCTCTACGCGGCCTTCACCCTCTTCGCGGTCGACCTCGCGCTGATGGCCACCGACCCCACCGACCAGCGACTCATGGTCGGCTGCGTCATCGCGGCGGGCATCTTCATCGGCATCAACAACACGCTGATGACGCAGGCCGTCATGACGATCTCGCCGGTGGAGCGTCCCGTGGCGTCCGCCGCGTACGGCTTCGTCCGCTTCATCGGCGGCGGTCTCGCCCCGTTCGCTGCCGGCCGGATGGTGCAGGCATGGTCGGTGCACGTGCCCTTCGCCGTCGCGGCGGTGGCCGTGCTGGGCGCCGCGGTCGTCCTGTCCACCGCCCACCGGGCCCTGCGCGACGCTGATGCCGGGCTCGACGAGGACGGTCACGTCGTCACCGACCAGGACGACGTCGCGGGCGAGGTCGCCGACGAGTTCGGTGGCGCACCCGGTGCCATCGACGAGGCGTTGCACGCCCGCTGAACCGGTCCACGACGACGGGGCGCGCACCTTCTCGGTGCGCGCCCCGTCTGGTCGGGACCCCGTCCGGTCGAGCCGGTCAGCTCAGTTGAACCGGACCTTCAGCGACGTGCCCTTCTCCGACAGCACCCGGACCTTGACCCCGGCACCGGGCAGCTTCACGCCGTGCTGCGGCGCCTCCGCGTAGAAGTACTTCTTCGTGTCGTCGAAGAGCGGGGCGGCGGCCTGTCCACGGACGTACGTGGGCTTGCCGTCGGTGTGCAGCGTCATCGAGTCGGCCTTCCGCGTCGAGAACGGCGCGTCGTAGACCTGGACGCGGGCACGGAACGGCTTGCCCGTCGTCCTGTCGATGATCGGTCGCGGCCGGGCGTCGATCGGCAGGTTCCGACCCTCACCTGGGTGGGTGATGGTGTTGTTGTCGGCCTGCGACGTGTCCCAGTAGGAGATCAGCAGACCCTGCTGGTAGGCGTAGTGCTCGACCCAGTCCGGGCGGGTGCTTGCGAAGCCGAAGTTGTACGGCCCCGTCCGCAGGTACCGGTCGTAGGAGACGTACGAGCGGTGGCCCATGACGTAGAAGTTGTCGTAGGCGTCGGTGGTCGACGAGCCCACGACGCTGAACCCGTCGAGCGTCCAGGCGCCCGCACCGTCCTCCGCGCCGTCGGACGTCAGCGTCGAGCCGCCCGCGGTCACCGCGACGTCGTCGACGAACAGGCCGGGCAGCGCGAGACCACCATCGGTCTTGTACAGGAACCGGAGCTGGACGCTCTGGCCCGCATAGGCGTCGAGCGGGACCGACAGGTCGGTCCAGGTCTCCTGCTCGCCGTCGATGCCCGGGCGACCCGACGTGTCGTCGCCGATCGGCGTGCCGCCGACGGTGCCGTCGAGCGCGGTCCACGTCGTGCCGCCGTCGGTCGAGGCCTGGACGTACGCGTAGTCGTAGCCCTCCTCGATCTCGTACCGGACCTGCGCCGTCAGCTCGGCGTCGGTCGCGCCCGACGGGATGCTGACCTGTGTCGTCATGGTGGTCGCGAGGTCGTCACCGGAGCCGGAGTGGAACTGCTTCGAGCCCGCCGCCGGCGCTCCGAGGTCGCGGGTGACCTCCTTCTTCGGGAGCACCACGACGGCACCCTGCGCCTTGGCGGTGTTGTACTCCTGGGGCCCGAGCTCGAGGGTCCGCCTCTCCTTGGCCCCGACGACCTCGTAGTCGAGCCAGCCGAGCTGCAGCTTCTCCCACGCACCCAGGTCGCCCGCGCGCTCGCCGAGGGCCTCGCCCTTGGCGTTCAGCCGCGACTGCGCCATGAGCGTCCAGTACTCGTTGCTGTTGTCGCCACCCGCCGTGCTGTAGGCGTCGGGCAGGCCGAGGTCGTGACCGTACTCGTGGACGAAGACGGAGAGACCGCCGTTCTCCGGCTGCACGGTGTAGTCGCCGATCCAGAGCCCGGTGTCGCCGATCTGCGTGCCGCCGAGACGGTTCTGCGACGGCCCCGTGACGCCCTGGTCGGTGAGGAAGGCGTACCAGCGGTGCGACCAGATGGCGTCCTCGCCGTAGGTCGCGTCGCCGTCCTCCTCGCCGTGACCGGCGTGGACGATCTGGAAGTGGTCGATGTAGCCGTCGGGCTCGTTGAAGTCGCCGTCGCCGTCGTAGTCGTAGCGGTCGTAGACGTCGTACTCCGCGAGCTGCTGCTTGATCTGCGCGTCGGTGCGGCCGGCCTTGCGCTGGTCGGCCACCCACTGCGTCGTGGCGTCCTGGATCAGGTTCCACGTCGAGGCGTCGTCGCGGCCGTAGCGCGCGGTGTTGTACTTCACCTTCACCCAGTCCGAGACGGTCCCGTCGACCGTGTAGCGACCGGACGACTGCGTCTCGTAGTACGTCTTGACCGACTCGACGTCGCGGCCCGTCTTGAAGTACAGGTCCTGGTAGTGCTGACGGTCGTAGTCGGGCTGCCAGACGGTCGAGTTGTCCTTCGACCGGTCCGGCTCCTCGATCTGGTTGTGCTGGGGGCCGTCGAACGTCTCCGGTCCCGGCGTGGCGGGATCGGTGTCGGCGTCCGGGTAGTCGGGGTGCCGCTCGTCGCCGAACTCCGCGAGGATGACGAAGATCTTGTCGGCGCGCTCCTGCGACAGCTCGACGTACTGGTCCTTGCGCTTGCCCTTCGCCGCGCGCTCCTTGGCGCCGCGCGACGCCTTCGGGCTCGCGAGCGTCGCGGCGTCGGCCGGAGCCGCGGCCTCGCCGACCTTGACGACGGTGCTGCCGTTGCGGGTGACGGGCTTCGCCTCGCCGCTCACGACGGACGCGACGGCCTGCTCCCGCAGCTCCCGACGCTTGTCCTCGAGCGGGTTCGGCAGGTCGTGGTCCTTCTGGACGCGGTCGACCCCCTGCTGTGGCGGCGCCTCGGCCGCCGTGGTCGGTGCTGCGAACGTGAGTCCGAGCGATGACGCGAGCCCGATCCCGAGCACGCATGACGTGACACGCTTCACGTGGTCCCCCCTAGGAACAACTGATGTCTCGGGGGCCGGTCGGCCCCCTGTCGCGTCGGCGGGCCGGTGGGCTCGTCCGACACGAGGCTCGGGCCAACCTAAACGTTTGCTGAGGACGACGACAGTCTTGACTTCACCGGTGACTAGTACTAAAGAACTAGTTCTCCGGTCGATCTCTGGTCAGGACCTAGTGCCCGGGACCCAAAGGTGTGAGACTGACCAGGTTCGGCCCCCGTCACCAGGAGCAGCATGCGTACCACCATCGCCGTCGTCCTCACCGCGCTCCTCGTGAGCCTCACGGGAGGCTCCGCCCACGCCGTGGTGCGGGTCAGCGTCTACTCCCAGCAGATCCTCGAGCAGACCAACGGGGTCCGGGCGAAGTTCGACCGCCCCAAGCTCGCGCTCAACAGCTGCATGGACCGCTACGCCGACTCCTGGGCCAAGCACCTCGCCACGCAGGAGAAGGCGCTCGTCCACCGTTCGTCTTCGTCGCTGAAGACCATCATGAAGGAGTGCGGCCTGCGCAGCATCGGCGAGAACCTGGCCTTCGGCTACCCGGACGGTCGCAGCGTCGTCGGCCGCTCCACCGACAAGGTGTGCTCGTCCTCGTGCTCCAAGATCAACTGGATGACCTCCGGCGGCCACCGCGCCAACCAGATGAACGCCGCGTTCCGCCGCATCGGCGTGGGCGCGTGGCGCGACAGCAACGACCGCTACTACTCCGTCGCGCTGTACGGCCAGCCCGGCTGACCGGAGCCGCCGGCGCCGGCGACCGACGCGCCGAGACGGCGTTCGGCCCGGGCCGCGACCGTGTCCTAGGCTGGTGTCGTTGCCGTTGGATTTAACCGTGCCGGCAGCTCGGGGACCGCACACCGGGCGCTCTGCTCAGCGGGTGAAACGACGGACGACGCGTCCACGACGGTCGTGGACGCACCCGAAGGAGTAGTAGGAAAGATGGCAACCGGAACGGTCAAGTGGTTCAACGACGACAAGGGCTTCGGCTTCATCGCTCCCGACGACGGCAGCGAGGACGTCTTCGCCCACTTCAGCGCGATCCAGACGAGCGGCTACCGCTCGCTCAACGAGACCCAGCAGGTCGAGTTCGACGTCGAGCAGGGCCAGAAGGGCCTGCAGGCGGCGAACATCCGTCCGCTGGACTGACCTCAGCACCGACGACACGGCCCCGCGAAGCGCATGCTTCGCGGGGCCGTGTCACGTCACCGGCGCGTGAGGGACACGCGGTGACCGCAGCGGGTCCGGTCTCAGAGGTGACCGGACTCGTCCCAGGCGTGCTGGGCGAAGTCGGTGCCGCGCTCGCGGACCGCCAGGGTCGCGTCGGCAGCGACCGGCCGGTCCAGGACGCCCAGTGGACGCCCCGGGACCCGGGCGGACGCAGCAGCGACGTCGGAGGGGCGGAAGTCGAAGGTCAGATCGTCCATGTTCATGAGGCTAGTCTCATGTTCGACGGTCCGACACCCCTACCGAAGGGTAGTCTTGCGCGCCGCGTCAGCGGATGGCACGACGCAGCTCGCCGAGGCGTCGACGCACCTCGCCGGCACGGAGGTGGTCGACGTTCAGGGGCGGCTCGAGCTGCTCGACGACGTGCTGGGCGAGCTCGCGGATCGCCTCGCGGTCGTGCATCGGCCAGGTGACGACCCGCAGGTGCTGCTGCATCCAGTCGGTGACGACCGGGTCGTCCAGGCCGTCCGCTCGCAGCGGCTCCTGCAGGATCGTGGCCAGCGCGGCACGGAACGTCGAGGAGCGGGAGCGTCCGTGCAGCTGGACGGTCTGCACGAGGTGGCGCACCGTCGTGACGACGTCGTCGGTCCGGCCCACGGCTCCCGCGTGCCCCACGTGCAGCACGCCGGCGCCGACGGGCAGCATCAGGCTGCGGTTGAGCACCCGGGCGCCCTCGGCGTCGACGTGCCAGGCGAAGACCCCCGCGACCTCCTGGATGGCGTCGAGGTCCTGCGGCCTCACGGCGTGCTCGGTGCCGGCAAGGTGCTCGATCGCCGCCAGCACCGCGTCGCCGGGACCGTCGTGCACCGGACCTGCCTGCACCGCAGGTGCCGCTGTCACACCGGGGCCGAGGGTCACCGGCTCCTCCCCGGCCTCGCCCTCGACCGCAGCCGTGGACTGCTCCACGGCGACCCGCGGCTCGCTGACGACCGGCACGGGACGCGACTCGTCACCGCCGACCGTGACCTCCGCTCCGGCGTCCTGGAGCACCGCGGCGAGAGGTCCCACGTAGGCCTCGGGCGCGACCAGGTGCACCCGTCGCCCCGCCACCGGACCGTCGAGGGACTCCAGGCGCACCAGCACCCACTGGGCCCAGACGCCGCGGTAGACGGGGTCGAGGTCGGCGAGGTCGCGCGAGTCGGGCGAGACCCACTCCCCCGGCTCGAGGAGCCCGTGCTCGGCCGACAGCACGAACCACGTGGCACCGCGCGCCTGCGCACGGAGCCGGGCGGCCTGGAAGCGGTCCGCGCGGTAGACCTCGCGGGCCGGGGCCGGCACGAGCACGCGCTCGCCCGCACCGGCGAGCAGCAGCACGTCGGCGGACTCGGCGGTCGGGTCGCGGACCTCCAGCCGAGGCCCGGCGAGCCCGGCTCGCTCGACGATGTCCTCGAAGGTCGCCAGCCGCGCCGAGGGTCCCGGACCGTCGTGCCGCGCCTCGACGTCGGGTTCGGGCCGGGCCTGGACGACGGTCGCCTCCGTGAAGGCCGACGTCGCGAAGCTCGCCTCACGTCGGGCCCGGTCGACGGGCGCAGCGGGAGGTGGCGGGTCGTCAGGCGCCTCGGGCAGGTCGGGGTCGAGCTTGCGCTCCTCGGGCGGGATCACCTCGTACAGGCCACGGGCGACGCGCCGGAACAGGGACGACCTGACCGCGAACTGCGGCTGCTTGGGCCGACCGCCCTCGCACAGGCCCACCAGGTGCGCGCGGATGGTGGCCTGGCTCACCTCGGGATAGCGTCGGGCGAACCAGCGGTGGACGTGCTCGTAGCCGAAGGGGTCGGGCATCGCGTCGGCGCACTCGTACATCAGCTGCCAGACTGGCTTGTCGTACTTCACCGCACCTCCCGATCCCGTGTCATGCCGCTACTCGACAGGTACGCAGAGACCACGACCCGCGATCCATGACGCGACGGGACGTGGATCACAGGGAATGCGCGAGAGCGACGTGTCGTTCACGCTGGGGTACGACCCACGACGTCTCCGGAAGGACTCTCATGTCGACCATCGACCTCACCGCCCAGAGCTTCGAGGAAGCCGTCACCGGCGAGGGCATCACCCTCGTGGACTGGTGGGCGTCCTGGTGCGGTCCGTGCCGGCAGTTCGCGCCCGTCTACGACGCCGCGAGCGAGCAGAACCCCGACGTGACCTTCGGCAAGATCGACACCGAGGCCGAGCAGGAGCTCGCCGGAGCCGCCGGCATCACGTCGATCCCGACGCTCATGGCGTTCCGCGACGGCGTGCTCGTCTTCAGCCAGCCCGGTGCGCTGCCCGCGCCGGCTCTCGACCAGGTGATCCAGGCGGTCCGCGACCTCGACATGGACGACGTCCAGCGTCAGGTGGCCGAGGCGCGCGCCGCCGAGCAGCCGGGCACGCCCGACGCGGACGCCTGAGTCCGAGCCCCCCACTGGCCCACCGCCCCCACCTCGGGCGGCGGCCCGTCGCGCCGAGGGGCGCGACACCACCACCGGAAGGGACCCCCATGATCCTGATCAACGTCAAGTTCTCCGTGCGCCCCGAGGCCGTCGAGCAGTGGCCCGAGGCCGTCCGCCCGTTCACCGAGGCCACGCGCGCCGAGGAGGGCAACCTGTTCTTCGAGTGGTCGCGCAGCCTGGAGGAGGAGAACACGTTCGTCCTCGTCGAGGGCTTCCAGGACGACGCCGCCGAGGCGCACGTCTCGAGCCAGCACTTCGCCGACGGCCTGGAGGCGATGCGTCCGCTGCTCACGTCCACGCCGCAGATCATCAGCCACACGATCCCCGTCGACGGCTGGGGCCGCATGGGCGAGCTCCAGGTCGACTGAGCGCCCAGGCCCCTGCCCCGTCGCCGGACCGCGTGAGGGACACTAGAGGGATGCCCACGACGACCGACCTGCGCGTGCTGCTGCGCCACCCGGTCGACTTCGTGGTCGCCGACGACCCCGCCGCCTCGCGGTTCGTCTTCACCGCGCCCGACGGGGAGCACGAGGTGACGGCGAGCGACGCCATCGGTCCGCTCAGCCAGGGCATCCGGACGATGAACGCGGACCCGTCGGTCCGGGCGTGGGCCACGCCCGCGATCCTCGCGCTGCGACTCATGGCCACCGGACGGCTCGCCGCGCCCGACTCCTCCTCCGCGTCGCAGCTGCAGGACGCGGCGCGCTCGGTCGGTGCCGACGCGGCGTCGGGACAGGCGAAGGTCCGGGGCTTCCTCGCGGCGCTCGCGGTGGACGCACCCGCCGTCGCCACGCAGCCTCAGGACGACGCGGTGCCGGACCCGCAGGGCATGCGTCGCCGGAGCCGCCCTAGCGGCGCAGCGCCACCACCGCTCGTCGAGCAGGCGCCCGTCCGGCCGCGCGCGTTCAGCGGGCAGCTCGTGGTCACCTTCCGACAGTCGGCCGACGCCGAGGGCCACGTGGCCGACGTGCGCCTGAAGGTCAAGCCGCTCGACGCGTCGTGGTCGGCCGTCGACGTCGCCGACCTGTGGCGTCGCGACGACCACCACTTCGGCGCAGGCGCACGACCCGGGGTCCGGACCCTGGTCAGCACGGCTGCCGCCGCCTGGCCGACCCTCACGCGCATGCTCGGGCGGCTCGACCAGGGCTCGGTGCCGCTCACGGCCGAGGAGGTCGGCGAGCTCGGACGCACCCGCGTCGCCAGCCTGCTGCGCTCGTACCGGGTCGAGGTGCTGTGGCCCGACGGCCTGGTCCGCTCCCTCGACTCGCGCCCGACCGTCCGCCGGGTCGGCGACGCGATGCCGCACGACCGGCCGCGCGCGTTCGGCCGCTCGCAGGTGTTCCGCTTCGACTGGAACCTCGCCCTCGGCGACGAGACGCTCACCGCCGAGGAGCTCGACGTGCTGGCCGAGGCCCAGCACGGTCTGGTGCGCCTGCGCGAGCGCTGGGTGCTGGTCGACCCGGCCCGCACGCAGGCCCTGCTGGAGCGGCGCACGCACGAGCTCACCGCGATCGAGGCCCTGCGCGCCGCCGTGTCCGGCGAGATCGAGATCGACGACGTGCGCACCGACGTGTCGACCGAGGGCTGGCTCGACGACGTGCGCCGCCGGCTCGCCGAGCACGGGTCGCGCGACCCCGTCGAGCCGTCGCCGCGGCTGCACGGGACCCTGCGCGAGTACCAGCGCGACGGCCTGCGCTGGATGGCCCAGCTCGTCGACCTCGGGCTGGGCGGCATCCTCGCCGCCGACATGGGCCTGGGCAAGACCGTCATGCTCATCGCGCTGCACCTGCACCTGGAGGACCAGGCGCGCGCGGCCGGACGGCCCGTGGCCCCGACGCTCGTCGTCTGTCCCGCGTCCGTCGTGGGCAACTGGGTCCGCGAGATCGAGCGGTTCGCGCCGGGCGTCCCGGTCCGACGCCACCACGGCACCGGGCGCAGCCTGGTCGGTGTGACCGAGGGCTTCGTCGTCACGACCTACGCCACGCTGCGCCGCGACGCGGTCGACCTCGCCGACGTCGAGACCGGGTGGGGCGTCGTCGTCGCCGACGAGGCGCAGTACGTCAAGAACGTCCGGTCCGCAGCCGCCAAGGCCCTGCGATCCATCCCGACGCCGGTCCGCCTCGCCCTGACGGGCACGCCCGTGGAGAACGGCCTGACGGAGCTGTGGTCGATCCTGGACTGGACCACCCCGGGGTTGCTCGGCGGGCTCGAGGAGTTCCGGCGCCGGTGGTCGCGACCCATCGAGCGCGGTCAGGACCGCGACCGTGCCGGCGAGCTGTCGCGCCTCGTCCGCCCGTTCCTGCTCCGGCGCCGCAAGAGCGACCCGGGCATCGCGCCCGAGCTGCCACCGAAGACCGAGACCGACTACCGGGTGCACCTGACGCGGGAGCAGGTCGGCCTCTACGAGGCCGTCGTGCGCGAGACGATGGCAGAGATCGAGTCCAGCGAGGGCATGCAGCGTCGCGGGCTCGTCGTCCGGCTGCTCACGCAGCTGAAGCAGGTCTGCAACCACCCGGCGCAGCTCCTGCGCGAGCCGCGGGCCACGCTGACGGGCCGGTCCGGGAAGCTCGACATGCTGGACGAGCTGCTCGACGAGATCGTCGCCGCCGACGGCGCCGCCCTCGTCTTCACGCAGTACGCGCAGATGGGGCACCTGCTCACCCGGCACCTGACCGAACGACGCATCCCCGTGCAGTTCCTCCACGGCGGCGTCCCCGTGCCGACCCGCGAGCAGATGGTCACGCGCTTCCAGGCGGGCGAGGTCCCGGTGTTCGTGCTGTCGCTGAAGGCCGGAGGCACCGGACTCACGCTGACCCGCGCGGACCACGTCATCCATTACGACCGCTGGTGGAACCCGGCCGTCGAGGACCAGGCCACCGACCGGGCCCACCGCATCGGCCAGACCAAGCCGGTGCAGGTCCACCGCATCATCGCGGAGGGCACGATCGAGGAGTCCGTGGCCGAGCTGATCGCCTCGAAGCGGGCACTGGCCGACGCCGTCGTGAACGCGGGCGAGAGCGCGCTGACGGAGCTGACCGACGCCGAGCTGGTCGAGCTGGTGCGACTGCGCCGCTGACCCGGCCGAGCTGGCCGGCGGACGGCCACCCCGACTTGCCTTGGTACTACCTTTCGTGGCACGCTCACGTGACCTGCCTCACGTCCCGCGTCGCCCGCCGGGTGACCCTCGTCCCCTCACGTCCGGAGTCCCCGTGGATCCCATCGACCCCGTGCACGGGACCGGCGTCCTGCTGGCCATCGCGCTGGCCGCCGTCGTCCTGCTGCTCGTCCTCATCATCCGCGTCAAGCTGCACGCCTTCGTCGCGCTCGTCCTGGTCAGCCTGCTCACGGCCGTCGCCACGGGCATCCCGCTCGTCGACGTGCCCACCGCGCTCACCTCGGGGTTCGGCTCGACGCTGGCGTCGGTGGCCCTGCTGGTCGGCTTCGGCGTGATGATCGGCCGCCTCCTCGAGGCCTCCGGTGGGGCCCAGGTGCTCGCCGACACCCTCGTGTCGCGCTTCGGCGAGCGCCGCGCCCCGCTCGCCCTCGGCGTCGCAGCCTTCCTCTTCGGGCTGCCGATCTTCTTCGACGCGGGCCTCGTGGTCTTCCTGCCCATCGTGCTCACCGTGGCCCGCCGCTTCGGTGGGTCGGTGCTGGTCTACGCGCTCCCCGCCGCCGGCGCCTTCGCCGCGACCCACGCGCTCCTGCCGCCGCATCCCGGACCCGTCGCCGCCGGCACGGTCATGGGCGGCGACCTCGGCGTCGTCCTGCTCGTGAACCTGCCCATCGCGGTCGTCAGCTGGTACGTCGGCGTGTACCTGTTCTCGCGGTGGGTCGGCTCTCGCGTGCACGTCGACGTCCCGACCCTCCTGCTGGGCGAGGAGCAGGACGGCGGAGACGACTCGACCCCTCCGCCGGTCGCCCTCGTGCTGTCCATCCTGCTGGTCCCCCTCGTCCTCATCGGGCTCAACACGGTGCTGACCACGCTCGTGGCCGGCGGCACGCTGGCCGAGGGGCCGCGCTGGATCGACGCCCTCGTGCTCGTCGGGACGACGCCCGTGGCCCTGCTGCTCACGCTGCTGCTGGCCATCGGGACCCTCGGACGACGCGGCCGTTCCCTCGCGGAGACGGGTGCCCTGCTCGACGCGTCGCTCGGGCCGGTCTGCTCGGTCATCCTCATCACGGGAGCGGGCGGCATGCTCGGCGGCGTCCTGCGCACGAGCGGCGTCGGCGCGGCTCTCACGGACTCCCTCGGCGGGCTGTGCGTCCCGCTGCTGCTGCAGGCGTTCCTGCTCGCTGCGGCACTGCGCGTGGCCCAGGGCTCCGCGACGGTGGCCCTCACCACCGCGTCCGGCCTCGTCGCCGCGCAGACCGCCGACCTCTCCGACGTGCAGGTCGCGCTGCTCGTCACGGCGGTCGCCGCCGGCGCGACGGTGCTCTCCCACGTCAACGACTCCGGCTTCTGGCTCGTCAGCCGGTTCTTCGGCCTGGACGTCCGCACGACGCTGAGGACCTGGACCGTCATGGAGACCACGCTGGGACTCAGCGCCCTGGCGCTCGCCGCCGTCGCCTACCCTCTGGTCGCATGAGTCAGCACCGCCGTCCGGGACCGTACGCGCACCCGACGGGCGACTCAGTCCGGTCGGAGCTGACCGACGACCTCGACGCAGATCGCGTGCATCGCGGCACACGCCGCCTCGGCCTCCCCCGCGGCGACCGCGCGAGCGACCTCCGCGTGCAGACGTCGGGCCTCGGGCGCGGGCTCCGACGGCATGAGGTCGTGGTCGGTGCGACCGCGCAGCACCTCCTCCACGACGTCACCGAGAGCCCGGAACATCGGGTTGCCGGTGCCGTCCAGGAGGAGCCGGTGGAAGGTCACGTCGAGCTCCAGGAAGGCCTGCAGGTCGCCGCCGGCCCCGGTGCGCTCGAGCTCGTCGGCGAGGCGCAGGAGTCGACGCCGCGTCTCGGGCGTCGCGTGGACGGCCGACAGCGCCGCGCTCGTCGGCTCGACGGCCGCGCGCAGCTGCGCCAGCTGGTGCAGCAGGCGTCCGCGACCAGGCCCCGCGAGGCGCCAGCGGATGACGGACGGCGCGTAGTGGTCCCACCGCTCCTCGGGCAGGACGGTCACGCCCGTGCGACGACGGCTCTCGACCAGCCCCATGGAGGCGAGCACCTGCACGACCTCGCGCGCGACGGTGCGCGAGACCTCGTAGTCGGCGCGGATCGCGTCGAGCGTCAGCGCGTCGCCCGGGGCGAGCAGACCGTCCACGATGCGTGGACCGAGGTCGGCCAGGACCTCCTCGTGCGCCGTCGGCATGAGGAGGACTCTAGGGCGTGCGGGGGCCGACCATGAGCGGCACGCTCCAGGTCGTCGTGATGGGCGTCTCGGGCACCGGGAAGTCGGCCGTCGGGTCGCGCGTCGCCGAGCGGCTGGGCGTCCCGTACGTCGAGGGCGACGAGCATCACCCGGCGGCGAACATCGCGAAGATGGCCGCGGGGACGCCCCTGACCGACGACGACCGCCGACCCTGGCTCGAGGAGCTCGCCGACCTGCTCGCCAGCAGGCAGCGTGCGGGCACCTCGGCGCTGCTGGGGTGCTCGGCGCTGCGCCGCACCTACCGCGACCTGCTCCGCGGCGGGCTGCCCGCAGGGACCATCGGCTTCCTGCACCTGGTGGCCGAGCCCGACGTGCTGCACCGACGCATGGAGGAGCGCGAGCACTTCATGCCCCCGAGCCTGCTGCGCAGCCAGCTCGCCACGCTCGAGCCGCTCGAGCCCGATGAGCTCGGCACGGCGATCGACGTCGACGCCCCGCTCGACGTGGTCGTCGAGCGGGGCGTCGAGGCCGTGCGCGCCCTCGCGGCGCGCGGCGCCGTGCTGCGCTAGAAGGTGCCGCAGGTGGAGACGAACGGCGCTCCGGCCACCCGGCCCTCCAGGAACGCGAACGCGCTCGGGAACCCGGCGACGAACCCACCGACGTGGGTCGGGGTCACCAGGGTCTGGAAGCGGACCTTGGCGCCCTGCGAGCACCAGGACCGCGCCATGTCGCGTCCCTGCCCGTAGTCGACGACGTCGTCGAGCCCGGAGTGACTCACCAGGCTGGGGACGGACGGCGCGGTGGCCCCGAGGCGTCGCTCGGCGAGCGCGGCGGCGATGTCGGGTCGGCTCAGGTAGTCGGCGATCGGTCGGCCCTCGTTCGTCAAGCCGGAGGTGCGGACGAACGCGTTCGGCACGATGCCGTCCACGAGGCAGGTGTCCAGGACACGATCGAGGAACTGCTTGCCCTGCGCGTTGAGCAGGTCCCTGATGCGCAGCTGGGGCTCCGCGTCGTCGAGAGCCGCGACGGCGTACCCGAGGAAGAGCGAGTACGGCGAGCCGTCGAGCTTCGGGGCGACGCGCGAGAGGTCGGCGGGCACGGCACCGGCGTAGCCGCCCTTGAGCCTCAGCTCCGGGGCGTACGACGCGGCGAGCTCGAGCGCGCCGGCGGCGGCGTTGCCGCCCTCGGAGTACCCCGACACGAGGACGGGTGCGGTGCTCGTGACGATGCCGAGGCGCTGGGCCGCCCGCACCGAGTCGAGGACGTTGCGCCCCAGGGCGCGTGCATCGACGTACGGGTGCACGCCCGGCGTACCGAGACCCTCGTAGTCGGTGACGGCCACGGTGTACCCCCGTGCGAGGAGGCCCTTGATGAAGGCACCCTCGTACTCGGTGCCCGCGGCCAGCTGCCGCGACGGAGCACACCGGTCGGCCATGCCCTGGGTGCCCACGGCGTAGGCAACGACCGGACGCTCCCCCGCGCCCACCCAGGCACCGCGCGGCTTGAGGATCGTTCCCGTCACGACGGTCGGGCCCGAGGCGTTGGCGCTCGTGTACATGACGCGGGTGACGTCGGCCGGCGCCCTGAGGGCCTTCAGCGGATCGAGGTAGAACACCGACGGCTCGCTGCGCAGCACCGTGCCGGGCGCACCCGACGTGTCCGCGGGCGGCGTGTAGAAGTCGTCGGCCGACGCCGGCGGCGCGGCGACGAGGCCCGCGCCGAGCGTGGCGGCAAGGGCGAGCAGGAGACGGCGTCCTCGGGACGGACGTCGTCGGGACAGGACGGACTGAGACATGGTGGGACCCCCTCTGCGCGACACCCTCGGCCGCGCCCGCTCAGTGTGTCGGTGAGTTACATCACAGGTCAACGTCGGGGTGGGTGGGACGAGGCGGACGTCCGAACTCGCGAGAGGCGGGGGCCGGGTGCGGGGCTGATTTGCGAACGTCTCCCGAAACCGATTGGGTCGAAGGACCGACCGACCCAGGAGGATCCGTTGACCACCCTGTTCATCGACGGCCGGTGGCGCGAGGCGTCGGACGGCGAGAGCCGCACGATCCGCTGTCCCGCCGACGGCCGCACCGTGACCACCGTCGCCGAGGCGACACCCGACGACGCGGTCGACGCCGTCCACGCGGCCCGACGAGCCTTCGACGACGGCCCCTGGCCCCGGACGCCGGCGCCGGAGCGCGCCGGCCTGCTGCACCGGCTGGCCGACCGGCTCGAGGCCGAGAAGGAGGACGTCGCACGGCTGGAGGCCCTCGACACCGGCAAGCGGATGGTGGAGGCGCGCATCGACGTGGACGACGTCGTGGGCGTGTTCCGGCACTTCGCCGGCCTGGCGCAGGCCGACGCCGGCCGCGTGGTCGACACAGGGCAGCCGCACGTGGCGAGCCGGGTGGTGCACGAGCCGGTGGGCGTCTGCACGCTCATCACGCCGTGGAACTTCCCCCTGCTGCAGACGTCGTGGAAGGTCGCGCCCGCCCTCGCGACGGGCTGCACCTTCGTGCTCAAGCCGAGCGAGCTGACCCCGTCGACGGCGATCTGGCTGGTGCGGACCCTCGCCGAGCTCGGCCTGCCCGACGGCGTCGCCAACCTCATCCTCGGCGCCGGGGACCGCGTGGGCCCGACCCTCACCGAGGCGCCCGAGGTCGACCTCGTGTCGTTCACCGGCGGCCTGGTGACCGGCCGGCGCATCATGGCCGCGGCCGCCCCGACCGTCAAGAAGGTCGCCCTCGAGCTCGGCGGCAAGCACCCGCACGTGGTGTTCGCGGACGCCGACTGGGAGGCGGCGGTCGACAACGCGCTCACGGCGGTCTTCCTCGACTCCGGCCAGGTCTGCTCGGCCGGCACACGCCTCGTCGTCGAGGACTCGATCCACGACCGGTTCGTCGACGAGCTGGTCGCCCGTGCTGCACGGATCCGGCTCGGCGGACCCGACGACGAGCACGCCGAGACCGGCCCGCTGATCAGCGCCGCCCACCGCGAGAAGGTCGAGGCGTACGTCGCTGCAGGGGTCGCGGAGGGGGCCGTGCTGCGCGTGGGCGGGGCCCGGCCCGACGACCCGGACCTCGCGGACGGCTTCTACTACCTGCCGACCATCCTCGACGAGTGCTCGGCCGACATGTCCTGCGTGCAGGAGGAGAGCTTCGGGCCGGTCCTGACCGTCGAGCGGTTCACGGGCGACGACCCCGACGCCCTGGAGGACGCGGCCGTCTCGATCGCCAACGACACGATCTACGGGCTCGCCGGCGCCGTCTGGACGCAGGACGCCGGTCGCGCCGAGCGCGTCGCGTCGCGGCTGCGTCACGGCACGGTCTGGATCAACGACTCCCACCCCTACGTGCCGCAGGCCGAGTGGGGCGGCTTCAAGCAGAGCGGCGTCGGCCGCGAGCTGGGCCTCGCCGGGCTCGAGGAGTACCGCGAGTCCAAGCACGTCTGGCACAACACCCGACCTGCGCCGAGCGGCTGGTTCGGCGCCGACCCCGCCCCGCGGGCCTGACGGAGGTTCCCATGCAGAGCTACGACTACGTGATCGTCGGCGGCGGGTCCGCCGGCTCCGCCCTCGCCAACCGGCTGAGCGCCGACCCGGGCACGAGCGTCCTGGTGCTCGAGGCGGGTCGCCCGGACACCAAGCTCGACCCGTTCATCCACATGCCCGCCGCGCTGCCCTACCCGATCGGCAGCCGCTTCTACGACTGGCGCTACGAGTCCGAGCCCGAGCCGCACATGGGCGGGCGCCGGGTCTTCCACGCCCGCGGCAAGGTGCTCGGCGGCTCCTCGTCCATCAACGGCATGATCTTCCAGCGCGGCAACCCGCTCGACTACGAGCGGTGGGCGCGCGACCCCGGGCTCGAGCAGTGGGACTACGCGCACTGCCTTCCCTACTTCAAGCGCATGGAGACCTGCCTCGCAGGCGCCGACGCCTGGCGTGGCGGCTCGGGACCGCTGGTGCTGGAGCGTGGACCCGCCACGTCGCCGCTGTTCGGCGCCTTCTTCGAGGCCGTCCAGCAGGCCGGCTACCCGCTCACCGACGACGTGAACGGCTACCGCCAGGAGGGCTTCGCGAAGTTCGACCGCAACGTGCACCGGGGTCGACGGCTGAGCGCCAGCCAGGCCTACCTGGCGCCCGTCCGGCACCGTCGGAACCTGACGGTGCACACCCTGTCGCTGGTCACCGGCCTGCGCATGCAGGGCACGCGGGTCGTCGGCGTCGACTACCTGCGTGGTGGCCGCCTCGAGCGCTCGGTGGGCGCGGGCGAGGTGATCCTGTGCGGCGGTGCCTTCAACTCCCCGCAGCTCCTGCAGCTGTCAGGCATCGGCAACGCCGAGGAGCTGCGGGCGCTGGGCATCGACCCGGTCGTGGACCTGCCCGGTGTCGGCGAGAACATGCAGGACCACCTCGAGGTGTACATCCAGCACGCGTCGAAGCAGCCGGTCTCGATCGCTCCCTGGCTCAAGCACCGGCACAAGCCGCGCATCGGCGCCGAGTGGATGTTCCTGCGGCGCGGCGTCGGCGCGTCGAACCACTTCGAGGCCGGTGGCTTCGTCCGCAGCAACGACCAGGTCGACTACCCGAACCTCATGTTCCACTTCCTGCCCATCGCCATCCGCTACGACGGCTCGAAGCCGGCAGGCGGGGAGGAGAACGGTGGTCACGGGTACCAGGTGCACATCGGTCCGATGTACTCCGACGTGCGCGGATCGTTGAAGATCCGCAGCCGGGACCCACGCGAGCACCCGGCGCTGCGCTTCAACTACCTGTCGACCGAGAACGACCGACGCGAGTGGATCGAGATGGTCCGCGCGGCGCGTGACATCCTCGAGCAGCCGGCGTTCAGCGCCTTCAGCGCGGGCGAGATCTCCCCCGGCCCGGGCGTGCAGACCGACCAGGAGATCCTCGACTGGGTGGCGCAGGACGCCGAGACCGCGCTGCACCCGTCGTGCACCGCCAAGATGGGCACGGACGAGGCGAGCGTCGTCGACCCCGCCAGCATGCGCGTCCACGGCACGCAGGGGCTGCGCGTCGTCGACGCGTCGGTGTTCCCGTACGTGACCAACGGCAACATCTACGCGCCGGTGATGATGGTGGCCGAGA
>SXGQ01484445.1_pt1 | contig 27299 bp, 20 predicted proteins | sample 3178371 | NCBI WGS metagenome assembly SXGQ01 (sample SAMN11356859, study PRJNA531348) | freshwater metagenome | isolation source: freshwater sample F1-20 | place: China: Fuxian Lake, Yuxi | collected 2017-12-25 | reverse complement strand
TTCTAAATTATTATAGGAGCTACTATGAGTTCTGAACATAACGAGGAAATTGATAACAAACAAAATTTGTTAGGTGAAGAAGAAGTTTCAAGTCTTAATACAACGGGTATAAAAAAAGGAAGAAAAATAATTAAAAATAAAATACAATTCCAACTTACTCTTAATGAGGAACAAAAAAGAATAAAAGCGGATGCTCTCCGCGATACCATTTCAGTATTTGTTGGAAAAGCTGGTTCCGGTAAAACACTTTTGGCAACTCAAATTGCTTTAGAATGTTTCTTTTATCGTGAAGTTGAAAAAATAATTATTACAAGACCAACAGTATCAAATGAAGATTTAGGATTTCTTCCAGGTAATATAAAAGAAAAAATGGATCCTTGGTTGTCTCCAATACAAGCAAATATGAATATGTTATATCATAAGGAAAAGATTGAAAAGTTAATGGCAGAAGATAAAATAGAAATTGCTCCAATAAGTTTTCTTCGTGGTAGAACATTTGTAAATTCATGTGTAATAGTAGATGAATCACAAAATGTAACGAAGGCACAAATGGAAATGATATTGTCTCGTCTTGGTATCAATTCAAAGATGATGCTTACAGGTGATGTATCACAAATTGACTTAAAACAGAAAAAAGATTCTGGTTTGCCATATTTATTTAATATGAAAGATAAAATAAACGGATTGGGGGTTTATGAATTAAAAACAAACCACCGCCATCCGATTGTTGATGATATATTGAAGTATTTTGAAGAAACAAAAACCGAGAAGTAAATGACAGATATTCCTATATGGCCTGGTTCGTCTAGTTTTGCTACTGGAAGCACACCTTTTGGCACATTTGATACTGATGCTATTTTTCAAAGTGATATTGATAAATTTGCAGATTGGTGTGCTAAGAGATTAGGTTATCCAATTGTTGATGTTGAACTCCAAGATGCAAATTTTTACACTTGTTTTGAAGAAGCCATATATGAGTATTCATATAATGTTAATCAATTCAATATACAACAAAATCTTTTAAGTATAATCGGATCACCAACCGCTTCAAACTTAACTCAAAGAAACATATCAACAAATATGGGCGGACTTGTTCAACTAGCAACAGAATATGGTAGTGAAACTTTTACTAATGGTAATGTTAAATTTTATTCATCATCTATTGATATTACCGTTGGAAAACAAAGGTATGATTTAGATGTTTTAATTCGTGATATAAAAGCTCCAACTGGTTCAATCGAAATAAAAAGAGTGCATCATTATTCTCCACCAGCATCTATGCGTTTTTATGATCCGTATTTGGGTAATCAGGCAATGTTAGATACATTTGGATTTGGTGCATATTCAACTGGTGTATCTTTTACGTTAATGCCAATGTATGCAGATTTGTTACGTGTGCAAGCCATAGAATTTAACGATATGATGCGTAAGTCTGCATATACATTTGAATTGATTGATAATGAGATACGTATATTTCCAGTTCCAACCAAAGATTACAAACTTTGGATAGAATATATTGTAAAAGAAGAAAGAAGCAATCCATTAAAATATCCAAATAATCAAGTTTCTGATATGTCAAATGCGCCATATGATTACATGATTTATTCTAAAATAAATTCTCCTGGAAAAACTTGGATATATTCATTTGGTCTTGCTTTGGCAAAAGAAATGCTTGGTTATATTCGTGGTAAATACGGAAGTATACCGATACCAAATGGAGAAACAACTCTAAATGCAGCAGATTTACTTTCAGCTGCAACTGCTGAAAAACAGGCATTGGTAGAACAATTAAGAACTATGTTAGATACAATGACAAGAAGTAAATTATTGGAGGCAAAAAGATTAGAGACAGAGGCACTTGGTGCAAGTTTGAATGGAACACCTTTATCAATTTACATAGGATAAGATAATGCCATTATTTCACGGAACCAGAGATGCAGGACTTGTTCACAAGTTTAATATGGAACTTGTTGCTGATATAATTGATACCGAGGTTGCAGTTTACAAACTTTCATTAGAAAATACAAAAACAAATTTGTATAACGAATCCGATAAAAAAGTATATCATAGTGCAGTAAAAGTTCCTGCACTTATTGCAAGAGAAGCACAGACATATGAAGGAACTGAATTTGGTCAAGACTATCAACAGTCTGCAACATATTCATTTATACGTGAAAACTTAAAAGATGCTGATTTATTTATTGAAGTTGGTGATGTAATTGAATATAACGGTGAATGGTGGGAAATCGATCAAGTTCAAGAAAATCAATACTTTGGTGGAAAAAATCCAGATTATTCATTTGCAACAGAAACATGGGGACACAATGTTTCTATAATTGCAAACACACATTTGACAAGACGTTCAAGAATACATATAGAAGAATTTAGACCGGCAATAACAACTGACCATAATGACATTCCGAGTAATATTTAATGGTTAATTCAGCAAAATATAGAAAACCTCCGATAAGAAGAACCCGTGATTCTTTTATAGATGATGTTCGTTCCGAACAAAATCAGAGACAAGATCTTGGTAAAGGAAGACAATTACAATTTCGTAGAGATAAAGATAAAACAAAAAGTGTATCTATAACCCTATATGATATAGATTTTTCTGTTAAATCTTTTCTTGATCAAAAAATGATGTTAAGGGTTGAGGATAATGGTGAATCACTAATGGTTCCAGTTATTTATGCAAATTCTGAAAAATGGGCATCTATACAAAAAGACGGTTTTCTAAAAGACAAAAAAGGAAAAACAATAGTTCCACTCATAACTTTTAGAAGATCGAGTGTTGCTATAAATCAGTCTATAAAACGTAATAAAGTTGCAACAACAAAACAAATTGCGTATGTAATGCAACATCGTTACAATAAGATGCGACCATATGATAAATTTAGCACTCAATACGAAAGGAAACCATCATATGAGTATTACATGACTCCTATGCCTGATTTTGTTGATATTACATACGACTTTATAGTTTGGTGTGAATATCAAAATCAATTAAATCATATACTTGAACAATTTGTTCATTTTAGTGGACAGGCATTTGGTGATAAGAATTACTATAAATTCTCAACAAACATGGATTCTATGAATATAGAAGATAGCAATACAACTGGTCAAGACCGTGTTGTTCGTTCTACTTTTCAACTTTTAGTTCACGGGTATCTTATACCAAAAGATGTTGGTGCAGATACAACAACAAAAAGAGTTATTAGTGCAAATAAAATTAGATTTGTTTCTGAAATGTTCGGTGACATTAACTCTATGATGAATCCTGATAATGTAAATTATTTTGGAACAACAAATGAATTGAATGCAAGATTGAGAGGAGCAGAACAAACTGATTCTGAAAGAGGTAGATTTGGTAATGTAAACGATGATAGTGATGAATCATTAGCAGCATTTAGACGTAGAGTTGCTCAGATGGTTGATATTTCATTATCTAGATCTGCAGATGTTTATACATTTGAGATAGATAATACCGATTAATAAAAATTTGAAACATATTTATTAGTGTTATATTTTACAATTTTTAAGAGAGGTTTTATATGGCAGAGAATGCTGAAAACACAGTTACAGAAAAAGATTTTGAGCAAGAAGATATTGATACCGTAAAGGGTTTACAATCAAGTTATGCTAGGACAACTGCACAAATTGGTCAAGTAGAGATTGAGTTACATCTTCTAAACAAAAGATTGGAACAAATGAAAGAATTAAGAGAAAGACTTTTCACCGATTATTCTGATTTACAAACAGATGAAAGTGAATTAGTAAAAAAATTAAATGAAAAATATGGTGATGGTGTATTGGATTTAGATTCTGGTAAATTTATTCCATCAAAATCATAATTTGGATTTTTTGTTTTATATTTATATGCAGATTTCATTCTATAATTTTATGGAGATAATAAGTGGCTAACGAAAGAATTGTAAGTCCTGGAGTGTTTACTAATGAAATGGACCTATCATTCCTTCCACAAGGAATAGGTAACATTGGTGCGGCTCTCATTGGACCCACGCTAAAGGGACCTGCATTTGTCCCAACCGTAGTTAATGGTTTCGGTGACTTTGTTACTCATTTTGGTAACACATACGAACAATCATATTTACCTTATACAGCAAAGAACTATCTTAATAATGCCGGCAGTGCAACAATAGTTCGCGTACTTGGATCAGGTGGATATTCTGTTAAACATCCTATTGCACTTGTTGCTACTGGTTCTTGGGGCAAGAAATTGATTTCCTTCTTGCATCCTACATTTGTTGTAACTAATTCTGATGCAACATCATTATTTGAAAAAACAACAATTGGTTCAAATATTAGTGGTAGTTTTGTATTGACAGTATCGGGTGGATTTACAACTGATGCTAGTGCATTTACAAATGCTGTAAGTGAAAACGGAACTGCTTTCAGTTCTTCTATAAATCCAGAATCTACTGCATATATTGGCGATTTATATGGATACAATCCGTATGGAACTCATGCCGTATACAATTATGTAAACTTTAAGCAACAAGCATCTGCTTCTATGGCAGCCGATGCAGCAACAACTATTTTAATTGAAACTGGTTCTTCTGGTGCACCATGGGATTTCACAACAGATTATCTTGAAGCGTCTACACCTTTCGTAACATCACAAAAAGTAGGTGCACAATCAACTAATCTTTTCAAATTTCATACACTTTCACATGGTATTCACTCAAACTATGAAGTGAAAGTTGGTATTTCAAATATTCGTCCTGCTGGAACAATAGCTGGTTCCGAATTTGGTGACTTTGATGTTGTTGTTAGATTTGTTGATCAATCTAAACTTCCACAGACACCATTTACATATGAAGATGAAGATTTGCGTCCTAATACAATCGAAACATTTAAGTGTAATTTGGATCCAAATTCACCTAAATTTATTTCACGTGTAGTTGGTGATAGATTTATCACAATTACGGATGAAGGTAAAGTCGTTGTAAACGGTGACTATTCAAACAAATCAAAATATGTTCGTGTTGAAGTAACAGAGGCAGTAACAAATGGCGGTGTATCGCCTAACTTGGTTCCTTTTGGATTCCGTGCTATAACATCACCAATTCCATCTGCATTTACTCAACCACCTGCTGCTACATTTGTAACAGACCAAACAGCCGGTGGTGCTTACAATAGACGAATATATTGGGGATTCAACTATGATTTCTCAAATACTGATAACTTTAACTATTTGCGTCCATTACCGATAACAGCTAATCAAACAACGGGAAGTAATACAGACTTCTATCTTGGTGATTATCAACAAAATCCTGGTGCAAGTTTCCCAACAAGTGCAGCTGCTTATAGCTCATCTATTGACTTGTCTACAAATACTGCTCTTGATTCTCGTAAATTTATGTTGCCACTTCAAGGTGGATTTGACGGACACAAACCAAATCTTCAAAAGAAATTAGGAAACTATATTGAAGCTGGTAATACACAAGGATTTGACATATCAAATTCAACTTCTGCTGGATATGATTCATATAAGAAGGCACTTGATACAATTTCAAATGCTGATGAATTTGATATTAACATGATTGCAACACCCGGCATTCTTCACTCATTACATTCTGCTATAACAAATTATGCGAAAGATGTATGTGAAGACCGTGGCGATGCATTTTATGTAATGGATTGTGCCGCTTATTCTGATAATATTGCAACTGCAGTATCAACAACTGAAGGATTTGACAGTAACTATGCTGCTACCTATTATCCTTGGGTTAAGATTCTTGACTTTGATAGAAACAAACCAATTTGGGTTCCACCTTCCGTTGTTCTTCCTGGTGTAATTGCATTCAATGACCGTGTTGCGGCAGAATGGTTTGCACCTGCAGGTTTGAATCGTGGTGGTCTCACAGAAGTTGTTGAGGTTAAATCTCGTTTAACTCATGCTGAACGTGATACACTTTATGAGTCAAGGATAAATCCTATTGCAGTATTTCCTGCAACTGGTGTTTGTGTTTGGGGTCAAAAGACATTGCAAGGTAGACCTTCTGCCCTTGACCGTATCAATGTTCGCCGTCTCTTAATTGCTGCTAAGAAGTTTATTGCTTCTTCCACAAGATACCTTGTGTTTGAACAAAATACTTCACAGACACGCTCAAGATTCTTGAACATCGTTACACCTTATTTGGAGTCAATTCAACAACGTCAAGGTTTGTATGCTTTCCGTGTTATCATGGATGAAAGTAACAATACTCCTGAAATTATTGACCGCAACATATTATATGGGCAGTTGTTCTTACAACCGGCCAAGACTGCGGAATTTATCATTCTTGATTTCAATATTCAGTCTACTGGTGCTGCTTTTCCTGGTGCTTAATTGATATAAGTGGGGAGATGAAATACTCTCCCCATAATTTTTTGAAAGTTGTATATTTATTTGTAAAGATATTTTTAATTTGGAGATATAAATGGCTGAATTACTCGATCCCAATGAAATTTTTTTCACACCGTTTGAACCAAAATTACAGAACCGATTTATCATGTATATTGAGGGTGTTCCTGCATATTTGGTAAAAGGTGCTGGAAGACCAAACATTACTTTCAATCCAATTACACTTGACCACATCAACGTCAAACGTAAAGTGAAAGGGAAGGGTGAATGGCAAGATATTACAATCAAATTGTATGATCCTATTGTTCCTTCTGCTGCTCAGGCAACAATGGAATGGGTACGTCTTTCACACGAATCCGTAACAGGTCGTGATGGTTATTCTGACTTCTACAAGAAAGACATAACACTTCATGTTCTCGGTCCTGTTGGTGATAAAGTTGAAGAATGGACACTTAAAGGTGCTTTCATTACTGCAACAACATTCGGTGAAATGGATTGGGCAAACGATGCGTTTGTTGAGATTTCTCTCACACTCGCATACGACTATGCTATTCTCCAATACTAATACGATTTGTATTATTATATTAAAATTGAATTAGAATACGGGTATACTGATTTTTTCGGTATACCCATATTTATTTAAGTACATTAAAATGTTTTATTTTACATTATGTTATAGGATTAGTTATGACAAAAATTCCAACCGGCTATAGCGTAGCCAATGAAGAAACAGTATCGGATGCCGATATTAAGGCACAAATTCTTGCAGAACACAAACAAACATCTGTTAAAAAGACAAATTTTCCAACAGAGATAATACCTTTGCCTTCAAAAGGATTATTGTATTCTGAAGACCATCCTCTTGCAGAAGGTGTAATTGAAATGAAATACATGACTGCAAAAGAAGAAGATATATTAACATCACAAAACTTGATTAAACAAGGTGTAGTATTAGACAAATTGTTTGAGTCTTTGATTGTAACTCCAATCAACTATTCGGACTTGTATACAGGCGATAAAAACGCAATTATGGTTGCTGCTAGAATTTTGGGTTATGGTAAAGATTATACTGTTCAAATAGATGATCCATTTTCTCCAGGAAACAAACAACAAGTTACAATAGATTTAACTGAAATTGAGCACAAGGAGGTCGATAATAGCTTGTTTCAGAATGGAAATAAAGAGTTTGATTATGAGTTGCCAATATCAAAAAGAGTAATTACATTCAGATTAATGACACATGGCCTGGAGAAAGATGTTCAACGTGAAATAAAATCAATGAATAAAACTCTTGTAAAGACCGGTATTGATAGGGAACTTACAACAAGACTCAAACACATTATTACATCAGTTGATGGTGAAACCGGAAGAGCCACTATAAATAATTTCGTTGATAATGAATTTTTTGCAGCTGATTCAAGAGCGTTAAGGTCATACATAAAAGAAATCTCACCCGATTTGGATATGACGTTTACGTTTGTTTCCGATATAACAGGTGAGGTGAAGGAGATAGATATACCAATTGAGGTATCATTTTTTTGGCCTGGAACCTGATTATAGATTAGGATTACATGAAGAAATTTTTTCTTTATGTTATTATGGAAAAGGTGGGTTTAGTTGGGATGAAGTATACAACCTTCCAATACATTTGAGACGATTTTACATCAATCAAGTTAAAAAAGTATTAGAAGAAAAAAATAAGGCAGAACAATCAGAAATTTCAAAGCAAAAAGTTGCTATGCCTACATTCAGTAAACCATCAACACCAAGACGATAAATTTGCGGTTTACATATTTATAGAAGATATGTAAACCGTTTTTTTTATGATTATCCGTAGAAATAAGTGGCTAAAGAACAAGAAGTAAAACTTGAAGCAGAACTTAAAAAACTGATGCAACAAAGACTTGATTTAGAAAAACAAGTTGTTGAACAGAAAGCTAAAATGGATTCTGCTGAAAAAAAATCAATAGATAACATAAAGAAGCTTATATCGTTAGAAGCAGTTCTCATGGATTCCGTAGAGAAAGAAGAAGAAGTGCGCAAAAAAATACAAAAAATCGAAAAGGAATCCGAAGATAGAACTAAAAAAGCCGAGAAGTTTCAAAAGGAAACAAAAACCAGAACAGAAGAAAACTACAAAACACAAGAAAAAGCAAAAAAAACAGACGAAGAAAGGTTAGATCTTGCCGATAAAGCTCGTAATCTTGCTAACGAACAAAAACAAGCTACAATAGATATAGGTTCTAGACTTGGCATTATGAGTGATAAATCGAAAAAATATGCAGAAACGCTAGAAAAGGGTAACGGGACAAATAGTGAAATAGCAAATCAATGGGATAAAATTGGGGACTCTATAAAAGAGGGATATAACACAAGCGGTGCATTTAAGACAAATCTTGATGATATGAGAAGTATAAACAGTGATGTTTCACAGTTGTATCAAGATTCAGTTACACAAACGGGCTTAATAGAAAAAGGTCAAGCAAAAATAGTAGAAACTGATAAGGCAAGAGAAGCACTTGCTATGAAACGATATAATGTTGAAAATAATACATTAGGATTGAGTGCGGCAGATCAAGCAACTTTAATGAAGGGTATTAAATTAGAGGAACAACGACTTAACACAATAGACACCCAAAATAAAGTAATTGAAAAACAAAATGCAAGTCTTCAAATGATTGAGGGAATCGGAACAAAGATTGGAACATCTATGACTGGTTGGGTTAAAAATCTTCCAGGTGGTGAACAAATTACTAAAATTCTTGGTATAGATGAAACAGCTGATAATATGAATAAATCATTTACATCAGCTATACAGAGTGGACTAAAAGGTAATTTCAAAGATGCTTTCAAAGAAGGTGCTAAGGGATTAGGCAGCATGATAGCTATGGGACCAAAGTTAGTTGCTGGTATGGGATTAGGTGCATTGACGGGTGGTGTTGGATTATTAGTTGGGGGACTAAAAAAGGCATTCGGTGTATTGATGGAAATTGATGGAGAAATATCACAAATGGGTAAAGACTTTGCTATGAGCAAAAACGAAGCCCGTGAGTTGTATAAAAATACCGCAAGAATATCAAATGAAATGAAAATCACTGGAATAAATTCCAAAGAAATTGCAGCTGGTATACAAGTTGCTCAAGATGCATTTAATGGTATGGATGTTGCCGGTATGATAAATGCTGGCAATAAAGAAATGGAGACATTTGCTAGACAAGCAACCGTTCTTACTAAACAATTTGGATTATCCGGCGAAGAAGTTGCCAAAATAAAAGACCTTTCTATCATCACCGGAACTTCGATGGACAATCTTGTAAAAGATGCTGTTGGTGTTGGCAAAGGAGTAATGAATGCAAAAGACGCAATGAAAACACTTGCTAGTGTTCCAAAAGAAGTTGCAGTTGCTTTCAAGGGTTCAACAAAAGAACTTGCTGCTGCCGCTATGAAGGCAAAAATGTTAGGAATGGATCTTAAAAAAGTTAAAGATATTGGCCGTGGTATGCTTGATTTGGAATCATCACTCACTGCGGAGATGGAGGCACAAGCATTAACAGGTAAAAATTTACAATTAGATGCCGCTAGAAGATATGCAATGGAAGGTGACATATACAATCTTCAAGAAGAAATTTTAAATCAAGCCGGTTCATTAGAGGAATTTTCTGGAATGAATGCCATTCAACAGGAGGCAATGGCAAAGGCAATGGGTATGTCTGTTGAAGAAATGACAGATATGCTTACTAATGCTGAAAAACTTAAAGAAGCAAAGATAGATGCCACTATGGCTGAGAATCTTTCAAAGATGAATGCAAAAGAACTTGCAGAGGCATCAAAGAGTGCGGCAAATGATCAACAAAAGGCATACATAGAAAAACTTGCAGCTGAAAAACGTTCTGCTAGTTTACAAGAAGCAATGGCTGATGCTGTTGAAAAATTAAAACAAAAGTTTGCTCCCATTATTGATGCCATTCTTGAAATGGTTGGTGGTATTGAAGATGGTGGAGATGGTGTTTCAGTTTTTCAAGAAATGCTAGACAGTATAGATATGGATGCTATTGCTGCTGGTGTAAAAGAAGCAATTCCACCACTAATGGAAGGGGTTAAAAAATTGATAACACATCTTCCAGACATAGTTAAATTTGTTGGTAAATTAGTTGGTGGATTTGCAGATGCAGGTGGAGCAGTAGGTGGACTAATGGGATTCATAAGTCCATCTGTTGCTGGTATAGGTGCAATGGCAGTTAAAGTTGCTGGACCAGGTGGTATTGCAGCCGGATTCAAATTAGCCAGCAAAGGAGCAATGGGTTTATTTGATATGGTAAAGGGTCCACTAATGGATGGTATCAAAGGTTTAGCCGGTGGGGTTACTGGTAAATTGGGTGGAGCATTTGGAAAAGTTACTGAAAAGGCGGGTGCGTTTGGTTCAAAAATGAAAGATATGGTTGCAGATAAAGCAGGTGGAATGGGTGGTTCAAAAAAGGCAAAAATGCCAAAAGCTGGAAAAAAAGGTGGTGGATTCATGGATGGTATCGTTGATGCCGTAAATAAAATGGACACTAAAAAAATGATGCAAGGTGCAGCCGCTATACTAATTCTTGCCGCAGCTCTTTATGTAACCGCAAAGGCAGTTCAAGAATTTATGAAAGTAGATTGGGCTGCTATGGCTAAAGCTGGTGTTGCTCTTCTCGGACTCGCAGCTATTGCATATTTAATGGGTAAGGCAAGTAAAGAAATGATTATAGGTGCAGCTGCTATGTTGATATTAGGTGCAGCTCTTTATGTAATAGGTCTTGCATTACAATTCTTTGTTGGAATAAAATGGGAAGATATGGCAAAAGCAGGTGTTGCACTACTCGGTTTGGTTGCAGTTGCTGCATTATTAGGTGCCGCTGCACCATTATTCCTTGCTGGTGCCGCTGTGTTAGCAGTATTATCGGGTGCTCTTCTTATATTTGGTGCAGCTTTGTATGTAATAGGCGCTGCTGCTGGTTCGGTTGGACCATTACTACAAACATTTTTTGAAGGACTAAATTCAGTAATTAGCACCGTAGGTGGTGCAATCGTTGAAGTAATAAATGCAATCGCTGGGGCAATATACGGATTTATAGATAGATTGCTTGCTCTTGGTGAAATGGATCCAGGACAATTATTTGGAATAGCTGGTGGTATAACAGCACTTGCCGGTGCTCTCGCTGTATTTGGTGGTGGTAGTGGCATCGGTGCTGCATTAGAAGGATTGGGTAGTTTATTTGGTGGTGATAGTCCATTTGATATGTTGATGACACTTGTTAAAGAAGTTGATCCATCGGGACTATTAGGAATTGCCGCAGGTGTAACTATGTTATCTGCCGGTCTGGCAATGATTGGAACAAGTCTACAAACAATAGATACAACAAAGCTTGACCAATTCAAAGACTCACTCGGCAACTTGATGCAAAGTTTGGGTGGTGGTGCAATCATGGAAGGTATCGGAAGTCTTCTTGGAGGCGAAAGTCCACTATCAACAATGCAAAAATTGATTGCCTCATTAGAGCCAGAAAAACTTTCTGCTGTTGCTAAGAGTTTATTAGAAATTTCAACTTCACTTAAAACTCTCGCAGACACTATCGCAAGTATGGATGTTGAAAAACTCGGACAAGTTTTTGAAAAAATAAATCAAACTTCTACCGAATCAAAGGCATCAAAAGTAATGGATTCAATAGTTGGTGGAATATCGTCAATTTTTGGTGGTGGCGAAACAGAAGAAGAAAAGAAAGATGCGGGTGCAAACATATCAACTCCTGCCGCAACAGCAGTATCACCGATTGGAATGCAATCTGTTTCCGCATTACCAGCTACTATGGCAGCCGCTGCGGCCGGTGGTGCTGTTGCAGGTGGACCTGCCGCTGGTGGTGGAACAAATATGAGTGGTGTTGAAGGTAAGTTAGATCAACTTATTGGGTTGTTCAGTAGTATCGCAGGTCAGCCAACTGTTATTAAGTTTGGTGATAGATTCGTTGAAGAAATCCGTTCAACATTAGACATCAAGAAGTCTTACAATGTTCAGAATACGTTTGGTCGTCAGGCATAATAAAACAACACACTTTTATATTTATTACTGAATTAAATAGGATAAATAATGGCATTAGTAGACTTAAAATCGGATTTAGCTAAATATAGGTCAGAGGTTTCAAAGGAAGGCAAGAGTTCTCCTAATGTTTCATCTGCTACTGATGATAAAAATTTCGCAACTAAACAACCAATTACTGATAAACTTTACAAAGATGTTCCAAAAATAAAAAAACCAAAGGTGGTATCACTAACAAGTACATTAAACAAAACAAATCTTGATGATATAAAAAATCCAAAAGTAACTGATGTTACAAAACGTTTAGGATCAACCCAACTTGATAATATAAAAAACCCAAAAAAAATTGATTTAGTTGGTAAATTAGAATCATCAAAATTTGATGATATTGTAATTCCATCCGATAAAAGATTAGAATTGCGGGATAGATTATCTTCTACAAAATTTGATGATATAGTTCAAACTCCAGTCGAAAATTTATTGATAAATAGTTTATCATCATTATCACCGTCTGTTAGTGATACTAGATTGCCTTTGGCCTCTGGTATAGGTTTAGATCAAATAGAATCTAAATTTTCAAATGTTAATACTCAAAGGTTTTCAAGCAGACTAATCGAATCGGATATTGAAATAAATCGATCAACTTCTGGACAAAACAATAATAAATCTGATATTGAAGTCAATATACCTGAACAAACTTTTGAAAGAGAAAATACTTCACCAGATATATCAAAAAATATATTTGATGCTTCCGATAATATAAACAATCCAGATATTGTAATAAATGTTCCACCTCAATCATTTGATAGAACGGATCAAGCGGTTGTAATTAATACCAATATAATATCTCCAATAGGAAATATTACAAATCCTTTAATTCAAATTACAAGACCTGCACAATTTTTTGATAGAACAGAAAATATAGTTGAAATAACAAAGACTGTAAATGATGCAGTTGATAATATAATAATTCCAGAAATAGAACCTATAATACCGTCATTAAGTTTCAGTAGACAAGAGCAATCGCCAAATATAATAACTGATACTATAAAAGAAGGTATTGTTGTAAATCCAGATATAACAGTTTTAAGACTAAATCAAGGAACAATTCAAACAAATGATGGCAGTGAATTAAATATAGATTCCACACCAATACGATTCATTGGAACATCGGAATTAGAAAAAATGATTGAAGAAGATGATAAAGGTCCAATACGTTACTATGGAACAACGATTCACGATACGGATAGAAGTCAATTAAATTTAGATGGTATAACTCCAACATTTCCTGGAGGAAGACATGAAAAACCGCAAGACTCTTTATATTCGGTATTAGGATTGCAAGAAGTTAATTACTTCTCAAATCAATTTGCAATAGGATTTAATCAAAGACAACAACTCGGTGACAGTAAATATATTGGTTTTTCGCAATTTGTATGGACAGGTGCTTCAGATGATGGTCCTTTTACAAATGCATTTGGAGATACGAATGGTAGGGGATTTCAAACATTTGTTGATCCTGCAGAATCTCTTTTTCAACCAAATACATCTCAATATGATTTTACAAAAATAACTGGCGTAAATTTCTTTGATGGCAATAATAATAATACTCTCGGTGGTTTTACTATATTTCCACAACATCAAATTACAGAATATAAAACAGAAACATCACTTTTAGGATGGCAAGGAAATAGATTAGGTGCACCAACTGTAAACTACTTTGATAATATATTATTGAATACATCAGATGGATTTACAAAATTTGCTTTACAAGGTCAATCGGATTATATTCCAGATTCATCCATATACAATTGGGATGGAAATGCCCAACAATCACCATCTGTTAATTTCTTTGATCTAACGGGTGTTAGTTCAAATATGGGTTTCCATAACTTTGCAAGTTTTATGGATTCAAAATATGTTCAAGATTCTTCCACATTTGTATGGGTAGGAAATTCCACTCAAAATGCACCTGCAGTTAATTATTTGGATCAATTCAAACAATTTACATCAACTGGTTTTCATGTATTTGCTCAAAAGTATGATTCCAAATATCTAAAAAATTCATCAGAATTTATTTGGGATGGAAACAGACAAGATGCACCCGCAGTAAATTATTTTGATTTAACTGCAGAAAAAACACTCGATGGATTCAAAACCTTCGCTCAAACATATGAATCTTTATATGTTCCTGATTCATCGAGATTTACATGGACTGGAGCAAGGGATGATGCTCCTTTTGTAAATTACTTGGATACACCGTCAAAAAATGCAATGTCTGGATTTGACATCTTTATTCCATTCTTGGAAACAAAATACATAAACGAATCTTCAACTTATACATGGAATCAAAATAGACAAGATGCACCCATTGTCAATTATTTTGATATACAAAATCAATATGCCAGTAGTGGATTTGATAAATTTCATGCATTACATGATACAAGATATGTAAAAGATTCTTCACAATTTGATTTTGATGGAACAAAACAAAATGCACCGGCAGTTAATTATTTTGACTTGTTGAGTAGATTTACAACTGTTGGATTTCATACATTTCCTACATTCAAAGAATCAAAATATATTAAAGATTCTTCTGAATTTGATTGGAACGGTTTAAGAAATGATGCACCTGCAATAAGCTATTTTGATTTGCAAGGAACACATACAAATACTGGATTTCATACATTTGCACGCGAATATGAATCTAAATATGTAAAAGAATCATCAAGATTTGATTGGGATGGTGTAAGAAACGCAGCACCTGCAGTAAACTTTTTTGACTTGCCTGAAAAATTTACTAAAACAGGATTTCATACATTTCATGCATTAAGAGATTCAAAATATATTAAAGAATCTTCTGAATTTGATTGGAATGGTGGTCGTGGCGAATCACCGGAAATAAACTTTTTTGATATTAATAAAAAGGTAACTACTTCTGGTTTTCATAGACTTGCAGAAATATATGATACCAAATATGTTCCAGAAATATCTATATTTGATTGGAACGGTAGTCGTGATGAAGCGCCACAAGTAAATTATTTTGATTTGAAAAGTGATTTTACAACGATAGGTTTTCATAGACTTCCTGAATTATACGATAGTAAATACATAAAAGATTCATCAGAATTTACATTCAAAGGAAAATTTCCAAAAATTGGCACGGATTACTTTGATAAAGAGAAACTGAACCAAACTGGATTTACTCTCAATATACAACCAAAGGGAACAAGTAAACCTCCTGGTACAGAGTATTTCCATGAGAGTTCATTTTATACATTCAAAGGCGGAAGACCCGGAAATCCATTAGAATCAGTAATTGATTTCTTCCAGAATACAAATCAGTCTGGTTTTACAATGGACATAAAGAGAAACGAAGGTTTACCGCCAACGGAATATGTTTCTGAATCGTCAAGGTTTGATTTTGATGGTGGTAGACCGAAACCACAAAGTTTCTTTCCAGACAGTAATCAAAACGGATTTACTATTGATATTATGGCAAAAGGTAGTAGCAGACCTGCAACAGAATATAAAAAAGAAACATCTATATTTGATTTTGATGGTGGTAGACCTGCTAAACAAAGTTTCTTTCCCGATGATAACCAAGGTGGTTTTACAATCGATATTATGGCAAAGGGTGCTGGGAATCCAGATACGGAATACATAAATGGATCATCAAGATTTACTTTTACAGGTTTAAGACCAACTGGTATAAATTATTTTCCAGATAATAACCAAAGTGGTTTCTCGATAGATATAATGAGAAAAGGTAGTGGCAGGCCACTAACTGAATACTCAACTGAATCATCTGAATTTTCTTGGAAAGGATCGAGAATCGTTGCACCAAGTAATAATTACTTCGGATTATACAGAACACCAACTGGTAAACAATATATTGATGTTCAACAAAAAAATAATACAACACAGGCAGGCAGAGGATTTAAAACATTTTATACAGATAAAACTGTAACAAATTATCAATCTGGATATTCAATACACTCAACCGAAAGTGGTCCTAACAAAGTTAAATTTGGTGGATTAAATACTCCGGTTACAAACTTCTTTGGTTTTTCTCCATCAAAAAGAGATGGTTTTTTACCGAAGATGACAACAAATGATGGAACCCTTTATCCAATAATCAATCCAACATTGACATATAATTTGGATGATGGTGGAAGACTTGCAGTTTCTAATAATCGTGCATCTTCTGGTGTAAACACTATTCAAGGTGATGTATTTGCTCCACTATCACTCGGTAAACGTCCTTGGACACAACCAGGAACCCTCGCTTCTTTGGAAAATCAAGTTCCAAATATAACAATAAATGATTCAACACATCCCTATTATGTATCAAGCAGAACAGTATTACCGAAAACTGCAGGTGCTTACAATAAAAAATATGAAAGAACCATGCGGGATAACACAGATATTAAAGGAAGTTATTTGTATGGGTATTCTGAAAACGGTGGTCAATTAAATTTACAATATAAAAAATTTCAATTACAACCAAATTCCTATGCATCAAATGGTTTTAGACAGGATCCTTATATCCTCCGTGGTATTCAAGTAAAAGATATTGTTAAAAATGAATTATGGGGTAATTCAAGATTTACTAGTGGATCTATAAATTTTTCTGGAAAAATGGGTGGATATTCCGATCAATTTACTAATATCAATGAAGCCGATGTGCAGAGAATAGATAATTGGTTGAAAAGCCCAAGAGGCATCAAATGGAATACATTACAGACACAATTGTATGACAATAATCCATTAGTTGATACACTCAATGAACCCGAATCTAGCACCGGTCAATCTCCTGTAGCAAAGACAAGAATCTATAATTCAGACTCACTGCTTAATGCAATACGTGATAATCAAGTAAGAGGTCGTACTATTCGTATTCGTCATGGCGATACAGCAAGTTCTGCTAATCTTGATGATTTTGATTATTATGAAAGAGTTGTTAAGAAAATGAATCCTTCTGCAGATAATCAATCAGGCAATAAAATCGATGTTATGAAATTTCCAAGAGAGTCATCAAATGGTGGAACTATATTATCAACTGCAATACAAAACACAAGTAATGTATATTCCGTTTACAAATATAATAGATTGATTGCTCTTTTATCCGAATTGATACCATCTGCATTTGTTCCTATAAATTCAAAACTTCCGGCTGCAATCACAAATGCACAAAAAGACAGGGGATCTAAAATTTATAGATTGAGTGGTTTGGGTGGACCTAATTCTGGAATTAGTCCAGGCGGTGAAACTATAATTAACAGATCAAGTCATCCATTTATGATATATTACAATACATCTGGAATTTTACCAGAATCATATCCATCAACCGCAAAAAGAGAAACTTGGTTTGGTCCTAAAACAAAAACTGGTGATCCTGCAGAGGTTGAAAACGAAACAAACAATACATATTCAGGACGATTAGACAAACAATATAGAGAGTCAGACAATACATTTGATGGTTTAATGACTGCTCTATCATATTTGGTTGATGGTGCAACTTTGTCTGGAAAAGAAAGTAAAGTATATCCTGGTGATAAAACTAATCCTGATAATTCTGCTTTTATTCAACCAAGTGCATATAAGTTAATTCAACAAAAAGATCCGTTTACACCAAGACCTATTGCTTATATTGATAGAACCCGTGCAAACATTGCAGGTGATACCGATATTCAATCAACAATGCCAATACAATTACTAGATGTATTAAAACAAATACCAACTGCACAAACACAGGCAGAAGCACCGATTAAACAGTATGCTGCTGTTGCTTACGGAAAACTTAAAAAGATTCCACGTGGGGATGCAAACCGTTCACATGACTATAATGATTTTAGACATGATATTGAATGGGGTGACAAGAAGAAAACATTTTCTACTGATCCTGCTGTAATAGATTACAAAACAAATAATTTGGAAGATAAATTTGGTTTTGGTAATCCTGGTAAAGTTGGTGCAGATAGAAGTAAACCATTTAGAAGTAATATAAAATACAATAATGGTAAAGTTGTAAGAAAACAAGGCGAAGGATATGAGTTCAGAGGAGACCGTATAAACATAATAGATTACAAAAAGCATACCGGAACTCGACCTATGAGTGAATCCGATATTTATGAACTCAATGATACAGAAATTCCAGGTAAAAAAGATTTAATAACATTTTATTTTACAAGCACACAATTGAAAAAGACGAGCAGGGATGCAGAAGCAATAGTTTTTAGAGCGGCATTTGACAGTATAACAGATAACCATAAACCGAGTTGGAGTCCTCAAATGTATATGGGTAGAGGAGATCCAATTTACTTATTTGGTTCTTATGAAAGAGATGTTAGTTTTGGGTTTACTGTTCATATTGGATCTCGTGATGAACAGGCAGCAACATGGCGTAAATTGAATTATCTAGCATCATGGACTGCACCAGATTATAGCACTGGTAAATTTAGATCGCCAATATGCCGTTTGAATATAGGACACCTATTTAGAAAGACACCTGGATTCATAAATTCATTATCATATACATTTGATAATGTTGGTGGAACTTGGGAAACTGCACACTTGACAGAAGATAAGAATTACAATAATGAAGAAGTAAAACCGGGCGTATTACAACTGCCAAAAACAATACAGGTCGCAGTTGGATTTACTGTCATAGGTAATTATCGTCCTGAATGGGGTGGTATCATGTATTCATTGTATGATGATGTTGATGATGGATTGATGCCGAAAATCAATTCTAGTGATAATAACCTAAACTTCTTCAGGATAAATGATGGTGCTGGTACATCATCTAACAGAACCGATGATCCAACAAGAGAAGCAGATCTTATCGATGGAGGATACGATGAAAGTGATGAAGGTGATAATACTATTTCTGATGCTGAATACGAAAAGATGGGATATAAGAAAGTTAAATACAAAAGAGCAACACGTGTTTCAGCAGGTGATCCTAATGATCCTGATAAAACTAAAGAAAGTGAAGAAGAAATAACAACTTGGGTTCCAGCAAAAGGTGCAGATAAGTTTCAGAAAGACCAAGAGGATGCTCTAAAACGTAAAAGAGAAGCAGATGAAATCAATGAAGAGACAGAACAGAAAAAGATTGATCAAGAAACAAATAAAAAGATAAAAGATAGAGCAGCTGCAAAAGCTGCGGCTGCTGCTGCGGCTGGAACAAATACAACTTCTACAAATACTACATCTGATATTCGTCTTAAAGAAAACATTAGACCTATTGAATACGGATTGGGTGATATTATGAAACTTAATCCAGTTCAATACAATATGATTACTAACGGCGATGAGCAAGTTGGATTTATCGCACAAGAAATGTTAAAAGTTATTCCAGAAGTAGTATATGGTCAAGAGGGTAATTTAGAAAAAGGTGAAATACTAACATTATCATATCAACATTTGGTATCGGTATTGACCAAGGCAATGCAAGAACAGCAAAAAATGATAGAAAATCAGTCCAATAGAATAGACGAATTAGAAAACAAAATTAAACATATAAACGATAATGAATGATAAATTTGTAAGATAGATATATTTATTAGTATGTTTTATATTTTATAGTGAAAGAATACTATGCCTAATAGATATGAAGAATGTAATACGATAACCGGAATAAATAAAACTAATCCTAATGGTACAACAAAACGGATTAGTAAATTATCTAGTATTTTCTATCCTAGTTTTTCTAATAATGAAGATATTTTTATAGTTTCACATTTAGGAGATAGATTAGATAATGTTGCTTATGATTATTATGGAGATGCTTCTTATTGGTTTGTGCTTGCTGCCGTTAATAATTTGGGTAGAGGCAGTTTAGTAATACCACCAGGATTAGTAATACGAGTACCATATTATGATAAAATATCTGGTACCGGTGCTTTATTCCAACAGTATAATTTTACGAGATAATTATGGCACATAGTATAGGTGTAACAAACCCATTCCTTCGACCACCGGGTCCTGGTGCAGGTGAAGTTAATGCTCGTGGTATTATTTACGGTAGAAAAGTCCGCGGTGGTGCAAATCCTGCAGATTCCGGTATTTATTGGGCATACGGTAGAAAAACTTGGGCAAATGCTGGTGGTTTAACTTTTCCAAAGGGAAAAGAAAATATAACAGCAGGTGGTTCTATTTCATTATACAAACCTAAATCACACACACCAACACTACCAATTTTAACCGGAGTTGATACATCAAATGAAGGTGCAATGGGATCTGTAATAAAGGCATCTATTAGTTTTACAATTTATCCTGCATTAACTGCAGGTGGTTTTGAATTAGGATTTGGTGGTTCATTTTTTAAACCAGGTGCAAATATAAGTGTTTCATTCGGATGGACAACGTTTGCAAGTACAGCATGCGCTTCTAGATTTGGTTTCAATGGTATGGTCACAGATTTTAGTTGGAGTGTAAATACAGATGTTTCTATAAATGCATCCACATCATTGATGGCTCCAGGTGTTATCGCAACTGGAATAACCGGTAATCTTTCAAAGAGTAGTGCAAATACTACACCAGCCAGCACTTCAACAACACCATCAGGTGGTACTACGGCATCAACACCCACGACTCCAAATGATCCCCCATTTGCACCACTCGATGCTAAACAACTTAAAGCAGTTGGTGCAGATTTAGGAACTTCTATTGATCAAGCAATGGCACAATTAAATCCAATACAAGCTGCTGGATCCGGTGGTGCATCAGGTACAGTAATAGCTCCAATTCCGGGCACAGGTGCTCCAGAGGAAATATACGGAATAAAAGCATGGGAAGTTATGGGAGAAACGAGTATAGGTGGATTGCGATACTGTTCAGTTGGCATACCATGGCAACCCGATCCTCCAGAAACAGATGAAGTTAGTAAATTTGATGAAGCAGCAGTAGCTGCCGCCTCCGCTTCTGCTGGTGGTGCTGCTTCTGCTGGTGGTGCTGCTTCTGCTGGTGGTTCTGCTTCTGCTGGTGCTGCAGGAAGTTCTGGTCAAATACTAAAACCAATTGTTAAAAAGTTTTGGTATGTTAATTTCGGTAGTATGGAAGAATTCTTAAAACCACTAATTGTTTCAGCAACAAGAGGTGCCGTTAAGGGGGTTGATATAAAAAATAAAACAACACCAGGCGGTCCTGGACCAAAAGGCTATATGAGTGCATATCCTATGGAAGTTTTATGGCCAGGTTGTGTTTATGGTGGTGGTAGTCCGACTGTTTCAGTTAATGGCGGTCCAATAGGTAGTATATGGTTTAACTGTGATTATGTTAAAGAAACTTGGAGACAGTTCTTTAATGATAATAATGACGGTGATGCTAACCAAAAGAATTTAACAAGTTTTTTGAATGAACTATGTAAGAGAGCCAATGAAGCAGCTGGTGATTGGTGGCAGTTAGCAACACAAGTTATTGAGAAATTTCCAAGTTGTGGCGGTGTTGGTACAGTTCAATCCGTATTATCAGTAGAAGATATGAGTTACTGTGAACCGCAAGGTGGATTTGGATTCAATGCAAGTTTTGGTAAACCCATGCTTAAAAATGTTAGTATATCATGCAAAACAAGTTCAACTATGGGTGCCGCAATAATGGGTGGTGGTAATGTTGATACTCCAGGTAAACCGGGTGCATCGCATGGACAAGATCCATCAGGCGCAATAGATGATCTAATAGAACAACTTGAAAAAAATGGTGTAAATACCACTTGGGGCGATTCTATGAAGGGGTGTTTGAAATTGAAGAAAAAAGCTGAGGGTGGACACCATTCAAAAAAGACGATATTATTTCCAATAGATTTTGGAGTAACAATAGATGGTTGTTCCGGATGGGGATTTAATGAGGCAATAAATACAAATCTTAAACCACCAGGATATGGCGGTTCTGTATTTGCAATTAATGGTATCAATAATAAAATAGATGTTAATACTTGGGAAACAAGTTTGAAAGGAATTATGAGGTTAGGATAATGAATATAAAAGATTATAGACAAAAAATTTATTATCCTGAAAGTCAAATTGTAAAAAATTTATTTACTAATGGCCGTGAATTTATGTTGCTCAGAGACTTTACAAATTATGTTGGTTTTTATCACAGATACACAACTGGTGAAATTTTTACAGAACATGAATGGAATGCACTAAAATCAGAAAGACTAATAAGGTTTAGAGATTTATCTGAACCAAAAAAAAAGTATTATGACTTAAAACATTTTTACAAATCTTCAACCAATTCAAAAATTCGTAGAAAAAAGAGAAATAATTCTGATGAATACTATAAATTTACTTCACCTAGACCTACAAAAAGAGAGCTGACACAAAAAGAAATTGATGCCGGATCAACATATAGATATATTGTTACAAAAAGAAATGAGCGAGACCGGATATTTTTTGAAATATCTCCGGAACAATCAAAAAAATATGGTGATACTAATAGTGGTATAAATCAATATTTATATGAAATGATTGCTATTCCTTGGAAGGTTGATGGTCCAGAATACGATATTCACGATGGATATTTGCTAAAGATACCAGGCGTTATAGATACCAATTTAAGAATTATAGACAGATATTCAAAAAAATTTCGTTTGATTAAACAACTATTTCGTAATCCAAGAGAATTAACTGTTTATGAGAATGTTGTAAAACAAAACGTTATTTCAAAAATAAATGAACCAATAACAAAAGGCGAAACTTCAGCAGGCATAAAATCATCCACAAATAATCAAAACATGGAAAATTCGGTGTCACGCGGAAAAGAAAATCCAGGTGGACCTGGAGCATTGTCAAGAGCAAAAACTTTCAATCCGGCATCATCGGAATCAAGAAATACAGGTGGTTATTGAAACCTTAATTTATCAGAAGTAAACCCATTAAGATAATAAATTTGCTAATTACATGAAAAATTAATATATTTGGGTTATGTTACAATCAATCCAAATTATTTTATGATATTCCAAGAAAAACCTTCGGTTTGCATTCCAATCATAAGCAACCTAAATAAACATCAGTCTGCAGTTGACATTATCGGTATGTATTTTCTTTTTATGAATGGCGAAGAACAATATCTAAACTTTACACATCCAGATGAAATCCATAGTGATATTAGTTTTCAAGATATTCGTTTACACCCAAAAACCCTTGTATTCAACAAAAAGATATTGACATATAATGGTATAACTGATGGGATTGATATAAATTCATATCTACATTACCATACATCAGATCACATCAATCCAAAAGAATTTTATCCGAAAGGAATGGAAATACTTGCAAACAAATTTTACAAGATAGAAGATTTAGGTCAAGTTATACCACTTTCAAAACAATTAGAATGGGCAAGAAGAATTGCAAGATATGTTGTGAAGATTTATGAAGATAATCCAATTACTCAAAATTGTATAAACTATTGTAATGATTTCATAAGTGTTTTTCACGAAATAGAAAAGAATGATATTCTTGTTGGTGATGAATTGAAGAAACAAAATTATATGTGGTATACTACAACAGGCAGACCAAGTAATGCTTGGGGTGGATTTAATTTCTCTGCAATGAATAAAAAAGACGGTAGTAGAGATAAAATTCGTTCAAGGTTTGATGGTGGAAAGATTGTTCAATTTGATTACGATGCTTTTCATATAAAACTGTTGGCAAAGATATTGGAATATAAATTTGAATATCATCCATACGAACAAATACAAAATGATTTGGGAATAGATATGGACTATGACGAATTCAAAGGTAAAGTATTTCAGAACATATATGGAATGATAACTCCAGAGTTTATGAACCATACATTTTTCCGTTCCGTTCAAGCACTCATAGATGAATTATATGAACGGTATCAAACCGATGGTGTAGTCAAGTCTTGGTTTTATGAAAAACTATTTATGGATATTCAAGATGCAACACCGAATAAGGTATTCAATTATGTTCTACAATCATTAGAAACCGAATATAATGTCCGTAAGATAAAAAGTATTTTACCGTATTTGAAAAATAAGAAGTCTGTATTTATGATGTATCTTTATGATGCTTTCATTTTTGATATTCATCCTGATGAAATGGAATTGATTGACGTATTACAGTCTGCTTTTGCAACAGATAATATGTCAATAAAAATTTATGTTGGAGAGGATTTTGGACACATTAAACAAATTTAGAAACATATTTATATGAAGTATGAATGTATTGTAAACTTAACAAATATGGTTTTATATGGATTTTAATGAGATTGCAAAGGAATTGCTTGAAAAAATAAACACAGATAGATTCAATGTCCATAATCAGTCACATATGGCTGCGGCAAACGATATACTATCAAGATACATACATAATGAAGACTTATTATTTCGTATGATGCTTTCATTGAAATTTCCAGATGAAAATGACAAAAAATCTTAACTAATGAGAGAGATACATTGAAGACACAACTTGTTTGCACATTTGCTAAAAAGTATGAGTTAGATAAAATAATAGGCGAAATAAAAGTAAATTTTTCAGTATTAAATAATAAAATCTTCATTTTCAAAACATTTGAAATAAAAGATGATTACATATTGTCATATAATATAATCATGGATAGTTACAAGAAGTTTTTACCAAATTCAATAATGGTTCATCAAAAACGTGAAACAAATACAATATACACTATAAATGCTCTAAATGAATTGATAATGAACTTGAACAATGGTGTTCTTGATAAGAAATATCCTATTGAATGGGAACGATACCAAAACTGTGCTCTCTTAAAAAATAAAGAAGGGTTCCGTGTGGTAAAGATATTTCTCGTAAAAGTTCAGACTTTTTAATATTTATCTAATACTATCGGATATAACTAAATGAAAAATCATATGACTAAATCAATTATTGACGAAATAACACGTAGAGTTATTAAAAAAATACTCGAATACAGAAGTATAATAAAAGAAGGAACTGGCTTTGATAGTATATTCGAGGAATTGAAAAAGAAACTATCAGATGTGTCTATGCTTCCTGATAATGTTATAGATGCTAGTATGTATAAAGAACATGAGATAGTTGATACACTAAAAGAGATTGGTTATGTTTACAAAAAACCTATGGGTGGCAAACTACATTTTTTTAATAAAGAAACCAGCATAAGTCTTTATTTGGTGCAAAGTTCTGGTAAATTAACACTATTACCGTGAGAAAAAAAATGAATAAGATTAAAAACAAAATAAATGAATCTATTACTGAATCTGCAATTAGTCCATTGGGTTATATTATTTTCATAGATGCATCGGCAGCTATTGATGGTAGTCGTGATGGATATTTGAAAATGATGTTTCCATCCGATACACCTGATATGATAAAAAACTGGTTTTCACCTTTGGTTAATTCAAAGATGTATTCGGATATAAAAGATAAGTTACGGGCAATAGATTCTAGATTTTCAAATAATCCATCTTTGAAGGCATTGTTTTCATCATTGTCAAAAATAAAAGGCGCTTCTTATCCTGAGGAAGAAAAGGAATCACATGAAAATGACATAGAACTTATCATAAAAAGAATAAGCATTTATATCAAACGAAAATTAACGGAAGAAGATATAAAAGTTCTGGAAACAATTGTTGAAGACTTAAATTCGGTTGTTGAGAATGTATCCAGTAAGATAGATGACGAAATTTCATCCAAAGCAATACCAGTTGAAGAAATTCCAGAAGAAGAACCTGAAAAAAAACCAAAGAAAAAAGACAAAGAGGAAGAATTAAAAACTGAAATTAAAGTAAATGAAAGAGTTAAAAATAAACTCCGTAAAAAAATAAAAGAAATGGTCAGAAGTTATCTTCTGACAAAAAAATAAATTAAAAAAATATGCTAAAATTAGCAGATATATTAAAAGAAGATAGTGCTAAAGATGAATTAAAAAAAATTCTTAAAAAGGATTATGTTTCATTTGTAAAAGAATTAGGTGATAATATAAATGATCCAAAATTTCTTGATGCTATAAAATCACTTTCAAATGATATGCCACTAAACACTGCTGCAATTTCACCAGTATGTGCTGATTTACAGCCAACTCAAAAAGAAGTTGTTATGGATAAATCACTTGCATATCCATTAAAGAATGCTACAAGTGCAGAGACAAATTTGAAGGGTGATGTAGTTGCTCCTGGAGGTAGATCTATCGTAACAGGTGGTGGTGGTAAATTTGTTATTGACGGGCATCATCGTTGGTCGCAAGTATTTTGTATAAATCCAGATGCTAAAATTAAATCCATTGATTTACCAGATATTAAGAAACCTATTGAAGCACTTAAAGCCACTCAAATTGGTATTGCAGCTCAAACTGGAAAAGTCCCAACTGCTGCTGGTGGTGGTGTAAATCTTTTTACGGTTGGCGAAGGCGAATTGAAAAAATATGTTATTGATAATATAAAAGAGCCGGTTGTTGAGGTATTTAAGAAGTATGATAAAGGCGATACACCAGAAGCGATTGCGGAGTATATTTGGGGTAATGTTCAGACCTTGAAGAAACAAAGTCCTCCGGTTTCGGGAGCACCAAAAAGGGATGTTATGCCACAAACTGATGATGCACCAGCTTGGGCTGATAATACATTTAATGTGGAAAAAATGCCAGAGGGCATTGTTCATAGATTGAAAGAACTTGTAAAATACAATAAAAAATAAAAAAAAATTGCTTGCTTATTAAACATTAAATCATTATATTAGTATTGTTCTATTAGATATAACATTCTTTTAGTAACGATTAAACATTATTTATTACACATTTGGAGAAACATCATGGGTATCAACCTCGATGCAATCAAGAGTCGTTTGAACTCTTTAAAAAACACAAACAATCGCACATCTAACATTTGGAAACCCG
>SXGQ01602016.1_pt1 | contig 27310 bp, 23 predicted proteins | sample 3178371 | NCBI WGS metagenome assembly SXGQ01 (sample SAMN11356859, study PRJNA531348) | freshwater metagenome | isolation source: freshwater sample F1-20 | place: China: Fuxian Lake, Yuxi | collected 2017-12-25 | reverse complement strand
GATGCCGGTGGATACAAAAAACGTGATGATGCCGGTGGATACAAAAAACGTGATGATGCCGGTGGATACAAAAAACGTGATGATGCCGGTGGATACAAAAAACGTGATGATGCCGGTGGATACAAAAAACGCGAAACCGGTGGGTATAAAAAACGTGATGATAGCGGATATAAAAAACGCGATGATAGACGTTCTAGTAGAAATTCAAATGATGCAGGGATGCGTCCTCCAAGAAAAAGATCTTAAATAAGAAAGCCCCTTCGTATTGAAGGGGCTTCTTATTTCATTCTATTTTTTCGTTGTTTTACCATTTTCTGAAGATTATCCAGCAATCTATGTTCAATGAGAATATACTGAGCATATTGCTGTTCAGATAAAATCCCCTTCATCGCCTTCATTCTATCAACAATGGTTTTGCGCATTGCAAGATCTTTGTCGAATACATGCTGAATCGCTTTGCCGTATTCTTGTTTTCCCGACTTTTGTAATTCATCAAGTTGCATCAGTGCTTTTTCAAGTTCCTTTTGCGACTCTTTGATATACTCTTCATATTGCTGATATCGTGCAAAAAAACGAGTTGCTTGATCCTCATTCATTTTCAACTTATCGATCAGCATAATTTTCTTGAATGATTTCATTTTGTCTAGCACTGGGGTATCATTCTGACCCCTCATTGGTTGCACTATAAAGAATACCGCAAAGATTACAATGCATAATGAGATATTACATTGATTCTTCATCTTGAGATTCCTTTAGGAGGTACTTTGTGATTTCTTCTTCCAATACTGGATTGAGAGGCGCATCCATATCCGATTCAATATCTCGAACATATAAAGCCAAAACTTCTTCTAGCATAATATCTTCCAATTCATCTGTACTTATATCTGATCCATTAAGATTATTGACATATAAAACTGGTTCTACTTCAAAGTGACTGACTATATCGTTTTTCTTTTGAACAGAAGATACATAGTCAGAAGATGTTATACCGATCCAAACAAGAAGACAAGCAGCCAGAGTAGTTACAGAGCCAATCATAAACGGAATTGGTCTCATTAATTTGGGTTTCATAGGTTTTAATATGAATGTATCTGCTTTGCTTTCCATGCTAGATAGAATATCTGACTTATTTAGAACATGGAATACATGTGCATATTCTTCATATTCAGCTTTAAGCTCCGGAGAGATACGAAGTGTTTCGTCAACCATGCGCTTATCATGTTCAGAAAGTTTTCCATTAATATGATCTGGAAAAAGCGACAATATTTCATGTTTATCATTCATATGTGTTCCTTTTGATCTTTTGATCGTAGATATTGAGCTAGTTTCTGAATTGCTTGAAAATAGTTTGCTTTTAAACCACCAATGCTTGTACCTAGCATTTGAGATATTTCTTCATAAGATAGTTCTTCCACATGCCGAAGAATAAATGTTTCTCTTTGTTTTTCAGGCAAGATTGACATGCAGTCCGCAAAAAATTCAGAGAATTCTGACTTCATTACAATTGAATCTGTTTGTTCATCAGCAGGTATGTCAAACTGATCATATGTATCTATTCTTGTGAGATGTCCTTGACGTTTTTTCTTTTCAATGGCATTCAAACACAGATTTCTTGTAATTGCATATAACCATGTACGTATGTGCGACTCACCGCGAAATGTATTCAGAGATTGATATGCTTTAATGAATGCTTCTTGTGTTATGTCTTTGGCATCTTCATCATCGCGCATATAACGTATTGCGATGGAATGGACAAATCGTTTGAACTGTAACATGATGCAATTCATTGCTTCATGACTTTTGCCTTTTGAAAGCAATTCGGCTATGTCAGATTCTGATTTCATCATATTTAAAGAAAAATCCCATGCGATAATTCATGGGATTTAGATGTCTTTTCTCATAAAAAGGTTTAATTCAAATAATTTTACCAATTTCAAGGACTTCATATTCTATGTCGCCCGCAGGGACTTTGGTGATAACCTTATCTCCAACTGTTTTACCCAACAAAGCCTTTCCCAAAGGAGAGGAAACAGCAAGTTTATTTGCCTGAAAATCTGCCTCTTCTGCACTTACTAGCGAATACTCAATTATTTTACTATTATTGAGGTTCTTTAGCTTCACTTTGGAGAGGATATATATTTTATCATCAGGAAGATCTTTTGAATCTATAACCTGTACTTTCATCAACGTTGATTCGAGCTTAGAAATACGCATTTCAAGCAATTCTTGCTCATGTTTAGCAGCATCATAATCTGCATTTTCAGAGAGATCTCCGTGTGAACGGGCATAGGCGATTTTTTGAGCTATCTCCGTTCTTCCCTTTCCCTTGAGTTGCCTTAATTCATCTTCCATTTTAGCGACGCCTTCGCGTGTCATATATACTGGACCGGATGACATGGATTTCTCCAGATTCAATGTGAATGTTGTAAAAAAAGACAAAGCCGTTATGTTCATAACGACTTTGCCTAGAGGCGTACATGAAGTACACCACAAAAGTAGAGAATTTTTATAAGATGACAAAACCTAGAGATGGGTCAATAAATGGCCCATTTTGACCTTTTTAGTCTCGAGATAATCACGATTGACCGAATTTGGCTGCATTTCAATTGGAACTCTTTCAACAACCTCAAGCCCATAACTTTCTAATCCGACCCTTTTTGTGGGATTATTTGTCATTAATTTCATCTTTCGCACACCCAATGAAGCTAATATTTGAGCTCCGATGCCATAATCTCTAGGATCAGGTTGGAAGCCAATTGTACATTTGCCTCAACGGTGTCAAGGCCTTGCTCTTGCAATGAATAGGCCTTGACTTTATTTACCAAGCCAATTCCGCGTCCTTCTTGGCGCATGTAGAGAAGCACGCCTTTTTCAGCCTCTTGAATCATGGACAATGCGGCAGATAATTGTGGACCGCAATCGCAACGAAGAGAATGAAAGATATCACCGGTAAGACATTCACTATGCACTCTCACAAGTATTGATTCATCTAAATTCCACGTTCCCTTAACCAAAGCTACATGTTCTTTACCATCAACGGTATTTGCAAAGACTTTTAGCATGAAATCACCAAACTCAGTTGGCAATGTTGCTTCAGCTACTGCAGTCACCAATTGTTCTTTATTTAATCTATATCTGATTAGATCTTTCACTGTGATGATTGACAATTGATGTTTTTCTGAAAATTCCATCAATTGAGGTGTGCGCATCATAGTTCCGTCTTCGGCAAGGATTTCGCAAAGTACTCCAACAGGTTGCAGACCACCGAGTTTCATCAAATCCACAACAGCTTCGGTATGCCCGGCTCTGCGTAGGACTCCTTCCTCCACTGCAATGAGAGGAAATATGTGACCCGGTCTACCAAAATCATCAGGTTTAATATTGGGCTGAACCAATGCTTTAATCGTAGCAGATCTATCGCTTGCGGAAATACCAGAACTGGTGCCATGCAGATAATCTATCGAAACAGTGAATTTTGTCCCATGTAATGCCGTATTATCCGGAACCATTGGTGCAAGATCCAATGCAATGGCTTTTTCTGATGGAAGAGCGACGCAAATCAACCCTTTGGCTTGCGAAGCCATGAAATTCACCTGTTCAGGAGTACAAAACTCTGCTGCACAAATGATATCGCCTTCATTTTCTCTGTCTTCATCATCAAGAACTATAACCACTTTACCGGCTTGGAGATCTTTGATTGCTTGTTCTATGGAATCGAACGTTTGTTTCATGGATTACTGTACATTGACTTGTGAAATAGCAACTTTGTCTATCTTGATAATCGTTGCATCTGCAATCTTCAATTTAATGATACCTGTTTCATCCACGGAATCAACAGTACCATGAATACCGGCAGACGTAACTACTTTATCTCCTTTTTTCAATTCTGAAATCATCTTCAAATGATCATTGTGACGTTTTCTTTGAGGACGAATCATCAAGAAATAGAAAACGGCGAAAATAGCTGCCATTGGCAATAGAGATGTAAGCAATTGTGATATTGGGTCTCCGCCTGCTGCTTGACCTTGTTGTGCATGAAGTTCGACTGGAAAAAATGGCATTGTCTTACCTTTAAATGATAATAATTATTTGATGGTTTCTAAAATTGAAGTTTTCCATAGTGAATATGTATTCTCAAGGATATGTTTTCTTGCTTCGCGTACAAGCCACATGTAAAAGCCAAGATTCTGCAAGGTTGCTAATTGCAATCCCACAATTTCTCCTACAGTGAAAAGATGCCGTAAATATCCTAATGAAAATTCTCTAGAAGCATAAAGATCCAAACCCGGATCAATTGGTTCATCACTGAATTTATTTTTGAGATTACGGACATTCATTCGGCCTCGCGTTGTGAATATCGTACCATTTCTTGCATTGCGAGTTGGCATGACACAATCAAACATGTCTACACCCATTTCGATTGCCGTAAGTATATTCTCCGGAGTGCCAACCCCCATGAGATATCTTGGCTTATTGGGAGGCATCACATTCGTTGAGTGATCGATGATATCATACATGTCGAATGAAGGCTCACCAACAGCAAGACCACCAATCGCATAGCCATCAAAATCAAGGTCAATCAATCGTTGCATACAATCTGTTCTAAGATCCTTGTATGTGCTACCCTGACCTATTCCAAAGAGATATTGTGCATGTTCATATCTTGGACTTGAACTCTTGAATGCATCTTTATTTCTTTTTGCCCAACGAAGTGTGAGATCCATGGAGGATTTGGCTTCTTCATGTGTTGCAGGGAATGAAGTACATTCATCGAGCACCATCATGATATCACTTCCGATACAACGTTGTATCTCTATTACTCGTTCCGGAGAAAAGAAATGTTTTGATCCATCAATATGCGAGCGAAATTCAACACCTTGTTCGGTTATTTTTCTCAATTCTTTCAATGAAAAAACTTGATAACCGCCTGAGTCTGTTAAAATTGGTTTATCCCAAGAAATGAATCTATGATGACCACCAAAATGGCCGAGTACATCTTCGCCAGGTCTTAAATACAAGTGATATGTATTTCCCAGGATGATTTGGGCTCCTATTTCGATCAATTCTCTCTGTTCGATTGCCTTCACCGAACCAACTGTTCCAACGGGCATAAATATTGGAGTTTCAATCATACCATGATCAGTGGCAATGACTCCGGCTCTAGCCCGGCTATGTTGATCTGTATGTTTGAGTGTAAAAAATGCCATTGAAACGGTCTGGATTTGTCAGTGTGAATGCAAAGATACCCAATTTTTATACTTCATCTTCCGGATATCGTTACTTCCACTCGGCGATTCTCTGCATTTGCTTCTTCTGTTTTTTCGAAGGATCGTGGCTTTCTTTTGCCAAATCCTTTGGCTTGCAGAATTTCACGAGAAAGTCCTAGTGTAATGAGATAATTCTTGACAGAATTGGCTCTTTGCAAAGAAAGTCGATCATTGAATGAATCAGAACCTACATCATCGGTATGTCCTGAAATCAGGATTTTTGCATACCCTTTTTCTTTAATGATTGTTGCAAGTCTGAGTAATTCCGGCTGCGATTCTTCCAATAACTGTGCCGAGCCATAGTCAAAAAAAACATTTGATAATTCAACTGTCACTTCTTTTTCTTCTGTTATGGGCATAGCCGACAATTGAATATCATATTTTTTTGAAAGTGCAAATTGTTGTTTTTTCAAATCGATATAGGATGAAGACGGATAATATCCATCTGCGCTGGCATAATAGCCATATTTTTTACCTAGTGGCAATACAATGAAATATGATCCATCTATCGGATTCACTGTCGAGGAGCCAACTTTTTTTCCGGTTTGCAAATCTTCCCATATGATAGTTGCTCGAATAGATTTCTTGGTCAATTTATCTATTACTTTCCCCGATAATGAAGCAATTGGTTGCGGCCTTACATTCTTTGGAATGATCACTCTGTAAACATCCCATTGTCCAAGCCCATCAGGAGCATCTTGAGCAGCATAATATGCCGTATCACCTGAGACTGAGATTTTATAACTAAAATCATCATCAACGGTATTGATGGCTTTTCCCATATTTTTAGGTATTGACCATTCAGTCCATGAATCTGCATTCAATCTATAAGAAACAAATACATCCAATCCACCCATGCCAGGATGACCATTACTTGAGAAATAGAGTGTTCTTCCATCGGGATGTAAAAACAAAGATCTTTCCGAGAATGGTGTATTTATGTTATCACCCAGATTTATTGGTTCACTCCAACCCGTATCAGTTTTTATACTTGCCCATACATCCATATTTCCATGTGTTCCATCAGCAAATCGATAATTCATTGGGACATATAAATCACCTATTGCACCTGGCCTATCAGAACTGAACAATAGGACTTTCCCATCGGAACTCAAACAAGCGCTTTCATCATGATATTCTGAATTAATTGGCCTTGGCATTTGACGAAGATTATCCCAACCATCCGAAGTTCGTTCTGCTGTATAAATATCGAATTTTCCATATGTTCCGGGAAATGTACCAGATAAGAAAAGTGTATTACCGTCTGTTGACACATTGTCGATTGTTTCTTCTCCAGTCTGAGAGTTCACTCCTTTGCCAATACTCACAGGGTTCTTCCACATTCCATTCATCAATGAATCAGCACGCTCAGCCACAAATACATCCTGCCGTCCTTCGCCACCAATTCTGTCCCGAACTGAAAGATAGAGTGATTGTCCATCAGGCGATGGAACGGGATCCCATTCAGAGCCGGATGTATTAATTGGGGAACCTAGATTTTCTTTATGTACGGAGTCAATAGGCCGAGCAAGCAAAACCAAAGAAGAATCAATCCATGCTTTACTCGAGGGATATGATGATGCGTAGTTTGCATACATTGCAATGGCAGACGATGTGTCTTTTTGAAGAAGGTATCCTTGAGCTCGCTTTCTCATGGCTATGGTTGAACTCAGGCAGTCATGGCAAGACATGATATGTCGATCAAACATTGAATGTGAAACAGAATCTTGTGGCGGAACAGAGATATCAAGCGATGATATCTCAATGACTGAATCTCTCATCCAATATGCATATTGATTGCTTGACTGTTCCATCTGCATGGCGATCAAAGCATAACCACGTCCCCAAGCTGAATCAATTGCTTGTTTTGTAAGCTCATTCCCGGAAAATTGAATCACATCTTCTTTTGAAGAATTTCCTTCCATGATGAATAAGAACTTATCTTCAATTTGCTTGCAATCTCGCAAAGCAAAACCTTTTAGTAATGTATCAATAGTCTCAATTGGTATGGAATTATGTATGGCATATGATTGAGCAGAACTTAACAATGAGCGATTCATGGAAAGTACCCAATATCCATTGATATAGTCCAGAACTCCTATTCGATAACCTTTACCCCAATATGATTGTATTATTTGTGAGGGAAATGTTGATTGCAATATCACATATTGATTCATCACTCGATTATCCAATGTCATTACTATGTTCCACTTCCCCTGATATCCACTGATGGAAGTAATCCGCAAACCTAAAGCCAATTGATCACGTATTTGCATCGTGGGAAAGGTATCTGATGAGATTATTCTCTGAGGTATCATGCCACCATTCATGATCACCGAATATCCGAATTGGCCCCTTGAGATTTGCGCAACATGATATCCTGAAATCCATTGCGAACGGATATTCTCCATGGGAAGTGATGTATCTATGATATATGACTGAGATATTGGACGGGTATACTTTTTCATTAGAACAAAAGATATTTGTTCATTAGAAGCCATTGATGAAAAAGTATGTAGTACTAGCAGTTTGAGTCCTATCAATATCAAACCAAGAAATCTTCTCATCAGATACATAACATCAGTGAGCAAACAATGAAAGAGCAAATGGCAATAGTGCGGTTATGCCCAATAATAACAGCAATTCTCTCAATATTGGTGTATTTTCCTTTGAAGAATCACCAAGCGATTTAAACAAGTATAACATTCGACCGAACAAATAAAGACATAGCATTCCTGTGATGACATGAAGTATCATAGAGCAATCCCGCTCTGAACTTTCTGAACTTGCTCTTGCGCATGTCGCTGAAGATTTTTCTTAAGCTGCCTCTTGTCTTTGAAGGTTTCAACGATATAGTATATGACGGGTACCAATACAAGTGTGAGTAATAAAGAACTGGACAAACCTCCAATGATAGCCCATGATAATCCGGTTTTCCATTCTGCACCTGAACTTTTTGAAATAGCAATTGGAAGCATCCCAAGAATCATTGCCACCGTTGTCATTAAGATGGGTCTAAGTCGAGTTCTACCAGAATCAAGTAATGATTCTAGCACAGAAAACCCTTCCTTTCTTGCCTGATTAGCACGATCAACCAGCAAAATCGCATTCTTTGCTACCAAGCCTATCATCATGATGATTCCCAATACAGGAAAGATACCCAATGCTTTCATATTCAATGCCATGGCCAATAATGCACCTACGAATGCAACAGGAATTGAAAAAAGCACCACAAAAGGATACACATACGAATCATATAATGCAACCATGATCAAATACACAAACAAAATTGCCGCGCCTAGGGCAAGACCCAAACTCACAAAAGATTCTTTCATGTTTTTTTGATCACCTAGATATGAGATGAACACACCATCAGGTAATGTTTGGCCTTCCATTCCCTTTTGAATATCAGCAACGATATTTCCAGATGGCCTACCGAGAGCCTGCGAGAATACCGTAATAGCAGTATTTCTGTTTTCCCTCTGTAATTTTGTTGGGCCGCTGGATTGAACCACAGTTGCGAATTGTTGTAATTCGATTTGTTGACCGAATCCATTTACGAATGGAAGTCTAAGCAGTTTTTCGGTTTGAGATCTATCATATTCATCCAAAATGATGCGCATGTCATATTCGGCATTGGCATCTCTGAATTTTGCGGAATTATCACCGGACAATGCGATTTGCAATGCATTTCCGATTTCACCGATTGTTAATCCAAATGCAGCTACTTTATCTCTATCCAATTCAATGCGAGATTCGGGCTTCCCTTCATCTACACTCAATCGAACATCCTCGGCACCCTTAGTAGATTTGGCTATGTCAGCAAGTTTTTTTGCCGATGCATATACATCTTGGAAATTTGTGCCGCCAACTATGATTTGTATCGGAGTTTGATTTGCAGTTCCAAATATTCCAATGGGATTCACTCTGACTTTTGAACCGGGAATGGAACTTATTTTCTGTTTCATCAGCATGCCGATCTCATCGGTACTTCTTGTTCTTACTTTCGGAGAAGTCAATGTAACATTGAATTCAACGGCATTATTTGAACTTTGACCTATAAGTCCTTCATTTGAAACACCCACGGAAGTGAATATTCTCTCTGTTTCAGGAAACTCGCGAAGCATTTCTTCAATATGCAAAGCAGCATAATTGGTTTCCTCAACAGAATATTCAGGTGGTAACTCAACCGTGACGGCAAATTCACCTCTATCAGTTTGTGAAATAAACTCTGATCCAATATAGCCCAAAGGGACCAATGCGCCACCGGCAATGATTGCCAAAAATGAACCGGCTATCACGAGTCTTCTTCTTGATTTTCCTCCAAGTGCCCATTGAAGTAATTCCTCATATTGCAGTGCAAGCCAATCGAAAAATCGCTCGAATGTTAACGCAATTCTTCCCATCAATGTAAGCGATGAAAGATGTTCCAACTTGGCTAAACGAGATGCAAGCGCGGGGGTTATCGTAAATGATACGACCAAACTCATCAATGTTGAAGTAAAGACTACCACAGCGAATTCTCGCATGATATTACCGACAAGCCCTCCGACAACAGAAAGCGGAACGAATACCACCACATCCACCAATGTAATTGATAGAGCTGCAAAACCTATTTCATTTCTACCTTCGATTGAAGCTTGTTGTTTGTCCTTCCCCATTTCAAGATGACGATAGATATTTTCCAAAACCACGATTGAATCATCAACCAGAATTCCGATCACAAGTGACATAGCAAGGAGGGTCATCAGATTCAATGAATAATTCAATACATACATAACAAATAATGTTGAAAGCAATGAAGCCGGTATGGCGATCATTACAATCAATGAATTGCGAAGTGAATGCAAAAAGAGAAACATCACTGCTGCAACAAGGATGATAGCAATAAACAAATCAAACTTAACTGCATTTGCAGCTTCTATCGTAAAGCGGGATCCATCCTGAGCTATATTAAATCGTAACTGTTCTTGACTATATTCATTTTCCAATTCAGCCATTTGCTTACGTACTTTTTCGCTTACATCAACTGAATTAGCATCGCTTTGTTTTTGAATGAGCATTGCAATTGTTGTTATGCCATTGATTCTGCTGATTGTAGAAAATTCTTTTCGACCATCTTCAATTTCGGCGATGTCCTGCAAGCGGACATAACCTCCGGTACGTGACTTTCCGACTATAATGGTACCTATTTGATCGATGCTTGTAAATTTTCCCGCCAAACGAACAACATATTGTCCATCCTCATCTTTGATCTTACCAGTTGGAAAATCGAGATTAGATGCTTTTATCATTCCGGCTATTTGATTCAAGCCAAGACCATATCCTCGCACCTTTTCAATATTCACATTGACCTTGATTTCTCTTTCCTCTCCACCAAGCAAAGCAATATTGCCAACTCCTTCGATTTTCGAAAGTGCAGGCACTATCTTATCTTTCATGAATTGATAAAATTCACGGTTTTGTATTGAACCTGTGACACCTACACGCAATACGGGAATCTCATCCAAAGCTATCTTTGATACAACGGGTGCTCTTGCGTCCCTCGGGAGAATCTGTTGCACAGCATTGACTTTTCTTTGCGCATCTTGTAATGCGATATCAACTTTGGCAGACTGGGTCAATTCAACTGTCACAACCGACACCCCTTCCGATGAAGTTGAATGAACCGCAGTCACTTTATCAAGTGATGAAACAGCATCTTCAATATTCTTAGTGATGCTATTTTCTACTTCTTGTGGAGATGCACCGGGGTATATTGTTGAGATTACAACAACCGGAGGACTAATTTTTGGGAGGAGTTCATACTTCAACTGTGAATAGCCAAATACTCCCAACACTCCAAGAACTGTGAAGAGCACAACGACAAGCGTTGGTCTTTTGATTGCTACTTCTGTTATTGTCATGATCTTTATTTTCTTTGTTTGTTGATTATGGTGACTTTTGTTCCAGAACGTAAATTGTTTTGACCATTGGTCACAATCAAATCACCGGGATTGATGCCGGAAACGATTTCAAGCATTGTCCCTGCATCAGAACCTGTTTGTACAGGTCGTAATTCTGCTCTATTATTATGCACAATAAACACTTTGGGTTCTTTAATGCTACCCATGAGTGCTCTTCTTGGGATGATAAGTGCTTGTGTTTTTTCAATCGTACTAAATGAAACTCGACCAAACATCCCGGCTTTGAGTGGATGCGTTTTGGAATTTTTCATTGATATCTCGACCGGATAAGTATGTGCTTCATCAGCTTTGGGAGCAATACTCATGACAGAACCCTGGAATATTATTCCCGGATAAATATCTGTTGAGACCGATACCTTGTCACCCGGCTTTAGTGTGAATGCATCTTTCTCTGAAACATTCACTTTTACTTTTAAAGTTGATATGTCTACAATATTTGCAATCACTGCATTCATTCCGACAGTAGCACCTTGATCAACCATTTTTGTATTAATAATTCCACTTATAGGTGATGTCACTCTGGTATCACGTACTTGTCTTTTTGCCATGAGCAATTGTGCTTCTGCAGCTTGATATCCATAACGGGCCTGATCCATTTGCATGGCATTTACAACCCCATCTTTAAACATCGTTTCCATTCTTTGAACATCACTCTTTGCTTTGTCATATCCTGCTTGTGCGTTTTGCAATGAAGCTCTTCTAAGTTCAGAATCAATCTCAGCTATGAGCGATCCAGCTGATTTATAATCACCCGACTTTGCATAAAGCCTGACGATTCGTCCTCCGGCTTCGGATACGATATTTACATCGCTACCTGCCATGATTGTACCCATGAGACTGAGCTCACTACTCAGGTCCTGTATCTGAGCCGTAGTGACTGTAACAGGTATTGCTTGAAGCTTGAATGTTTGCTTGGCTATTGTTTGCTCTGCCTTGGACTTATTATGTTCCAATACAACAATGATGAGTGCCAGAATTATGATTATACTAATTGATAGGGTGATTTTTTTCATGGTGTTCACTAAATGAATTATATGGTTGATCCAATTGATTTTTCCAACTTTACTTTAGCAATTTCCAAATCTATGATTGCTTGTACTCTATTCATTTTAGCCAAGAGTAATGCTGTTTCAGCATCCAAGACTTCTGTCATAATTGCTCCGCCGGATGTAAATTTTGCAAGTACTACCCGCACTTGCTCCTCTGCTTGCTTAATGGAAGTTTCTGTTACAGGTATTTTATCAACTGCCTGCTTCATGAGGGTATAAGATTGCATCACTTCAATCTGTATTGCTTCTTTCGTCAATGCACTTACATCCAATGCTTGAGCAAGTTGTGCTTCTGCTTGACGTGACTGTGCAGAATTCAAACCCCAATTCCATACATCCATGGAAATTTGAATTCCTGCCGCCCAAGTTTGGTCAAATTGTGATCGAGCAGGTACAATGCGCATATTCGGATTATTGTAATTGTATTCGGCAAAGGCACTGATTTGTGGATACCATGATGATTTTGCAACTTTCACTTGCGTTTCACCGGCTTTTACTCTGAGCTCAGATGCTTTCAAATCAGGTCTAATCATGATTGCTTTATCAACCATGGATTCGAGTGAAGCATCAGGAACTTGTTCATTGGGAATTTCAGTGACATTCAATTGTGTGTCAAGCGGAAGTCTGAGTGTATTGTTCAAACCCATCATGGCTAATTGCATTTGATTCTTGGCTTCTAAGAGGCGATACTCTGCTTCAGACAATTGCACTTGCACCTTGAGGATATCAGATACTTGAGCCATACCGGCTTTTTGCAATTTTTGAATATCACTCACATGAGCTTTCAGCATCTCGACACTTTCTGTTGCAACGACCACGAATTGCTTTGCCTTCACCAGACTCCAGTATTGCATTTTGATCATGGAGGTAAGCTCTAGTTTGTCTTTGTCATATTCAGAATATGTTGCCTTAGCAGCATACATCGCAGACTCTTCCAAATTTTCCAATTTAAAACCGGTGAATATTGGCTGCGCTGCACTTACTTTCATCACATAATTATCAAGAATAACCGGCGCAATGGTGAATGGTGTTGTACCGGGGAATGGAAGTGATACGATAAAGGGGGGCACATCGCTAAGCCGTGTATAACCGGTTAGAAATTTCAATGCTGGTAATCTTGAAGCTTTCACTTCATCAATTTTCGCATCTGCAGATTTGATTTTTTCTTTGCCAATCGCCAACATTCTGCTTTGATTCAAGCCAAGTTCTACTGCCTCACTCAGATTAAGAGTCTGAATGTTCTGAGCATGAGAAACATTGATGTGAAGCAAGAAAAAAAGGCAAATCAGTACTATGAATATTCTACGAGGATACATGAAACTCTATTACTTGGTGAATAATGATGATTCGACAATTGATCGCCCTTTGCTTGTGCAAAGACCTTCCAATGTGCATTTCAAAATCATTTGAAACACTTGCAATGGCGAATATTGTTGACCGGAGAGGTATTCAGGATGAAGCATGGTCGATATCAATGTCAAATGTACATGAACTGCGATTTCAATCGGAAGATCATCACGAAAAACGCCACTTGCTCTCCCTTCATTTAATGCAGCGGTGAATCCTTTGGTGATATTTGCTTTTCTGAATGATTCATATTCTTCAAATATTACCGGGAATGAGCGTTTCAGATCATGTAATACATGGGGTTGAATTTCGGAAAGTATCTCTGCAACTTTCTGACTCACTTGAATGATCTTTTCTCCAAATGCATGTTTTGGAACTTTCGTTTCAATGAATTTCATCAATTCACCGATCCGAATCTTTCTCAGTTCAATAACCTCTCTGACCAAAACCTCTTTGCTTTGAAAATATTTATACAAGGTCTTTTTGCTCATCCCTACTCGTTCGGCAAGATCATCCATCGAGATTCGACTAAATCCGAATTGCATGAATTCCTGCATTGCAATCGAAAGCAATCGCTCTCGAATCATTTCATCCTTGGTGGGTTCAGCACTTTCATCAATCATGGATATCAAAGTGGAATTCATAAATAAACCATGGAAACTATTATTGTTTTATCCGTTTCCATCTAAATTACAATATTTGGCCATATATTCAACAATTAATATAAACTAAGAATACTTCTATGGTTTGTTTGGTTTCCAATTCAACGTGAAAAGATGACAGCTTGAATTCGTAGTTTTGCATTTGAACCATTTTGGACAATTACCATGAACTATACAGATTATTTAGACCTTCATCATGGTCGATTCATACTAGAATTGACTGAATTCCTTTCCATTCCTAGCGTCAGCACAGCGCCTGAACATGCTGCAGATGTCCGTAAATGCGGAGAATGGTTGGTGAATCATTTACGAAAGATAGGTTTTGAAACCGTTGAGCTGCATGAAACACCCGGACATCCCATTGTGTATGCAGAACATTGTCATGCAGGCCCGGATAAACCTACGGTCTTGTTTTATGGGCATTATGATGTTCAACCGGTGGACCCAATTGAACTTTGGACAAATCCACCTTTTGAACCAACATACAGAGATGGGAAGGTTTTTGCCAGAGGAGCAACTGATGACAAAGGTCAGGTATTTCTTCACATTAAAGCTATGGAAGCATTACTCGCAACAACAGTTCTTCCTGTGAATGTCAAGATATTGATAGAAGGTGAAGAGGAAATCGGCAGCATCAATTTGACATCATATATTGAGCAAAACAAGGAACGTTTGGCATGCGATACGGTAGTTGTGTCCGATACGCCATTATACGGTCCCGGCCTACCGTCTTTGTGTTATGGTTTGCGTGGCTTATGCTATATGGAAATTCATGTACAAGGACCAAACAGAGACTTACATTCCGGAAGTTATGGTGGTAGCATCACCAATCCGGCAAATGCATTATGCGAGATTATTTCAAAACTTAAAGACTCCCATGGCAGAATTGCAATTCCTGGATTTTATGATGATGTGATTGATTTATCTGTTGAGGAAAGAGCCGAATATGCAAAGCTCCCTTTTGATGCGGAAGCATTCAAATCAGGGCTCGATGTTCCCTCTCTTTTTGGAGAAGAAGGTTATACTACACTTGAACATATTTCTGGCAGACCGACACTCGATGTCAATGGTCTTCATTCAGGATTTACAGGAATAGGAGCTAAAACCGTATTGCCTGCGAAAGCATCAGCAAAAGTATCTATGAGACTTGTGGCCAATCAAGACACCGAAGATATTGCAGCAAAGTTCACGGACTTTGTTCATAGCATTGCACCTCCGTCCATCAAGGTTGATGTGGTCAATCTCCATGGTGCAAATCCGGTATTGGTGGAAAGAACAGGAAAAGGAATGCATGCCGCTTCAAAAGCATTGAAGGATGCATATGGCAAAGAGCCCTATTTCACAAGAGAAGGTGGCTCGATTCCGGTTTGCATTATCTTCGATACAATTCTCAAAGCTCCTACCGTGCTCATGGGATTTGGCTTACAAGATGAAAATGCCCATTCCCCCGATGAACATTTTGATTTGGATAATTTCACCATTGGGATGAAAGCAGCTTCTCTCTTCTATACCTATATGGGAGAGTAAATTAACCGTGCCACATTGCAGTGATGAGTGTTGAACGCCGACTCGTGTAAGCGATCAATGATCTTTTACTCTCTACTTGCAACCTTCATATCGCTGTGTGATGCTTGGTTTGCATTGCGCATGAGTACTGAACGATTCAGCTTTTCATGAGCGATGTGGCATTTTTTATTCTAGGAACATCAATGAACATAACAATAATTGGAGCCGGTAAAAGTGGGCTCGCAGCGGCAATATTGGCACAGAAAGATGGAGACAAACCTTTCTTGACAGAATCCGCGTCAGTTGATCAGAATGCACATGCACTACAACAATTGACCGATGCCGGAATAGAACATGAATTCGGAGAACATTCTCCAAAAGCTCTATCACAATGTGATATGATCGTCACATCCCCCGGTGTACCACCTTATTCCCCAATTATCATGGAAGCCGAATCTAGAGGCATTCCAATTATCAGCGAATTGGAATATGCCGCGTCTCATGTTCGAAATCCCATTATTTCCATTACGGGGACCAATGGCAAAACTACCACCACAGCTCTAACTGCATACTTGTTTTCAAATGCCGGCATGCCTGCAATTGCTGCCGGGAATATCGGTACACCATTAAGTGCTTGCTTACAAGATCTGGATCCGGCTACAATTTTGGTCATAGAAGCAAGCAGTTATCAACTTGATAGAATTAAAGACTATAAACCGAAAGTCGGCATGATTCTTAACATCACGCCTGATCATCTTACTTATCATGGATCCTTTGAAGCATATGAAAGAGCTAAGTGGAAAACTTCCTTGAATCAAGACGAGAATGATATTGTAATTTTGAATGCGGATAATCCAAGTGCAGCAGCATGCGCGAAGATTTCCCGAGCGAATATTCAGTACATCAGCATGAATCCCGTGCAGCAAGGGGCTTATGCTCGAGGCAATCAATTGGTATTCGTTACTTCAAAGCATAATGAGGAAGTTTTGATGCCCTTCGAAGATGTGCGCCTACCCGGCGTTCACAATAGGTATAATTCCATGGCTGCGGCTTTGGCCGCAAGAGCTTTCGAAATCCGTAATGAGAATATTCGTGATGGACTCATGCAATTCTCAGGTGTGGAGCATCGATTGGAATTTGTCCGAGTCCGAAACAATGTAAAATTCATCAATGACTCCAAAGCCACAAATATCAATGCGGCCTGGTATGCATTATCAAGCTATCAACAGCCCATCATTTGGATAGCAGGTGGCAGAGGAGATAATAATGCATATAGTGAATTGGATACAGTCACAGCACAACATGTCAAAACAATCATTGCAATCGGGGAAGAACAAGAAGCTATTTTCAATCATTTCTGTACTTCCAAACGTTGTTTGAAAGCAGAAAGTCTGGAGGAAGCAACACAATTAGCTTCGCGAGAAGCACTAAGTGGAGATATTGTATTGTTTTCACCTGCCTGCAAATCATTTGACATGTTTGCGAATTTTGAACATCGAGGCCAGGTATTTAAATCTGCCGTACAAGCACTTTCATGAAGTCGCTGAAAAACATACAGGACGCTTTGAAAAAACTTGGTCTGGACGCCTGGTTACTGCTTGATTTTCGGGGGAACAATTCAATAGCTCATGAAATAGTTGAGATGCCTGACAATATGCACTGCACAAGAAGATGGGCAGTACTTATTCCCGCCCATGGCACCATTCGTACTTTGGTTCACGCTATTGAAGACTTCACACTTGCTCATATTGATGCCGAACATACTATTTATGCAGGGCATGAAGGCTGGCATAAAGGATTGCAATCTTTTGTTGATTCTTATCCGAATATCGCAATCGAATACTCACCCATGAATGCAATTCCCACTGCTTCAAAAGTTGATGCAGGGACCGTGGAATTACTTCGAAGCATGAATGCTTCTATACATAGTTCTGCAGATTTATTGCAAATGATTGCAGCTGTCTGGACAAAAGAACAGATGCAAGAAAATCTCGAGTTCACAGCGCCAACACTCGGCGCAATCATGCATGAAACATTTGACGAAATTCGTTCTACAATCGTAAGATCAGGTAAAGCAAATGAATATGCAATTCAGCAATTCGTGATGAAACGTTTTGCTGAAACTGGGCTTATGACGTATAGCGAACCCATCATTGCCAAGGACATCAATGCAGCAAGCCCGCACTATGCACCATCTTCTTCGCAACATGCAGAATTCGGCCCTGATACCATAGTGCTTATCGATATGTGGGCTTGCCCTGCACATGGGCATGGAACATATTCGGATATCACCTGGATGTGCCATACCGGAACATCAATGACTGAAGAAGAATTATCGGTTTTCAATGCAATTATAGCTGCGCGGAATGCCGGTATTTCCCTGTTTGAAGCACGATTCAACAAACACCAACACGTCATGGGTTGCGAAGTGGACGATGCCGTTAGAGCCGTGATCAATGAGCGTGGATTTGGTCAATATTTCGTGCATCGCACAGGGCATAGCATCACGACGGAAACCCATGGACCGGGAGCGAATATGGATAATTATGAAACAATAGATACTCGTACGGTTTTACCAATGACGTCCTGCTCTATTGAACCCGGTATTTATATTCCGGGATTTGTTGGCATGCGGACTGAGATAGACATGGTATTTATGGAAGACGGCAAACCAATCGTTTCAGGAATTCCTGCTCAACAAGAAATGATGTATTTGGGATAAATCAAATGCAATCAAGTAATGATTTACAAATTCTCCCAAGCAGCACTTTGCATGTGAGTGGCCATGATGCCTCATTGTTGAAAGCACATGTTCAGGCACATATCAAACCAGGGGATCGCATTCTGATATTAGCATTATCCGGGATTGGCGATGCTTTGATGTTCACACCCGCATTGCATATACTGAAGAGATCTTTCCCCAATCATCACTTTGATGTATTGACAATGTTTAAGGGAATTGCAGATGTAATGGCATCAAATAATGATGTATCCGATGTGATTTATCACGATTTCCTCAAATCACCAATTATCAAGACAGTGAAACTTTTGATGTCATTGCGTGGAACATACTCTCATACAATCACGGCATTTCCGGCAAATAGATATCATTATGCGATAGTTGCGCGCTTGATCGGTTCAAAGTATCGAATAGGTCATCGCTATTTGCATAATTCCCTCTCACAATTGAATGCATTGAATAATGTATTGATCAATGAACTTGATGATTTACATAATTGCGAAGAAAATATCCGCATTGCATCAACTCTTGGAGCTGCCATACCCGATTCCTTACCAACAATGTCACTGCAAATTTCTCAGTCTGATCAAATATTCGCTCGTGAATGGCTGTCGTCTCATTCAATGCAGAATAATTCCAATGTATTGGGTATCCATGCAGGATCTGCAACTGTAAAAAATCAAATCCAAAAAAGATGGAGTGCAGATCATTATGCAATGCTATGTGCTATGGCATCGAAAGAGTTATCTATGGACATTCTCTTATTTGGTGGACCTGAAGAGCGCAACTTGAATGAACAGATTTCATCAAAGATCATCAACCTCCATCCCAAAGCAACTATTCAAATCGTAGAAAAAGCTTCCCTGCCTCAAAGTATTGCCATCATGAGTCATTGCACCGCTTTTGTTTCCAATGACTCAGGCCTTATGCATTGTGCGGCTGCTTTACAATTACCCATGATTTCCATATTTGGATATACAAGCCATATTCATACAGCCCCTTGGATGAATGACAAGGCTATCGTTGCAAGAAGAGAGTTGTCATGCAGTCCTTGTTTTTATTTTTCTCCAAAACCCGCTTCTTGTAAATTCGAGGGATCAGATTCAGCATTTACATGCATTCGCGACATTCAACCCAACGATATATTCCGATGTTTGAAACAACTCATTGAACAATATAAGGTGTGACATGAAAAAGTATATCATCATTCTGATTGTAGCCATTATTTCCGTCATTGGTGGAACTGCTTATGCAGTGTTGACTGAATCAAATGAACAACAAACCATCAAAGATCAATATTCTGACATTGCTGCAAAGATTATTGCAGGTTCGCTTCAAGATAGCAATGCATATAATCGATTGTCAATCATGTGCGATACCTATGGACCACGTCTTAGTGGATCGCAAAATCTTGAGAAAGCAATTGATTGGATAGTTGCAACGATGAAAAAAGATGGATTCGATACGGTGTACACAGAGCCTGTAAAAGTACCTCATTGGGTTCGTGGGAATGAATCATTGACATTGAATGCACCATACTCAAAACAAATCTCTGTTCTTGGTTTGGGTGGTACGATTGCTACACCTGCAAATGGAGTAACAGGCGAAGTGATAGTTGTTCGAAGCTTTGATGATTTAGCCAGCAAATCAAAACAAGCCAATGGGAAAATTGTAGTATTCAATGTTCCATTCACAAAATACAGTGAAACCGTTCGATATAGAGTTAATGGTGCTTCCGAAGCAGCAAAGCATGGAGCGATTGCAAGTTTGGTACGATCCATCGGACCTGCTTCCCTAAATACTCCACATACAGGCGGAATGCGGTATGCTGATGATGTCAAGAAGATTCCTCATGCGGCGATTTCAATTGAAGATGCAGAAATGCTTGATAGACAATGTGCATTGGGGCTAAAACCAAATGTCACTTTGAAACTTGAAAGCAAATTCCTTCCCGATGCCAATTCACGTAATGTGATTGCGGAGATTCGCGGATCTGAAAAACCTGAAGAAATAGTCGTCTTTGGAGGACATATCGACTCATGGGATGTAGGCCAAGGCGCAATGGATGATGGTGGTGGATGCATCGCAGCATGGGAAGCTTTACGTGTGATCAAGAAATTGGGTCTTCGCCCCAAACGGACTCTAAGAGTTTGTTTTTGGACAAATGAAGAGAACGGATTGATGGGTGGAAAAACCTATGCAAAACTCCATGCAAAGGAAATCCCTAATCATGTTCTTGCAGTTGAGAGTGATGCTGGAACATTCAAACCAAAAGGTTTTGATTTCGGCGGCAGCGCAAAAGGAATGGAATTGGCAAAAGAAATATGTTCACTTCTCGGTATGATTGATGCCTCGGCATGCGAAGAAGGTGGTGGAGGTGCCGATATAGGACCAATCATGGAATTAGGCGTACCGGGCATGGGCCTACTTGTGGATGATTCCAAATACTTCAATTATCATCATACGAATGCTGATATGATGGACAAACTAAATCCGCGCGAGGTAGCTTTGTGCACTGCATCAATGGCAGTCCTGACTTATGTAGTTGCAGATATGCCAAAAAAGATTCAAAGAAAGTAATCATTCAAGTTTTGATGCTTGGTTCAATTCTGAGAGATTTGCATAATAAAGTCCCCAAAAGAAAATCTCAGTGGTTCCCAAATCAGATAATGGTGATTGATTGGCATGCAACTGAGCTTCCTCGGGCGATTCTGCACGAATGATAGTCAATCCACCGGGATGGCATTCAAATCCTCCTCCGCCACAGGCAAGGAGTTTTGATTCTCGTTTCAATTGTTTAAGCCATTCGAACAGTGCCGGCATTCTTTCATTGAATGCATGTTGGTCAAATGTATCATCGGTTTCATGTGCTCTCCAGATCAAAGCATATGTATCCATGTTCAAACTCCATCATGAAAAATATTATCGTATATCTGTATGTGTTGTTATCATCCTTTGGCATAGCCAATAGCGGATATGTATTGGCACAACAGGAGCAATCTTGCTTGTTCAAGAATCCACTGTGCTTTTATTCCACAGACATATTATCATATCTTCAAATTCTGTACAAGAATTCTCGCTATGATGATATGCTTCCATTTCTATACTCACCATCGGAATTGAAGAAGATTGGAAAGACTACTGCATTGAAGCAAATAGAAAAGATGAATTTCGGCTATGAAATGAAAAGAGTAGGGATAAAAGAAGAAATCAAAGGCCAACGTTGGAAATTGACATATCAACGCATCTTATTGGGCACTTCGGAAACATTCACAATCGTATGTTCAAATAAACACGATACCACAAGACTCCTCATGAATTCTACACAGAGAAAGCTTGTTTTTTACCCAAAAAGACCATAATCACTCTTGTTTTCAATGAAGTTCATTGCTTAAAATGGGGTTCTTTGGTCTGATTCTTGATAGAATGTCCATGATCGGGTACCATAAGCACATTGGCTATAGGGCCGGAATATTGTCTATAATTTATGGAAATACCATGCGTTTATTGCTCAGCATTTGTTGCATCTTTTCATTGTTGGGGTGCGATGTACAGAACAAAGAAGAGAAGAATGATCTGCAAGCTCATCCAATAGCAAAGGATAGCATCAATAAGAAAAAAGACACGATTCCTGTATCGTCAGAATTACCCAGGGGATTGGATACGACCATTGATGAAACATCACGTTTCATAGCAGGTTTACCCATGGCAGGCAATAGATTGCGCGGTGTTGCAAGTTATGGATTCTATCAAGTGCATACCAAGCGCATGCAGGAATTGTTTCGCAGGGTGAAATCCAAACGCCTGCAACCCATGACGCAATTTTCTCAGACTGAATTAGCCGCCGATAAAGTAGGAGAAGGCACATTATTTTACCCTTTCAGTGGTCCTGATGCTCTCCATGCAGTCACATTATTCCCCAATTATAAACAATATGTGTTCATTGCTTTTGAGCCTCCAGGGACTTTTAAGAAATTCTCATCGCGTGATACAAGCGGAATCCCCGATTATCTTCAATCGGTTCAGATCAATATCAATGAAGTAACTAACTATAGTTACTTCATCACGGACAAAATGAGAAAGTTCATTACAGCCGAGAAAGTTGATGGAGCATTGCCACTTATCGGACTTTTCCTTGTACACACTGAACATACTTTGATTGGACATGGACGTCGCTATCTCCATGCGAATGGAACAATCGATACAAATCCACGCGACACATCAAAGATTCCCGCCCAAGAGGTTCATGATATTTACTTCACGAAGAATGGTACCACTTATATTCAGCGATTGACATATATCTATGCGAATCTTGGAAATGCGGCGTATTCAGGTAAAATCGGTTTTTCAAATAATATCCCGCTTCGAACATTTCTTAATGGAATGAGTAGATTTAACACATATGTGAAAAGCGCAAGTTATCTGATGCACAATGCCGGTTTTTCAGAAATCAGAAATTTCTTATTAAGCAAAGCAAATACTGTTTTCCAAGATGATACTGGAATACCATTTGAAAATTATGATCAGCGTACTTGGGATTTTGTCTTTTATGGAAGATATGCCCGGCCAATCAATCTCTTTGCTAAGAGATATAGCCCCGCATTGGATAGCGCATATGCAAACCCTTCATTCACAAAAAGGCCACTGCCTTTTATGTCGGGATATTTGCTGAGAAGAGGTGATGCACAGAATATCTATAAGGCAATTAGAAAATCAGCGAGGTGACTGAACAGTCGTTGAGTCTTTTTTCTTCTTTGCCGGACGATATTGCAGTGTTGGTATTCGAGGATTGGCCATACGCAATGGCGATGACCCATTTTCCCTTTTGTGCGCAAACAACCATTCATAGAGTTCATCCTTTTCGAACATTTGGGTGAACTCTGAATGCCCCATTTTTGGATATGGTGTAAAAATACATTTTGTGCTATCGCATTTTGCTATTGCAGCAACCATTTTCGAGGACTGAACAAAAGGGACATCCACATCTTTTTTACCATGCAATACCCATAAAGGAACGGTGCTAAGATTTTTTGCTCCGTGCAAATCGCCTCCACCAGCCATTGGTGATGCAGCAGCTACAACATTGGGATAAGCAGCAACGAACCTGAATGTGCCATATCCTCCCATACTCATCCCTATCACATAAATTCTGTTTGTGTCAATGGCTACCATTCGCTTCACAGAATTTATGACTCTCATGATTTTGCCTGGAACCCAACCTTCTCCCTCAGGAGTTTGAGGTGCAACAACAATTGCAGGGATATGCTTACCCTTCGCAATCGCGGAAATTGTCCCATATGACTTTAATTTCTCAAGTGAATCACCGCTCAAACTTTTTCCATGAAGAAATACAATGAGTGGCATGGGTGTTCCTTTCACATATCCTTTTGGTTTACTCAGGATAAAAGGATACCCACTTGCCTTTCGATGATAAGATAATCCTGCCTCTGCGTTTTGGCTGAATATGCAAAGTGTTGTGATGATGCAAAGTAAGAGTTTCATTGTATGGAAATCCGATAAATATTCGTGCCTCTTGATGCAATGATTGCCGTATTTCTCCAAGGCACGGGAGATGCTTCGAAATTACTTCCGACTTTTTCTTTATATATGATTGCTCCATTGGAACCATTGATGAGATATAGATTACCTACTACATCTCCCATAAGGATGACGAAAGCGCCACCTTTTACCAAATATCCAATGGGTGATGACCAAGAATATGCTGATAATTCAGTACTCCAAATCACATTGCCGTTTGATCTGTCGAATGCCTTGAGAACGCCTGTATTCCCGGGCTTATGCTGTACAAAAGAAGTAAAAACCAAAGAAGAGCATATCCCGCTTCCAAGAAGTGGTGTACCTAACATCCCTCCGTTCAAGATATGTTTATCGACGCTGAATGAATGGCAAGCTATGGAGTACTTCCAAATTTCTGTTCCATCAAGTACTGATAATTTGCGGAAGTGTGAAAGACCTTCTCTTCCCTGCTTGTCTACTTCGCAACCGGTATATAAGAATGGCTTTCCATCCTCTATTGCCAACACAGGCGTAGCATCAGTATCATCACCATTGGCTGAATACCACAATGGAGTAAGTGTATGTAGATCCAAACAAATAATGCTTCCACCATTATCGGCGATGATTCCATATCGCCCATATATCACCATACTTGCTTCGAGGCCAAGATTGGAATTACCTTTTACAGAATAAACAAATTTGGAGTGCGGCTGAAAACCATTCGGTGTTCTCAAGAATTTATACAGGATGCCGTTCTCTGCAGGCCATAGCAAATATTTCCCCCAAGCGATTGGAGAGCTGTCGAAAAATCCCCAACGTCGTTTGGCATATTTATCATAGGCGGTTTGAAAGGAAACTATTTTGCCTGTGCGTAAATCAAAAGCGCGCGCGCCCGACTCTGATTGATATCGAATGCCCTGGCCGACATAGAGAATATGATTGAATTCCGGATCAAGCGCAACAGACCCCTTGATGGGATTGTGAATATCAAGTGCACTGTCTGCCTCTTTGCCATCTACATAATTCAATCGATAAACTTTGCCGGTAAGAGAGCCCTGATAAATGGTAACATCATTTGTACGCGTATCCATTCTGAGACATGGTTGCCCAGTCCAACCGGCACCACCACCCCAACCTCTACCTTTCCCATTTGTACCTGTTGCCATTTTTCCCCAGTCTGTTTTAAATGTCCAATCAATAGTGAAATGGGTCGGCATTGTTTCAAGGATACCTGTCAGCGGCATATCGCGGTATGGACCACCCCTGAATGTTGCTATACCGGGAAATCTATTGTACAGAGATGGCTCATGCTGATATGGAGTGCTAACAAGAGAATCAACATGATAGACGGCATATTCAATATTAGAAGCCGATTCTTGCGGAGTTATCTCTATAAATGCAGGTTTGATAGCTACCTTTTTCTTTTTTACTTCGTTCTTCCCTGATTGATTGCTTTCTTGGCCACATGAAAGAAGGACAAGAAGCAGTATAAAGAATACTCTCATGCTTGAACCCTTTTTTTTCGAATGTGCAAAATCAGCCAAGCAAGCATGCCGGTTATCAATATCGCAGATACATAGTACATATCACGGGGTTTATCCTGCATGATATAGTATAGTATCCAAACATTGATGAGAAGGAATAAAACAGGCGTAGCTGGAAATGCAAACATTCTATAAGGCCTATGAACTTTTCGCATGCTGAACCGAGCATATATTGCAGCCAATGCCGTAAGACTAGAAAATAATGTCATGAGAAATGTTGTGAATGTAATTAATGTGTCATAGGTACTGGTAAGTATCATGAGCACGGCAATTCCTGTTTGCAACCAAATGCTCTTAACAGGTATTGATGATATATTGGATCTTTTTTCACTAGGAAGATATTCATGGACCATAGTCCGTAGAACACGCGGTCCTGCAACAACCATTGCACTCATGGATGAAATCAACATGAAAGCAATGATAAGTCCTGAAATGGTTGTGAAAATTGGAGGGAGAAAATGAGAGCCTGCAATGACCACCAGTTCTTTCGGCATCATGGTCTCCGGATTGACTGTTAATTCATTGATTGGCGCAACCAATAAATACATCATATTCAGTAGCACATAGACAATCGTCACGAATACCGTTCCGACAATGATTGAAAGAGGAACATCTCTTTCCGGATTCTTTAACTCTGAAGCTATATATGCAGATGCATTCCAACCTGAGTAGGCAAAAATCACATAGATCAATGATACTGCAAATGAAGGGGATGTCATCTGAGCTGCAGTACTGATGGTAGGCGTAAAATGACTGAAATCCCAATCTGCATGCGAACACCCCAATACAATGAGAATGATCACAAATAATACTTTTGCTCCTGTCGAAAATGACTGAAAAGTACCACTCGCTTTATGACTCAGTGAATGTATAGCGGTCAAACCTATCAAAGTAATCAATCCAATGATGAGCGGATTCCCATATCCAAGCGAAGCCACAACATAATTTCCTACCGCAATTGAACTAAGAGCAAGTGGTGCTGTAAAAGCAATTGTTGAGCTAACCCAACCGGAAAGAAACCCCAATGAGGGATGAAAAACATCGGATAGATAGCGATATTCTCCACCAGAATGAGGAAACATGGAACCAAGCTCAGCATAAACAAATGCTCCACTAAGGGAAAGTAAACCTCCAATCACCCACAATGCGATAATAGCGGCAAAGTCTTGAATTGTCAATAATTGATAACCAAGCCCTGTAAAAACTCCCGTGCCAATCATATTGGCAATAACTATTGATACGGCAGATATAGGCCCAAAATGGGTTTGTTTCATTCAAATGAACTCATTAATAAGTAACATGCTCCCGGCATATGAACCAAATCCAAAAATCTATCCCATCAATTTGGATTCGCCCTTAACCCTTACAAATATAGGGATTTGAACTGATGACAGCATACTACCTCATTGATATAGCATTGTGAAAACAAGAATGAACTCAATGATAAGTGTGTAAATTGTAAAATGAAGATGAACAAATATTTCGGCCCGGGCATCATTACGGGTGCAAGCGATGATGATCCATCAGGCATTGCTACATATTCTCAAGCCGGTGCAATGTTTGGGTTGGCAACATTATGGACTGCATTTATAGCATTTCCTCTTATGACCGTCATTCAAACAATGTGTGCAAGAATAGGAATGGTAACGGGTCGAGGATTGGCAGGAACGCTTAAAGAACATTATCCGCGATGGGTATTATTTGTGACCGTT
>SXGQ01134311.1_pt1 | contig 27311 bp, 25 predicted proteins | sample 3178371 | NCBI WGS metagenome assembly SXGQ01 (sample SAMN11356859, study PRJNA531348) | freshwater metagenome | isolation source: freshwater sample F1-20 | place: China: Fuxian Lake, Yuxi | collected 2017-12-25 | reverse complement strand
CCAGTGCGCTACCGGGAAGTAAACCAATGTTGACCAAACAATTACGAAGACCACCCATGCGCCAAACTTTGCTCGATCGGCGATTGCACCAGAGATGAGGGCTACGGTAATAATTGCGAACATCGCTTGGAAAGCGATAAATACAGTGGTTGGAATTGTTCCAAACAAAGAGTCTGGCGCAATCAATCCCTTTAATCCAATAAATTCAGTTGGATCACCAAGTAATCCATTTCCTAAATCTTTTCCAAATGTCATTGAGTATCCATAGACAACCCAAAGCACTGCAACGATGCCCATTGAAACAAAAGACATCATCATCATATTCAGCACACCCTTAGCACGGACCATTCCGCCATAAAAAAGTGCCAAACCTGGAGTCATTAGTAGAACTAATGCGGTACTAGTGAGCATCCAAGCTGTATCACCAGTATTCAAAACTACTTCAGTCATAATTTTTCCTCACGTTCAGGTGGGATTTGATGAGAATCCGAATTGGGCCTCGGAGATGGCACTCGCCGTTGAGTAAGGGAAGTATCTGGTTGCACTGTTTCGGGACATGAGCAGTAAAGGTTTCCAAAAGATCACAAAATAGGCTGTTGTGTTACGAGCAGGTTAAACCGGCAACTAACTGCTAATGAGAGAGGCAATATATGGAGCAGGCTCAAAGGGTTGCAGGTCGGAAATCGCCTCGCCCGTGCCCACGAATTTGATTGGAGCCCCAACTTCACGCTCGATCGCAAAAGCTATGCCACCTTTTGCCGATCCGTCCAACTTCGTCACAACCACCCCAGAGAGTCCTACCGCTTCGCCAAAAATCTTCGCTTGGGCTAACCCATTTTGTCCGGTGGTCCCATCAATAACTAATAGAACCTCGCCAACGGGCGTACGTTTTTCGATTACTCGGCGGATTTTAGATAGCTCATCCATTAATCCCGCCTTGGTGTGTAAACGTCCTGCAGTATCAATCAAAACAAAATCAGCGCCAATTTCAAATCCTTTGGCCACTGCATCAAAAGCTATTGCAGCTGGGTCTGCGCCATCTTGGCCAGAAACTAATGTTGCTCCAGCATTAACAGCCCAGGTACTTACCTGGCCAGTCGCGGCTGCACGAAATGTATCTGCCGCACCTATCACTACTTTATTGCCAGTGGTGACTAAGTAATGTGCCAGCTTTCCAACTGTCGTTGTTTTACCAACTCCATTTACTCCAACAATTAATATTACATTTTGGCTTTTATTTTTAAATAAATTTCTATCTCTCTCATTACCTAATAATTCCAGTAACCCCTCTTCCAGAGATACTTTTGAATTTTTCTTTAGCAACTCGACCAGTTCGACGCTTAATTTTGGTCCAAGGTCACTTTGAATTAGTTGGTTTTCAATTTCATTCCAGTCAAGATCGGCATTCACGCCTGGTTCGCGCAACTTCGAAATTAAAGATGTGATTACAGAAAACAGAGCCATAATTTAAGCGTTCTCGATTTCACGAATCCGCTGTGAAATTACTTGAGTGACGCCATCACCACGCATTGAAACCCCATAAAGTGAATCTGCAATCTCCATAGTGCGCTTCTGATGAGTAACAATAATTAATTGTGAAGATGAGCGAAGTTCAGCCAAAACTCCAAGTAATCTTCCTAAGTTTGTATCATCGAGTGCGGCTTCAACCTCATCCAAAACATAAAACGGACTAGGACGAGCTTTAAAGATTGCGATAAGCAGCGCGACTGCAGTTAAGGACCGCTCTCCACCGGATAGCAATGAAAGTCTCTTAACTCGTTTTCCAGGAGGTCTCGCCTCAACTTCAATTCCGGTTGTTAACAAATCTTCAGGATTAGTTAACAACAAACGGCCTTCGCCACCAGGAAATAATCTTGGGAAAATTAAAGCAAATTGACGTGCAGTCTCTTCATAAGCCTCACGGAAGATGATTTCTACTCGCTCATCAACTTCACGCACAATTTCGAGCAAATCCCGTCTGGTTGCTTTCAAATCCTCTAATTGGTCTGTTAAATACTTTGAGCGCTCCTCCAGAGCGGTGAACTCTTCGAGAGCAAGCGGATTAATCTTGCCTAACACCGCTAATGACCGCTCTGCTGCCGCTAAACGCTTTTCTTGTTGATCGCGACGGTACGGGATCATTTCAGTTGAAATAACTTGACCTTCATCGTCAAGAACAAATGTTGGAACTTCACGCTCAGGACCGTACTCGGCGAGATGGGTTTGCGCATCGATTGCAAACTCTTCGTAAACTTTTTCCTCTAACTGTTCAATACGTAACTTTTGCTCAGCTCTAGCAATTTCATCTCGATGCACACTGTCGGTCAGCGCTTCCATCTCAGATGTTAGTTCACGATTTTTAGCCCTGGCTGCTAGCAATTCACCCTCACGTGAAACTCTTTCATTTTCTAATTCAGTGCGCTCATTCATGGCTTTAGTAATTGAAACTTCAATTTGAATTAATGCTTCATAAGCAGTTTCGGCTATCGCTTGTGCCGTGATTGCTCCCTTGGCACGACTCTCACGACGAGCAATCGCTGTGACTTTTGAGTCACGTTCAGCCTGGGCTGATTTTTCAAGTTGCCCGGCACGAGAAGCAGTAGATGTGGCTCTTTCTTCACTTGTACGAAGAGCTAAACGAGATTCCATTTCAACATTTCGTGCAATTGCCACAGCTTCACGCTTGGTTTCAATTGCAGCAGTATCTGGTTCCACGAAGTGAATCTGTTCAACTGGTTCATTTTCAAGCTGAGTCAATTGACTGCGGTGCTCTTCCAATGCTTTTTGGGCTTCAGTTATTGCCGTGGCTAATCTTTCGGCTTCTGCTGATGCTGCGCGAACATTTTGATTTGCTAAACCCATTTGTTCGGCAAGTGCTGCCATATGCGCATCTGATTCATTCAATTGAGCGATGCACTTTTCAAGATTTTCGCGTGCTGCTGCAGATTGTGTCTCTAAAGCACTTATTTCAAAACGAAGTCTTTCACCATTGTGCGTAAGTTCTCTAAGAGATTTTTCACTCTCATCAATTACTGCCCGAAGTTCAATCAAACTAGACTCACTCTTTGATCCACCAACCACTAAGTCACGACCAAGAATGTCTCCGTCACGAGTCACTACACGCAATTCTGAATTGCTTTGCAATAACAGATGCGCAACTTGGAGGTTTTCTACAACAACTGTATTTGCAAGTACGTGAGATAACGAACGAACTAAGCGCTCACTTTTTATCAAGTCGATCGCACGGTAAGCCCCGTTAGGTAACGAAATTTCAGGTTGATTCAAGTTCGTTTCTGCTGATCCCATAACTAATATCTCGGCACGTCCACCTTGTTCGCGCTTAAGCAAAGTAAGCGCATCGATGGCATCAGATAAACGACCAACGACAACTGCATCTGAGAGGGAACCAAGTGCAGCTGTTATCGCACTTTCCCAGCCAGGTGAAATTTCAATCAGTGAAGCCACAGAGCCAAGAGCGTTTACCTCTGTAGAAGAATTTAGAAGTGCAGCGCCACCATCTCTTGAATTAACACTGAATTTAAGCGCCTCGATGCGCGCTTCGACTGAGGATCTTGATCTTTCACTACTGCGCTCGTTATCCCGCACTTTTTCTAAATTTGCTTGTACTTGGTCTGAGATTTTTTTGGCTTCTTGATAGGCACTATCTAAATGCGCTTCACCAGCATCAAGTCCTGCAATTTCTGATTCACGTGTTGCAAACTCACGTTGCGCAGAACTCACGCGGTTCAAAGCTTCATCTCGGTTACGAGTTAATCGTTCGATTTCCGCTTCGCCTGCTTGAATTCTTGAACGAAGTGAATTGACTCTACCTTCGCGTCTTGCACTTCCTTCGCGCGCATCTGCTGCTTGTCGCAATGCTGACGCTAATTCACTTTCTTGCGCCGACAAAGCGATCTCTGCCTGTTGTAGTTCTAGTGAAGCTTTTTCTAAAGCGCTTTGTTGTAACAACATCCCATCGCGAATTTTTCCTTCTTCAGCACGAAGTTGTCTAGCTTCCAAATCCATTGCATCTGGATCAACCCCTGATGCCCGGATCTCTTCAGAGTCAGACAAGAACCGTGCTCGCTCTGTTGCTAAGTTCGCTGTTCCACGAAAACGTTCACGTAAACTATTTAGTCGATAAAAATTCTCCTGGGACCTAACCAAAATTGGAGCTTCACGAAGTGATATCTCCTCTAATTCTTGCTCGCGCTTTCTAGTTCTATCCAATTCACTTTCAACTTCGCCTCGGCGGCTACGTAAAACTGTTTCATCTTCTACATCTGCTGAAAGTGTTGACCGCAAAGTTAGTAAATCATCTGCAAGCACGCGTAATTTCGCGTCCCGTACATCAGCCTGAATAGTTGCTGCCCGTTTTGCTACTTCAGCCTGACGGCCAAGTGGTTTTAACTGCCTTCTCAATTCTGCTAACAAATCTTGAATTCTCGTAAAGTTTTGCTGCATTGCATCTAATTTACGAAGTGCTTTCTCTTTACGTTTTCTGTGCTTAAGAATTCCAGCCGCTTCCTCAATAAGTGCCCGGCGCTCTTCTGGATTTGCAGACAAAATTGTGTCTAGCTGGCCTTGTCCAACAATCACATGCATTTCTCGGCCAATTCCACTATCGCTTAACAATTCTTGAATATCTAATAATCGCGAACTCTCACCATTGATTTGATATTCGCTTGTTCCATTTCTAAAAAGAATTCTTGAAATTGTCACTTCAGTAAAATCAATTGGTAATGCGCCATCAGTGTTATCAATTGTTACGGCAACTTCTGCACGACCAAGAGGTGCGCGGCCTGTGGTTCCTGCGAAAATAACATCTTCCATTTTTCCGCCGCGCAAACTTTTTGCACCTTGCTCGCCCAAAACCCATGTGAGCGCATCAATAATGTTGGACTTACCCGAACCATTTGGGCCGACTACGCAGGTAATGCCAGGCTCAAATTGCAAAGTGGTGGCAGAGGCGAAGGATTTAAACCCTTTCAAGGTCAGGCTTTTCAAATACATCTGCTGACCCCCTTTTTCTATCCCATGCTCAAGAAATTCTGCTTACGCAGGGGCAAACCTACCCTTAGCCCAGATCTAACTATTGGATCTAGCCTGATTTTGGTTGACAGTTAGTGCAGAAATGGCTGTATCTGCCCATAAATCTGGCTTTAGTGATCAATCCACGGCATTTTGGCCGGGGGCAAGGGGTGCCGGTTTGACCATATGCGGCCAGGGAACGATCGAAGTACCCACTTTTGCCATTTACGTTTACATACAAATCATCAAATGAGGTTCCTCCAGCTGCTATCGCCTGGCTCATAACCTCTTTGCATTTATCGATTATCTTCACAATTTGGGCTGACGTTAAATCTTTTCCGATCCGCTGCGGATGGACTTTGGCTCTCCACAATGCTTCATCGGCGTAGATATTTCCGACCCCACTCATGACTCCTTGGTCAAGCAGTAATTTTTTAATTTCAGAGTTACTTTTTCTTATCTTTTCAACCACAAATTTTTGTTGATACTCAGGTTCAAAAACATCTGGGGCAACCTTCTTAACACTTTTTGGGATTCCATCTTCTAGATCATCCAAAGTCATGTGACCAAAGGTGCGTTGATCCACAAAATGAATCTCTTTATCAATTTCGGAGATTGATAACCTAATTCGTAAATGTCTATGAGGTGCTTTGTTGCTACTTGGTAACAAGACTTGACCACTCATACCTAAGTGAATTATCAAAGCTTGATCATTATCTAGAAGTAACCACATATATTTTCCACGGCGATCGACTTTTACTATTTTTCGCCCTGGCAAAACTTTTCTTAAATCATATGCCGTGTTATTTCTTACTGCCCGCGAATGCAGAATATCAACTTTGGAAATCTTCCATCCGATTACCCATTTTTCTAAGCCACTTCTCACTGTTTCAACTTCTGGCAACTCAGGCATTACTTATTTTATTCGCTCACGCTTAACAAAGATTCGTATGCTTTAGTCGCTGCGATTTGTTCGGCTTCCCGCTTGCTCTTCCCCTGGCCTTCACCGGTTACTTTCCCAGAGATTAAAACCTGGGCAATAAAACTCTTGTCGTGATCAGGTCCGGATTCGGTGATTGAGTATTCCGGAGCATTGTTGCCTCGCGCTGCAACCAACTCTTGAAGTGCAGTCTTCCCATCAAGGCCTGCACCTTTATTTATCGCTTCATCAATTGCAGAATTTAGCAACATTAAAATTATCTGCTCGGCTTTTGTAAATCCTTCTGATAAATAAACCGCACCAATCAATGCTTCGAGTGTGTCAGCCAAAATCGAAGCTTTATCGCGCCCGGCCGTTACTTCTTCACCTTTGCCAAGTCGAATATATTTTCCGAGTTCTAAATTGCGTGCTACATCGGCGAGCGCTTTAGTGTTAACAATTCCAGATCGGAGTGGACTAAGTCGGCTTTCCGGCAAATCGGGAAACCTTTTATAAAGTTCATCAGTAACAATTAAGCCCAAAACACTATCGCCAAGAAATTCAAGTCTTTCATTTGTTGGCAATCCACCTGCTTCGTATGCGAAGGAACGGTGAGTTAGTGCAACTTCAAGTAAATCTAAATCAATGTTTGCGCCGATTTTTGCGCAAAGCTGAGAGAGCATTAGACGTTAAGGACGTTGCGGTCCCGATAAGTGCCACATGTTGAGCATGCGATGTGTTGCAAACGAGGTTGGCGGCATTGTTCGCATTCAACTGTATTTGCAGCCGTGGTGAACCACTGACTGCGACGCATCCGAGTGCGGGCCCTTGATAACTTCCGCTTTGGTACTGGCATTGCCAACTCCTCTAAGAGATCTAGGGGGAAAGTATCCCCTAACTACTCCTTTTTCCGGAAATCGAGCAGATTCCCAAGGGCGCTCCAGCGGGGGTCGATCGCCTCGTGGGTATGGGCACCATCAGTTAAGCGCTCCCCACACTCCGGGCAGAGGCCAAGGCAACTCTCGGAGCAGTGCGGAGCCAAAGGTAAATCTAGGCAGATCGCATCAACGATTGGTGCCAAGATATCGATCTGATCATCACTTACTAAAAGTGGCAGATCATCATCCTCTTCCAAATCTGCCGGCGGCTCAAAATGAAATAACTCTTGAACTGTCGTAAATATCTCCAAACGAATTGGGTCTAAACATCTAACGCACTCCCCAGTTGCATCTGCCTCTATCTCCACGGTCAACAGCGCACCGGTTGATACAGCTTCAACTCTTCCCAATATTGAAAACTCTGATCCAATTTCGCAGCCAATGATGTCGATCCCAATTCGCTCATTTAATGGAAAGAATAAATCCACATCGATTTTTTCACCAGGATGGCGTTTTAAATCCCTTAAGCTAAGAATAAATTTTGGGTTAGGTGTAATCATTTAATTTCTCCGCAATTACTCTTTAAGATTCAGCTAATTGAGAAAGTACGTCATTCTCACTTGCGCCGGCGATTCGCTCGCGGCCCTTTGCAATTGCATCCATAGTTTTGGTCAAGATTACTTCAAGAGTAGCGAGCCTGGAATCAATATATGCATCTACTTCTTGACTCTTCTCATCGGCTGCAGTGTGCGCTTCATGTAGAACACGTTCTGCTTCAACCCGAGCTTCGATAACAATTTGTGTTTGCGCAATCATTTGAGCCACTTCTTCTCGCGCCATCTCCACTAGTTTTTCGGCACTTTCGCGACCTTGTTCGATTAATGAATCTCTATCGAGTAAAACTTGTTGCGCTGCTTCTAGGTCTGTCGGAAGCGATCCACGAACTTCATCAAGAATTCCCAACAACTCGCCGCGATGTACCACGCAAGATGCACTCAAAGGAACTGCGCGAGCTTCTTCAACCATAGTTATGGCATTTTGTAGTCGATCGAGTGAGTCCATTAGCGACCTGCCTTTCCATCTTCATTGTGGTCATTATTAGAACTACTCTTAATTTTTGCTAATCGTGTTTGCATCAAATCCAAAACCGTCTTTGGAAGATGTGCCGATACATCTCCGCCATAAGTTGCAATCTCTTTAACCAGTGATGATGATAAAAATGAGTACTGTGGTCTGGTTGCCATAAAGAGAGTTTCTACACCAGCTAGCTCTTGGTTCATCTGAGCCATCTGTAATTCATAATCAAAATCGCTCACAGCACGCAAGCCTTTCACGATTGCCGAGATGGAATTTGCCCGACAATAATCAACTAGCAACCCACTCCAAGAATCCACAGTCACGTTTTTAAATCCCTTTACCGTTTCATTGATCATCTCAATGCGTTCGGCGACAGTAAACAATGAACTTTTCTCTCTATTGACCAAAACTGCAATTACAACTTCGTCGTAGATTTCACTTGCTCGTCCAATGATGTCTAAATGTCCATGTGTGATCGGATCAAAGGATCCAGGGCAAACTACGCGCTTCATAGGGACACGCTAGCGAAATAGACCAGTGCTTCGCCATATTTACGCTCTTTCGAAGCGGTAAATCCGGCTGGCCAAGCAAAGGGAGAATTTCTTGATGGGCGTTCTACCGCCACAATCGCTGCCGGAGCTAATAAAGAAGAGGATGCCAAAGCAGTCAATATATTTTCAATATCTTCATTTGAAAATTCGTAAGGTGGGTCAAGAAAAATCACATTAAAAGAATTTCCCGATGCTGACCTAATAAATGTATTTACCGCACCACCATGGGCTCTAAATTTTCCGAGTTCAACAATTCCTCTAGAAACAATTTCAAAATTGTCTCGGCAAACTTGCAAAGCTTGCGGATCTTTTTCAACACATTCAACAATTTCCGCGCCACGAGATAATGCTTCTAGGCCAACCGCTCCAGTGCCGGCAAATAAATCAAGAAAGGCAACTCCGTCCCAAGTTCCTAATTCAGAAGTAAGCGAAGAAAAAATTCCTTCTCGTGCGCGATCTGAAGTTGGTCTGGTGATATTTGCTGGCGTTAACAAATTTCGGCCACGGGCAGTACCAGCAATTATTCTCATTTTTTATTCACCTTGACTATGCCTTCTCAATAAAATCTGAACGTTCATCTGCTTCAAGTGCATTCAACTCTTCTCGTAAATGTGGCAACTTCTCAAGTTTAGGATCTTTGGCGATAATCTCAATCGCAATAGTCCGTGCTTGATCGATTAATTGTTCGTCACGTAGGACTCGCAATAACCGCAGTGCCGATCTCGAACCAGATTGGGCAGTGCCCAGCACATCGCCTTCTCGGCGTTGATCCAGATCAATCCGGGCTAACTCAAATCCATCAAGTGTCTGTGCAATTGCATCAAGTCGTTGATGGGCAACTGATTCAGCCGCACATTTAGTCACCAGTAAACACAAACCTGGCTTTTCTCCTCGGCCGATTCGTCCACGCAACTGGTGAAGCTGTGAAATGCCAAATCTATCCGCATCCATAACGACCATCACCGTTGCATTTGGAACATCTACTCCAACCTCAATTACTGTGGTTGCGACAAGTACATCAATTTCACCTGCAGAAAATTTCTGCATGGTTAAATCTTTTTCATCTGCACTTAGTTGTCCGTGTAACTTTGCAATTCGTAGAGATTTAAGTGGCCCAGATGCCAATTGCTCAAAAAGTGCATCTACTGCATACATGCTTTGCTTATCTTCAGCCGTTACAACACCAAGCAAAGCATTTGTAATCAAATCTTCTTGCGATAACTCTTCACTTGCTTGCGCACTGATGCGAGGAGCGACGATATATGCCTGTGCACCTGTTTTTACTTCTTCGACAATTCGCGTCCACGCTCGCTCTAAATAATGTGGTTTATCGCTTTCATCCACTATATGAGTCGTTATTGCAGCACGACCTTTTGGCAACTCGCGCAAAGTAGAAATATCTAAATCTCCAAATACAGTCATCGCCACAGTTCTAGGTATAGGAGTTGCAGTCATCACCAATACGTGCGGAGGCAAGTTACCTTTTGCTCTAAGCGCATCTCTTTGTTCAACTCCAAATCGATGTTGCTCATCGATTATTACTAATCCAAGATCAGCGAAATCAACACCTTCTGTCAGAAGCGCATGAGTTCCAATCACTATTCCTGCTGAACCATTCTTAATTTCGGCTAAGGCATTTTTTCGTTCGGCACTATTAAGTGAACCTGTTAACTTTGAAATACGTGTAGCCCGATCGCTTCCTCCGAGCATTCCTGCACTCGCCAAATCTCCCATCAATTTTGAAATCGACCGGAAATGTTGTTGCGCCAAAACTTCAGTAGGTGCCAGTAACGCACCTTGTCCACCGCTATCGACAACCGTAAGAGCAGCGCGCAGTGCAACTATTGTTTTTCCAGATCCAACTTCTCCTTGCAATAGACGATGCATTGGATGGTCAGCATCCATATCACTTTGAATCTGTGCTGCTACTTCTTTTTGTCCATCTGTTAATTCAAAAGGTAGTTGGGCATCAAATAATTCAAGCAAACCTCCACTACGAACTAATCGTGGAGTAGCTTTCAATGATTTGTGTTGTTCGCGTCTTCGGGCCAATAAAAGCTGCAGAGATAAAGCTTCATCAAATATCAATCGCTTACGGGCCAAATCTGCATCTGATTGACTCTCGGGTAGATGAATGCCGTGTAGCGCTTCATTAAGTGTAGGCAATCCAAAACGTAACTCATCTGGCAGTGGTTCTGCTATTTCATCAAGCACATCTAGAACTGTCCTAATGCACTGTCCAATCTTCCAAGAAGGAAATTTTGAAGTTGCCGGATAAACCGGAAGAATTTTTCCAGCAAACTCTCCGGCGGCTTCTTCGCTTTCAACTCCATCTGGAATCAATAAATAATCTGGATGTGAGAGTTGTCTGACTCCTCGATAAACCGAGATTTTTCCAGCGAATAATCCTTCTCGATCAACACGTAAATCTTTCTCTCTCCAGGTTTGATTAAAAAAAGTTAAAGCTAGGCGACCTTTTCCGTCGGTGACGATTACTTCTAAAATCGAACCTTTTCTACCTCTTATTGCGCGGGTAGTCGCAGAATGAATTTTTGCCAAGATTGTTACTTCGTCGCCCTCTTTCAACTGATTTAGATCAGTTAACTCACCACGTAAAACATATCTTCTTGGATAATGGCGCAGTAAATCTCCAATTGTCGTATAACCAAAAGTTGTATTCAACGCTTTTGCAGTTCGATCACCAAGTGATTTAGATAGGCGGTCAGTTAATCCAGCCATATTTTTTCTACTCAACACCAATCAAAAGCGGATACCAGGCCTGTCCGCCTATATATGTTGTAACTTCAACTTGGCTGTGATTTTTTGCTAGATGTTTTTGTACTTCGTCTGCAAGCTCTTTTGGGGCGCTCTCGCCCATTACTAAAGTAATTAAATCTCCATCATGATCAAGCATCTGGTCCACACACTCAATCGAAACCTTAATTAAATCTGATCCGGTAACTATCGCTTCCCCATCTACCAAAGCCAGTACATCACCAGTTTTAACTTCACCTAGGGCGGTGCTCATATCCCGTGGAGCACGTGCAATTGTTGCTGATCGCGTTTGCCTGGCTGCAGTTGTCATCTCGACAATTTCATCATCGTAATCGGCATCTTCATTATGAGTTGATATCGCAGATAACGCTTGAAGTGGTGATCTCGAAGATAGAACTGCGACTCGTACTCCAGCTCGGCGAATTGTTGCTATCGCTTCCTGGGCTGATTTCCAACTTTGTGGATCAATTGGGATCAAAACTACTTCACGAGCACTTTCAGTTGCATCAACCCACTCTTGAGCAAGTACGCGACGCGAATTAAATGCATCGATTACTCCAACTCCAGATTCGCGCATTAATTCACTTAAACCTGGACCATTTGCAACGGTGATTAATTTTCGATTTCCTACGTCTAAACTTTTTTCATCGATGCCCAATGAGGATGCAAGATGTGTAATTTTAATTTCATAAGCTTTTCCAAACTGAGATGAAACTTCAATTATCTCTCCTGGAAAATCTGTATGGATATGAACTTTACAAAGTTGGCTATCCCCCACAACTAAAAGACTTTCACCTAATTTCGTGAGTCTTTTTTGCAAGTTAGAAATTTGATCATTATTTAGATCACGCATAGAAAACATAACTTCAAACTCACCATCACTCGCATGATTTACATTTGATGCATGAGCACGCTCTTTGACATTTGCACTACTTGGAATTTGTGAAATCACTAAATCCGGATCCAACATAGATGCGAGTGCACCGTAAATTAATTCAACTCCATGTGCTCCGGCATCAATAGTTCCCATTGCATCTTGATGTGGCGGATTGTTTGCTGAATCCAATGTTGAGGCCCGAGCAGCGCGCCATGCATCAAGTGCAACTGCGCCATCGCGGCCAATCTCACCCACTCGTAATGCAACTGCATCTCTGGCTGCACGTGCTGCAGATAAAATTGTTCCCTCTTTTGGATTTGTAACAGCTTTTTGTGCAGCTTCGTGCGCCTGTGCAAATGCTTGTGGCAAACCATCACGAATCCCATCTGCAAATCCGCGAAAAATCTGACTCACGATAACGCCGGAATTTCCTTGTGCCCCACTAAGTGCACCACGGGCCGCAGCATCGGCAACATCGCCCAACTCTTCTGAATCTTCGGCTCGCATGGCAGTCACTGCCGCCTCTAACGTTGCTTCAAGATTGGATCCGGTATCCGAATCGGCGACCGGATAGAGGTTTTCCGCATTTAATTGAGCCCGCGATTGTGAAACTTCGCTCCAGGCTCGTTCGAGCCAGGCGCGGAACCGGGGGGTATCTAACTCGCTCATCATGGCCAGATTACTCTGGATCCACTCCTCAATTGGCTCGAAGCCCCTCTTACCGGCTACCCTTACGCCGCTGCAGCAGTTAACGCAGCGTAAGAAATCAGCTGAAATTTAGGAGGCGATGATGGCTGCCAAGTGCGACATCTGTAGCAAAGGGCCAATCTGGGGAAATTCCATCTCCCACTCACATCGTCGTACCCGCCGTCGTTGGAATCCAAATATCCAGCGCGTTCGCACCATGATTAATGGCGTAACCCCAAAGCGTTTAAATGTGTGCGCAGCCTGCGTGAAAGCTGGAAAAGTCACCCGTTAATTAGAGTTTAATAAAATGAGATCCTGAACCTAATCTCGTTTTACTCTCGTCCTTTGGCGAAACAAACCAACCAGTACTTCCTGCAGGAACTATTATTTTGATTTCAAATTCACCATTTTCAATTTCTTTCCAGTCAATCGACGCAAAGCCAAATCGAGTTTGCACACTAGCTTTTGCCCACTTTATTCGCTCTGAAGATTTTGGCGCAAAAATTATCTCTTCATACCCTGGCTTTTCAACAGTTGGCGAAATTCCAGCAAGAGTTCGATACATCCATGCAGCAACAGCACCATAAGCATAATGATTAAACGAGAGCATGCTTTCATCAACATCAGCTAATGATCCATCTGGCATCGATCCATCTGGGTTGATGCCATTCCATCTCTCCCACATCGTTGTTGCACCCATTTTTATTTGATACAACCAACCCGGCATTTCTTCATTTAACAATAATAGATATGCAACATCATGGTGACCGCTATGTGATAAAGCTGGCATTACAAGTGGCGTTCCTAGAAATCCAGTTGAAATTTTTCCTTTTACATTTTCTACAAGTTGAGCCAAAGCATTTCCGATTCTCATAACTTCATTTGGTGGAGCCACTTCTAGTTCGATTGCCAAAGCACAACCTGTTGCAGTAGTTAAAAGATCTGCATGCCACTTATTCCAAGTTGCTTTAGCAACTTCCTCACCTAAAATCGCAAATCGCCTTGCATCCTCTTTTTTATTAAGGATTTTTGCAATTCGTGCCAGAAGTTTTGCACTGTAGGAATAAAAGGCATTTGCAATAAACAAAGAATCACATTTTGCAGCCCATGGTTTTTCAACCGGTGCATCCGGATCCAACCAGTCACCAAATTGAAACTCCCCTCCGGCTAATAAATTATCGGTATGTGATCGAGATTCTAAATATTCTACGTGGCGATACATACTTGCGTATTGAATCTTCAAAGTTTCCAGATCTCCATACGCCTCATAAAGAGACCAGGGAACTATTGTTGCTGCATCAGACCATCCGGCGCGACCGGCAGCCCGATCAAGGCCTGGGCTTTCCCAATCCTTATCTTGTACATTTGAATGCGCTGCTCCCATTACCGGCAAAATATCTGGAGCGATATGAGACACAGCTCCATCTGGAAATTGATCTAGCGCTAAATCAACTAACCAATTTGCCAAAAATGATTCGCTCTCAAATAAAGTGGTGGCAGCTGGTGCAAATGCTTGCGCATCTCCGGTCCAACCCAGACGTTCATCTCTTTGCGGGCAATCCGTTGGAACGCTGATGTAATTACCACGTTGACTCCATGAGATATTTAAATGCAACTTATTTAATCCTGCGTGTGAACATTCAAAGGTGCCGATCGCAGTAATGTCTGAGTGAATTACCAAAGCTTTCACTGATGAGACTTCAACGCCTGAATCCAAATCTAATTGTGCGAATCTAAATCCGTGAAAAGTAAACTCTGGAGTTAAAATTTTCTCAGTATTATCGGAGAGAAAATACTCATCTTCAGCTTTAGCGTGACGCAGGATTCCACGATGTAGATTCCCATTTTTCAAGACCTCTGCATGAGTAACAAGGATGCGATCACCGCTTTTTCCTTTTACGCTCAGTTGTAGATATCCAGTTAAATTTTGTCCGAAATCGTAAATGACAGATCCTTCAGAGCTTTTACTGCTGGCCACTGGAGCAATCTCCTCAATTACTCGAATTGGCGGAGTTGAAATTGGGTATAACTTAGAAATTACTACTCGTAATTCTTTGGCTTTTTCCCATTTTGAATCATCAAAGCCAACTTCAGTCCAACCTGCCTGCTCTTTTCGAAAATCAATTACACATCCTTCGTAAAGATCGGCCAATTGCACTTTGCCGGTGGAAACTTTCCAGCTCCGATCGCTGTTTACCTGAACGTGTGTTCCATCAATCAAAGAGATTTCAAGTTGACTAATTAAAGCGATTTCACGACCATAAAAATTCCTAAATAACTCCCATGTCATCTGGCCGCGATACCAACCATCTGCAACAGATGCGGCAATTACATTTACACCATTATGTAGCAATGAGGCAACATCGTAAGTGGCATAAGGCAATCGCTTATTGTAAGAAGTCCACCCAGGGTTAAGTAACTCTTCACTTACTTTTTTTCCATTAATTGTCAGATCAAAAATCCCATAAGCGCTAACATAAATCCGCGCCTTTGATACTGTAGCCGAAAGACTAAACTCTTTACGAAAAATTAATGGTGGAGCGAGCCCACTAATCCCTGGATCGTTTTCCATCGTGATTGGACGCGCTTTCCAATCTAAATTTGAAAGTAGACCTGCTTCGATACCACCAGGCTCACTCCATAAACTCCACTCTTCTGCTGATCTTATGCGGACTCGCACATATCTTTTTTCACGACTTTTAAGCGATGTACCAATCCAGGGAGCCTGGATTACTGAGGTTGATTCAACAATTCCAGAACTTGCCAAGATGTTTCGAAACTCTTTATCTGCTGCAATCTCTATCTGATAAGCACTTTGCAACACATCTGGTTTATCTGAGGTAATTTTCCATGAAATACTTGGTCGATTCTCGCCACTAACCAAGTGTTTATGCTCCCTACCGATTCTTAATGCTTCCACTTTAAATGGCATATCACTCACAGTTTCCTCCATTTAGATTTAAATCTACAAAGAAGATATCAATGGCTTGTCGACTGATCAAAATGTTGCCAACTATTTCTTATGTTTGTTCGAGGATCTGAAAAATCTCCAACAACTTCGACTCCAGTCCCAGCTATCACTTCACCTATTCGAAATGCACCTTCAGGAAGTGCTGCACTTGGCGGCAAGGTCGCAATAAAAAGATGTTCTTCTCCACTTGTTAAGACCCAACTAATTGGATCAACTTCCAATGCAATTCCAACCTGAGACAGAGAAGATAAATCTAAATTATCAAGATTAATCCTCATACCAATTCCACTCGCTTCGCTGACTCTGGTGATATCAATCAACAATCCATCACTTAAATCACACATAGCTGTTGCGCCCGCAGAAATTAATGCGTGAGCTTTTTTACCATCAACTTTTGGCTGTAAATGTGCGGTGACTATTTCCGGAAATAATTCTCTTTTGTCGGCTTTCAGTAACGCTAAACCGGCAGCAGATGTACCAGGTAGTCCAGATACAACTACTTGATCGCCAACTTTTGCACCACTTCGATAGATCGGCTCACTGGTATTTCCAAGAGCGGTAATTGCAATTGTGATTTTTTCACCTCGAACAGTGTCACCACCAATAACTTGTGCACCGACTTTCTTTGCTTCTTCTACAATTCCGCGCGCAAGATCTAAAACCCAATCAACTTCTTCTTTCCCGGTAAGGGAAATTCCAACTAACAAAGAGTGTGGATCTCCACCCATCGCATAAATGTCCGCGATATTGGCAACTGCTACCTTCGCTCCAATTTGACGTGCCGTAGACCAATCGGTTTTAAAGTGAACATCTTCAACAGCTAAATCCATTGTGGCTACAGTGGGTAAAGCGCTTGGTGCCAGAACCGCTCCATCATCGCCAATTCCAAAGAGCAAATTCTTTTGATCCTTGAGATTTTGCACTTCTCCAAAGATTTCACCCAAGGCGGCAATGAGCGCTCCCTCACCAATTTGCGCTACCTGCAGACTCACACTGACCGCCTCCCCTTTTTTTCCCTTTAACTGGCGTGTAAAAGTCGCTTACTTTATTGACTTTCGCCCTGAGCCTACTCCGCGCTACCCTCGGAACATTAGATACCTGCCAGTTAAGGAGTAGCCCATGTCAGTTCAGTCATACATTCTTATTCAAACTGAGGTTGGAAAAGCTGCTGGCGTTGCTAAAGCAGTTGGTGCAATTCCTGGAGTCAGTTTGGCTCAAGGTGTTGGCGGTCCATACGACGTCATTATGCGCGCCGAATCTGCATCAATGGAAGAGTTCGGACGCTTAATTCTTGCCAAAGTTCAAGCAGTTCCTGGCATCACTCGCACTCTTACCTGTCCAGTGGTTAACGAGTAATTACTTTACTTTCTTTTGGGCAAGTTTAATAAGTTCAGTAATTAAATTTTGGTAAGTAATTCCACTTGCTTGCCACAACCTTGGATACATCGAAGTTGCGGTAAATCCAGGCATAGTATTTATCTCATTCAAGACCAAAGATCCATCAGCATTTAGGAAGAAATCAACTCTGGCTAAACCTTCTGCCCCAATCAGATTAAATGCCTGAATCGCATACGCTCTTATCTGGTTGGCAACTTCTTCTGGAATCTCAGCTGGCACAATCAATTTGGTCGCATCGTCCAAGTATTTTGCTTCAAAATCATAAAACTCATGGTTACCAAGAATCTTTATTTCACCTATTGCGGAAGCTTTAGACCCCAGCACTCCACACTCAACTTCTCGACCAGAAATCATTTCTTCAATCAAAACTTTATCGTCATGGGTAAATGCATCATTTACCGCACCTTCTAGTTGATCCCAACTTTTTACTTTCGCAACTCCTTGGCTTGATCCAGATCTAGAAGGCTTAACAAACAAAGGAAGTTCAAACTCAACTTTAATCTCACTAGCAAATCGGATTTGTTGAATTTTCCAATCAGCAAGCAGCAAAATTTTCGTCTTGGTACTTGGGATTCCAGCGTCACTATAAATTTTGCGTGAAACTCCTTTATCAAACCCATCCCTAGATGCATTTTCCCCGGATCCAACATAAACAATTCCATTTTTATCTAAAATTGATTGCAAAGTTCCATCTTCGCCAAATGTTCCGTGAACGACAGGGAATGCTAAATCAATTTCTGCTTTAACTTCGGTTAATGAAATCTCGGGGGCATCCGTCGGCACAACTGGAAGTTCGTCTCCGTTTAATGAGATTAAGGATGGATCATCTTTTAAGCGTACCCATTTGCCTTCTTGGGTAATTCCAATAAGCGTTACTTCGAATAGCTCTCGATCGATAGCTTTAAGTAAGGAGGCCGCTGATAAGCAAGATACGGAATGTTCGCTGCTTGCTCCTCCGCAGATAACTCCAACTCTTAATTTAGCTTTTACTTGAGCCGAATCTCCCATGAGTATGATTTTAATACTCAGAACGAGTTGTGCGGTTCATTAAACGTTTAACAACTTCAGCTGGTGGTAATGAATTTTGCACAACATCGACGACTGCTTCAACAATTGGCATATCAACTTGAAATTTCTTAGCGAGAGCAAGAACCGCAGGTGCTGAACTGACTCCTTCTGCAGTTGTTTTTGTGATGGCCCTAGCTTTATCCATCGAAGATCCACGTCCTAGTAGTTCACCAACAGATCTATTTCGCGAAAGTGGTGAGGAGCAGGTAGCAACTAAGTCACCCATCCCTGCAAGACCAGCGAATGTTGATGGATCTGCACCCATCGCAACACCCAGCCTGGCAGTTTCAGCTAAGCCACGTGTAATCACGGTGGCTTTGGTGTTGTCACCCATGCCTAAACCAATTGCCATCCCAACTGCTAACGCCATTACGTTTTTAATTGAGCCAGCAAGTTCGCAGCCAATTACGTCCGTTGATGTGTAAGGTCGAAAGTACGGAGTGGCGCACATGTCTTGCAAGTGATGTGCATTTGTTTCATTGCTACATGCAATTACCGAAGCAGCTGGTTCGCGCTTAATAATTTCTCCAGCTAAATTTGGTCCAGTCAAGACTGAAACGCGCTGCTCGTCCACACCCAAAACTTCTGTTGCTACCTGGCTCATTCTTTCCAGAGATCCAACTTCAATACCCTTTAACAAACTTAAAACAAATGCATCACTCGGGATTGATGATCCCCAATCACTTAAATTCTGTCGCAATGTTTGTGCTGGGATTGCGAGTACCACAACATCTGCATCTTTCAATATTTTTTGAGCATCAGTTGACGCAGTAATCGATTTTGGAAGCATATTGTCAGGATGAAATTTAAAGTTGTGATGATCAGTATTAATCTCTTCTATAGTTTTTGGTGATCTACCCCAGATCGAAACTTCATTTCCAGCATCAGCTGCAATTTGTGCGAAAGCAGTACCCCAAGAACCAGCACCTAGTATCGCTACTCTCATTTATCCGATCCTTTGCTTTTCTTTCTAAAGTTTCCAGTTGGGGGTAGAGAGGTGGTTCGTGGATCCAGCCTCTGTGCGGGCGCTTTTTCACCACGCAAGGTTTCCACCATACCGGTGATCGCATCCATTACATATGTGGTTGCTTCATTTAAAGCCTGAAGGTCATCTTCCCGTCCGTACCAACGCGAGAAATCAAGCGGTGGGCCTGCTGTGACTTTGGTGAGTTTTCGTGGAAAAAGATAGGGGCGTTTTGAATATGGAGGAAGTAACTCTTGAGCCCCCCATTGCGCACATGGAATTACTGGAACTTTAGTCATAATTGCAAGTCGCGCAATTCCAGTTTTACCTTTCATCGGCCAGATCCCAGGATCGCGCGTCAATGTGCCTTCAGGATAAACACCAAGCAAATGTCCGGCAGTTAAAAAGGCAACTGCGTGATGCAACGCAAACTTCGCATTTTCGGTCTCACGCTCTACTGGTACCTGCCCTGCACCGCGTAAAACGGTTCCGATGATTGGCAATTTAAAGAGTTCAGATTTTCCGAGAAATCTTGGAGCTCGTCCGTTTCCATATAAAAAATGTGCAAATACAAGTGGATCAAAGTATGAGATGTGATTTGAGACCACAATCGCTGCGCCCGTTTTGGGAATGTACTCAGCCCCACGCCAATCACGCTTTGAAATCAATTTAATTAAGGGAATTAGTAATGTGGCCCCAAATTTAAACCAAGGAGTTACGCCAAGTGGGTAACCCTTTGGCGGTGGATATGTAATCTCACCCATGTGGGCACCTTACTTCAACAATCCTAAAATAAGCCTTAAAAAAATCGGGGCCTAGGTGATTTCTCACCCAAGCCCCGATCTCATCGATTCTTTTGTAGCGCTTTAACGGCGCTTTTTAGCGGCTTTCTTAACTGCCTTCTTAGGAGCTTTCTTAGCGGCTTTCTTAGGAGCTTTCTTAGCTGCTTTTTTAGCGGCTTTCTTAGGAGCTTTCTTAGCTGCTGCAACTGCTGGCTTTGGCGCAGCATCTTGCTTGCGATCACCATTGATAATTTCTTTAAGTTCTTTGCCTGCAACAAATCTTGGAACTGATTTTGCTTTTACCTTTACTGGATCTCCAGTAAATGGATTACGTGCTGTGCGGGCTTTTTTGTGAACTTTCTTGAACTTTCCGAAACCTGCGATATTTACTTCGTCGCCCTTTGAGACGGCGCGAGTAACTGAGTCAAAAACAATATCAACTGCATGAGTTGCATCTTTCTTGCTGCCATTAAAGTGCGGCATTAGTACCGCAATAAACTGTGCCTTATTCATGAAAATCCCCTTTTTATTAGTCTAATCGAGGAGCACCCTCAATCTTGTCTAAAACTTAGAGCCCACCGAGATGAGAGTCCATCACCGCCCTCGCGTGTCGCGTAACCTTGTTACGACCTAAAAACCCTTATTTTATCTAATAAATCTCTAAGATTTGAAAAACTATGGATTAGTTAGTGAGCGTTACTGGCTTAAAAGTGGCTCTTTTACGCTCAAAATCTGCCACTTTCTCCGCGTGCTGCAAAGTTAATCCAATGTCGTCGAGACCTTCCATCAGGCGCCAACGGGTGTAATCATCAATTTCAAATGGCAGGATTTTCTCCTCATATCTGACTTCACGTGCAACTAAATCAACCGAAATTTTGGTTTCTGGGTTTTTCTCAATCTGACCCCAGATTTTCTCAATTTCACTCTCTGGCAAAATGACGGTGAGCAATCCGCCCTTTAGAGAATTACCGCGAAAAATATCAGCGAATCTGCTGGAAAGTACCGCCGAGAAACCATAGTTTTGCAACGCCCAAACAGCATGTTCACGTGAGGAGCCAGTTCCAAAATCTGCTCCAGCTACCAAGATGGATGCTGATTTATATTGCGGTTGATTAAGTACAAACTCTGGATCTTTACGCCAGGCCACAAATAAGCCATCTTCGAAACCACTTCGGGTCACGCGCTTTAAATATTCGGCCGGAATAATTTGATCGGTATCAACATTGCTTCGACGAAGCGGTACTGCAGTTCCAGTATGAATAGCGAATTTTTCCATGAGTTACGCTCCTGCTTTCACTGGTCTGGGTTATTTCTCTAAAGATCTGATGGCGCAGAAAGAGTTCCGCGAATTGCAGTGGCTGCGGCAACAAGTGGACTTACTAAATGCGTACGGCCACCCTTGCCCTGTCTTCCTTCAAAGTTCCGATTGCTAGTTGATGCACTTCGCTCTCCTGGTTTCAATTGATCTGGATTCATTCCCAGACACATTGAACAACCTGCTTGGCGCCATTCAGCACCGGCAGCAAGAAAAATCTCATGCAAACCTTCTGCTTCTGCCTCTAAACGCACCCGTGCAGAACCTGGAACAACCAACATCCGAACACCTTGTGAAACTTTTGATCCCTTTAATATCTGTGCTGCAGAACGTAAATCTTCGATTCTTCCATTTGTGCAAGAACCTAAGAAAATGGTATCGACTTTAATCTGTTTCATTGGCGTTCCTGCTTTTAGATCCATGTAAACCAATGCTCGCTCTGCAGAACTTCTTGCTGCTTCATCTTTAATATCTGCTGGATTTGGTACGACATCATTAAGTGCCACACCTTGGCCTGGGTTGGTTCCCCAAGTAACAAATGGAGCGAGTGAGTCCGCTGGTAGATCTACCTGTACATCAAAATGCGCATCAGCATCACTCTTTATAGTTTTCCAATATGCAACTGCGGCATCCCAATCAGCACCTTTTGGAGCATGATCGCGACCCTTTAAATAATTAAAGGTTGTCTCATCTGGAGCGATCAATCCTGCTCTTGCTCCAGCCTCAATAGACATATTGCAAATAGTCATTCGGCCTTCCATAGAAAGCTCTCTAATGGCACTTCCGCGGTATTCAATAATGAAACCTTGTCCGCCACCAGTACCAATTTTTGCAATTAAAGCCAAAATAATGTCTTTGCTAGTTACTCCGGCTGGTAAAACTCCTTCAACATTAACGGCCATCATCTTTGGCTTATTTAGCGGAAGTGTTTGAGTCGCTAAGACATGCTCAACTTCACTGGTTCCAATTCCAAATGCCAACCCACCAAATGCACCATGAGTTGAAGTATGGGAATCTCCGCAAACAACAGTCATTCCTGGTTGGGTAAGTCCTAATTGTGGTCCAACAACATGCACGATGCCTTGTTCAACATCTCCAAGTGAGTGGATTCGAATTCCAAAATCTTTTGCATTTTTGCGCAACGTATCAACTTGTATCTTTGAAACTGGGTCGGCAATTGGTTTATCAATATCAATAGTAGGTGTGTTGTGATCTTCTGTTGCAATAGTTAAATCTGGGCGACGAACAGCGCGTCCAGCAAGGCGCAAGCCATCGAAGGCCTGTGGGCTAGTTACCTCATGAATTAAATGTAAATCAATATAAATTAAATCGGGTTCTCCCGCTGCGCGATGCACCACATGGTCTTCCCAAACTTTGTCTGCCAAAGTTTTTCCCATTACTAACCCCCTATTGCATCTCATTATTCAAGATGCTAATATCATATCATGGATAAAGACTTGGGCGGTAGTGGCGTTGGAGTAATTGATAAAGCAATCGCAATTTTAGATGCACTTGAATCCGGCCCGCACTCCCTCGCTGAATTAGTTTCTGCAACCGGCATTGCTCGTCCTACTGCACATCGTTTAGCAGTAGCACTCGAACACCATCGTTTTGTGGCTCGAGATTTACATGGCCGTTTTACCATCGGCGCCCGCGAGGAAGAGTTAGCTGCTTCTGCAGGAGAAGATCGACTGATGGCAATAGCAAATCCCGCGTTAGTTGCTTTGCGAGATGCAACAGGTGAAAGTGCCCAGATTTATCGCCGGCATAGTGATGCGCGTTTATGTATTGCAGCCGCAGAGCGCTTGTCAGGATTGAGAGATTCAGTTCCAGTTGGAACAGCATTAACAATGCAAGCAGGTTCTGCTGCGCAAATACTTTTAGCTTGGGAGGATGTAGATCGTTTACATCGTGCGCTGAAACACTCCAGGTTTAACGCCGCGACATTATCTGCAGTTCGTCGCCGCGGTTGGGCGCAAAGTGTTGGTGAACGCGAGGCAGGGGTTGCAAGTGTGTCTGCTCCAATTCGCGGACCGCACAATCGAGTGATAGCCGCAGTAAGCATTAGCGGTCCAATTGAAAGATTAAGCAGACAACCGGGCCGGATTCATGCCGCAGCAGTTGTAGCAACCGCTGCGCGAATTACCGAGTACTTAGCTAAAGGTTAATTTCTACCATTCAGCGTATGAGCCATCTTTCTGGATCCACTCAGGCTGTCGCGATTTATTAAATTGAACCGCTGCTGCACGCATTGCTTTCTCGTCAACTTCTATTCCTAGTCCAGGTTTTTTCATCAATTCGATGTAGCCATCTTTTTGTTTTATGTCCGAATAATCAACTAGATCGGCAAGCACTTCACCGGGATCTCCCGTTCCAAGAATTTGTTCCTGCACTAAAAAGTTTGGTGTTGCAAAATCAAGTTGCAAACATGCTGCTAAAGCAATTGGTCCAATTGCACAATGTGGAGCCATAGAAACGTCATAAGTTTCAGCCATCGATGCAATTCTGCGCGTTTCTGAGATGCCTCCCGCATGACTTACATCAGGTTGAGCGACAGCAATTCCTGACTGCAACAAATCTTTGTAATCTCCTCTAGAGAATAATCTTTCCCCAGTAGCAATTGGTGTCGAAGTAGATCTAGCAATCAAACCGAAGTGGTGAGTAAATTCAGGAAGAACTGGTTCTTCAATAAATAAAAGATTGAACTCTTCTAAAAGTGGAAAAACTTTTCGCGCCATCGCCAAACTAAATCGTCCATGAAAATCAAGGGCAATGCCGATGTCATCGCCGACTTCATTGCGAACTGCTTCAACCCGACTAACAATATTCTTTAACTCTGATGGGGTATCAATATGTGCCAAGGCATCCGTTGGAACAAATTTAATTGCTTTCAATCCGGCGGCCATTTGTTGGCGAACTCGATCTAATATCTCCGAAATATCTGCTTTTAAGGGATATTTACCATACTTGTCCCGCTCACCAGATCCACCTACATGTCCATAAACTTTAACTCGATCCCGTACTGCGCCACCTAAAAGTTGATGAACCGGAACACCTAATTTCTTTCCAGTGATATCCCATAGCGCTTGATCTATTCCAGAAACTGCAGAATTAAGAACAGCTCCCCCGCGGTAAAAACCGCCTTTCATCATTCTTTGCCAATGACGTTCGATCTGCATTGGATCACGACCCATTACATGATCCATCATTTCATCTACAGCCGCGATTGAAGTTGCAGGTTTATATTCCAAACCAGGTTCGCCCCAGCCGGTTATACCCTCATCTGTTTCAATCTTTAAAAACACCGAACGTGGCTTTACATTGAACATCTCATAGCCAATAACTTTCATTTAACGTCTCCTTTTACCATTCGGCGAATGAACCATCTTTGTGATGCCATTCTGGTGCACGTCCACGATGGCCTTTAACTGAAGCTTCGCGAACTGCTTTTTCATCCACTTCAATACCAAGACCAGGCTTGGTCATTAATTCGATGTATCCATCTGGCGCATCAAAGACTGAGAAGTCAGCGATGTACTTCATTAGATCGCCGTCATTACCTTTACCAAGTCCAAGGATTTGCTCTTGAACCAAAAAGTTTGGTGTTGCAAAATCAAGTTGCAAACAAGCCGCTAGTGCAATCGGACCAAGTGGACAATGTGGTGCCATGGAAACATCATACGTTTCAGCCATTGCAGCAATTCTGCGGCATTCTGAAATTCCGCCAGCATGACTTAAATCAGGTTGTGCGACTGCTATTCCAGAACGCAAAACATCTTTGAAATCTCCACGTGAGAACAAGCGTTCACCCGTAGCAATAGGAGTAGAAGTTGATCGAACAATCAAATCAAAATGCTCAGTAAATTCTGGAAGAACCGGCTCTTCGATAAACATTAAGTTGGAAGGCTCAAGCAAGGGGAACAATTTGCGAGCCATTGCCAAGCTAAACCGTCCATGTAAATCAATGGCGATATCAATGTCATCGCCAACTAATTCACGAACAGTTTCAACTCTTTTGACAATATTTTTAACTTCAGTTGGTGTATCAATGTGCTCAAGTGAATCTGATGGGGTGAATTTAATCGCTTTTAATCCGCGAGAAAGTTGCTTTTGCACATTCTCTGTCATTATTTTCAATTCATCTTTAAGAGGTATCTTTCCAAATTCATCCCGGTCAACCTGGGCTCCAACATGGCCATAAATTTTTACCCGATCACGAACGGCGCCACCTAATAATTGATGAACCGGAACACCTAACTTCTTGCCAGTGATATCCCATAGCGCTTGATCAATTCCGGCAACTGCTGAGTTAAGGATTGGTCCGCCGCGGTAAAAACCGCCTTTCATCATTCGCTGCCAGTGACGCTCGATCTGCATCGGATCGCGACCCACAACATGATCCATCATTTCGTCCACTGCTGCTGCCACTGTTGCAGCCTTGAACTCTAGGACGGGTTCGCCCCAACCGCTGATTCCCTCATCTGTATCAATCTTTAAAAATAACCAACGTGGTTCAACCATGAATAATTCATAACTGGTTACCTTCATATCTCTACCCCTTAATTATTTATTAGAGATTGAATAATTAGTTTTTACCACTCTGCAAATGAACCATCACGATGGTGCCACTCTGGCCCACGGAAGCGATGTCCATTAACAGATGCTTCACGAACTGCTTTCTCATCAACTTCAATGCCCAAACCAGGTTTTGTCATCAATTCGATGTAACCGTTTGGCGCATCAAAGACTGAGAAATCAACGAGGTACTTCATTAGTGCTCCGTTGTTGCCTTTACCTAATCCCAGGATTTGCTCTTGGATCAAGAAGTTTGGAGTTGCAAAGTCAATTTGCAAACAAGCGGCGAGCGCAATTGGCCCAAGTGGACAATGTGGTGCGATATCAACGTTATAAGTTTCGGCCATCGCTGCGATTCTACGAGTTTCAGAAATTCCGGCTGCGTGACTCAAATCTGGTTGAGCAACTGCGATACCGGAGCGCAATACATCTTTGAATTCACCGCGTGAGAACAAGCGCTCACCAGTTGCAATTGGGATTGAAGTTGATTGAACAACAAGACCAAAGTGGTCGGTGTACTCAGGAAGCACTGGCTCTTCGATAAACATCAAGTTGTAAGGCTCAAGTAGTGGGAATACTCGACGTGACATAGCCATACTGAATCGGCCGTGGAAATCAAGACAGAGATCAATATCATCGCCTACATAATTTCTTACCGCTTCAACACGAGCGACAATATTTTTCAATTCAGTAGCGGTATCGATATGTTCAAGTGCATCAGCTGGACACCACTTAAGTGCAGTTAATCCGCGATCAAGTTGAATCTGTACATTTGCAAGGACTTCTTCAACTTCTTTCAATACTGGGATGTTGCCGTAAGCATCGCGAGGTGTCTGGCCACCAATATGACCGTAAATACGAACGCGGTCACGTACTGCGCCACCAAGTAATTGATGAACTGGAACGCCTAATTTTTTACCGGTGATATCCCAAAGTGCTTGATCGATACCAGCAACTGCTGAGTTAAGAATCGATCCGCCGCGGTAAAAACCGCCTTTCATCATTCGCTGCCAATGTCGTTCGATCTGCATTGGGTCGCGACCCATAATATGGTCCATCATTTCATCCACGCAGGCAGCAACAGTTAATGCTTTAGCTTCTAGGACCGGCTCACCCCACCCTGTTATTCCCTCATCAGTTTCAATCTTTAGAAAGAGCCAACGAGGTGCAACAAAGAAAAGTTCGTAACCGGTGATTTTCAAAGTAGGACTCCTGTTTGCTAGATATCAAATGGATACCGGCGAGCCTATCTGGCGGAGTTGGTGCATTCAAGGATTTGTATGAAGAATTAGCAAGATTAATCTGTGTAGCCCCGAAGGGATTCGAACCCTCGTAGCTGGCTTGAGAAGCCAGAGTCCTAGGCCGCTAGACGACGGGGCCAAACTTATTTAGTTGTTATGTTAAGTATAGATCGCTGGGGTACCAGGACTCGAACCTAGACTT
>SXGQ01800077.1_pt1 | contig 27321 bp, 9 predicted proteins | sample 3178371 | NCBI WGS metagenome assembly SXGQ01 (sample SAMN11356859, study PRJNA531348) | freshwater metagenome | isolation source: freshwater sample F1-20 | place: China: Fuxian Lake, Yuxi | collected 2017-12-25 | reverse complement strand
TATCTCTTGGCCACCATACACTTTTTCCGATCATGCACCAAGATGTTTTACGGTCAGGACGATGATCGCGGAGCTCCACCGCCCTTGGTATTCCTCACAGGGCTGGGCGAGTTCCAGTTCAATGAACATCCCTGCGTGATCAGCCAGTTCAACTACAACTTGCCCAATGATGTGGACTATATCCGTTCTCGCGGAAGACAATCCACGTCGGCTGGCGTCACGCAGGGCGGCAACGGTCTGCTGTTTCGCAGACAACAGACTGGTGGACCAACCAACAGTTACAGTCTATCAAACATCTGGTCCAGGTTGACTGGGGCCAACATCCCCAAGGGAGCGATAAATTATCCACCTGCCCCGCCTAATCTTGGGCTGAATTCTCCCACCTATGTGCCCACCAAGATGCAGGCCATACTGACACTGTTGCCCATGCCCACACGCAGCCAGGTCACGCAACAGTTCAGCCTTGATCGTTATGCCAATGGCAACTTGCTCAAAGGAGGATTCTGGTAATGGCCATCTACTCAAGCACCAGTCCCTATTTCACCACACCTTACAATGGAATCTATCTGGATTTCATGACCAATCGGCCCATACCCAAACAGGCCGATGACATCCTGTTCCGTATCAATGCCACTTACAACCTGCGCCCGGATCTGTTGGCCTATGATCTTTATCAAGATGCTGGCCTGTGGTGGACCTTTGCCCAGCGCAACCCCAACACCCTGGCGGATCCGCTGTATGATTTCCGTGATGGTGTGCAGATCTACTTGCCCAAGATAACCACCCTCAAAGCTGCCCTGGGATTCTAATCGATGGCAGCCACTTTCATCCTGAGCCAGTCCGCGGCCATCGTCAATCTAGACCAAGCCGATCGGCAATTGGGCACAGCAGTGAGGCTCACAGGTGATCTTGGTGCCGCTGTGGCCACGCGATCTGTTACCCGTGCAGAAAATCTGTTTGGCCAGGTCAATACCTATCTGGGACTGGCTGAATCCAGCAACGGCCGTGCATTCGTCCAAATACAAGACATGGGGCGCCAGAGCACCAATGAACTAGAGCGCCAAAATACCCGCAGCCTCAGTGCCCGTTTCGATGCTGTGCAGGCAGGTATTGACGGGACCCGCCGCGAAGCCAGCGCACTGATCAATCGTCTCAACACAGTGCGCTATGATGAAGCCAATAATCGTCCACGGGCATCGGCTGACAGTGCCGGTGATGAAGTGGCCAATGCACAGCGAGGCAATCAAGACGATGCCAATGTATCGTCGCCGCCACTGCCGCTACAGACCTTTGACGACGAAGGCAATCTCGTAGATGCTGATCCTGGCTACAGTCGGGATTCCAATGCTGACCAACCGCAACTGCTAAACGACACAGATCTTGGGCTAGATCAGGGTTCTACCACGGTGGGCGGTGCTAGACCAGTGGTCACTGCGAATCAAACCCAATCTGGTCCTGTTGATGCCAGCGACGACCAAAGAGACGCTACCACTGTCAATGTGGGCGGCACGGCATCCGCAGATGACAGGCCCCCGATCGCCCCTGAGTTCCTGTCACCCATTGATGCTCGCCCCAATCCCTTGGCCCGGCTGGCCTCCATGACCTACACAGTGAGCTGGTATATCATGACACCCGTGGAATATGTGAACCTGCTGAACAGCCAGCGCAAGTCCATAACCACAGAATCTCTGATCGTGCAGAGTGGTGGCATCGACGGCACGCCCATCCAAGGAGTAGGCCGTCGCAATCCCTTTTTCAAATATGATTACTATTTTGATGATATCGAGATCCGTAGCGAAATTGGCACCCAGAGCGGTGCCAGGGCACACAACGCAGTGGAGTTGCAGTTCAAGATCATTGAACCCAATGGTATCACATTCCTGCCCACGCTGAGAGACGCAGTGAGAGCACATCTCAAGAACAGTGAACCCACCGTGAGTTATGCCACATGCAACTATCTCATGGTCATTAGATTCTATGGCTATGACGCCAACGGTCAGCTGATCAATGGCAGCCAGTTGGGACAGACCGAAATTGGCAGCGACCGCAACAGCATCGTGGAAAAATGGATACCCTTTACTCTCAGTGAAATCACTTACAAGATAGCCAGCCGCAACGTGGAATATCTTGTGAAGGCGTCTATACCACAGACCGCAGTGGCATTCAGCCAGGCTTACGGAACCATACCCTTTGACTTTGAACTCAAGGCTCCAGACATTGCTACCTTGCTCAATGGTAGACCTCTGCTGGCACCAGTCACTGCCACACAGCGGCAATTGGATCAAGATGAGATCAGAGATCTTGAATCATCCAGCCAAGCACCTGCCAAGGCCAGCGAACTTTCTGCCCGCAAGACATACACACAGGGTCTTTGTGAGGCGCTGAATCAGCACCAACTGGACTTGCAAAAATCTGGTGCACAAGAAACTGCGGACATCTATGAGATCAGGATCGAAAATGTGGCTGGCCTGGCCGATGCCAAAATAGCACGTCCGTCCAAACAAGACAAAAGCCGCACGGCATTTGTGCCTGGACAGAACGCCCGAGACGACCTCTTGATGCGCACCAGCAGCTACAACAAAGACAACAAGAATTTTTCTGTCACACGAGGCACACAGATCGTGCAGTTGATTGATTTGATCATGCGCAACAGCAGTTACATCGTCAGTCAGCAGAATCTCATCCAGGACGAAGACACATTTCAATGGAAAGTGCAGACTCCTGTGAAAACCGTGCAGTGGTATAAGATACGTTGTCGCATTGAACCTCAAACCCAGTATGACAAAAAACGCCGGCAGTATGCCAACAAGATCATCTATCTCATCAGCCGTTATCAGATCAACGATCCTCGCGTGGCAGAGTTCCCCACAGCGGGCTATCGTGGCGCTCACAAGATCTACAACTACTGGTTCACAGGACTCAACAGTGAAGTCTTGGACTTTGACATCCAGGTCAATGCCAACTATGTGACCATATTTGGCAACAATCAAAACAGAGTGGCACAGCCCTTGGTGGGTGGCAGCGGTAGGCTCTACGAAAAAGTAGTGTATCAGAACAAGCCCAACATGGAAGGCACTGGCGGCCCCGCCGACGTTAATTCAATCGCGGCCAATCTCGCTGATCGTCTGTATCAAGACACTGACATAGCCTTGTCAAATTTGGTCATCATTGGTGATCCAGATTGGCTGGTGCAGAGCGATGTGTTTTACACAGGAAACTTCAGCCTACAGCAGAGCATGCCCGATGGCAGTGTCAACGCTGATGCATCCGAAATCCTCTATGAACTGCGATTCAATCCTGTGGCGGATTATGATATTTCCACGGGTCTGGCCCAGGTCAATGCCAACAACACTGCCTATAGCCGAAGCACTGGTGAACGCAACTTGCCCAGCGAAAGTTCTGTGTTCTCATGCGCTTCTGTGTTCAGCATGTTCAAAGGTGGCAGATTCACACAGCGTTTGGTTGGCACGATCAAGAACTTTGATCTCAGCAAGAGTATCAAACCACTGTTCGGGCAGGCTCAGCCTGTGCAGGGCAACAGGTTCAGTCAGGCTGATGTGCGCAGGGTGGACAATGCTATAATCGCCAACAACAGTGCAAGGATCAATGCCAGCCAGTCCACTGATACCTTGCCTGCGCCCAGTTTGTTGGATTTAGAGTTTGGTGCATCCAGTGATCCTGATGCAGTAAGTAAGGCCACAGGCAGTAAAGTCAGCGAAGTGCCACCCAAAGCAGGATCTAGAGTGGTCAGCGATGATGCTCCGCAGATATCAGATATCATAGCACCATAGAGGAAAAACATGGCAGAAAATGTGCAACGCACCGCGGGCATACCCGGTGCCTACAAACTAGACAGAGGCAACGCTCCCACCCAGGTAGGTGTTTACATCGGTGAAGTGAGATCAGTAGTAGATTCTCAAGTTCGCGGCGGCCGAGTGCAGGTCTGGATCGAAGACTTTGCCGGACCAGACAAAAACAATCCCGACCTTTGGCGCACGGTCAGTCCTGTGAGTCCATTCTATGGAACCACCAATCCCAGCACCGAACAAGACACCGGCGAAGGCAGTTACATAGGTAACCGCCAAAGTTACGGCATGTGGTTCACTCCGCCAGACATTGGCACACAGGTAGTTTGTGTGTTTGCTTCGGGCGATGCCAACAGTGGCTATTATCTCGGCTGCATTGTGCAACCCGGTCTCAATCACATGTTGCCGGCCATTGGTGCCAGCGCCAAGTTCAAACTAGACAACAACGCCCAAACACCTTATTTCCAAAACAGTCCAAGATTGCCTGTGGTTGAATTCAACGATGACAATCAGACCTTGAGCGAAAATCCTAGATTTTTTGATCAGATCAAACCAGTGCATGGTGTGGTGGCTGCCACCATGTTACAGCAGGGCTTGATCAATGACCCTTTGCGTGGACCCATCAACTCCAACGCCCAGCGAGAAAGTCCCAGCTCGGTGTATGGTATATCCACACCAGGCAGACCGATCTATGCAGGCGGATTGAGCGAACAAAACATACGACAACAGTTGGAACAAGGGCTGTTGCTACCGCAAGACGTGCGAGTGATTGGCCGACGTGGTGGCCACAGCCTAGTGATGGACGACGGAGATCTCACTGGACAGGATGCCCTGGTGCGCATACGCACTGCCAAAGGGCATCAGATAACCATGTCGGACACCGGCGATTGTTTCTTTATCATCCATGCCAATGGTCAGTCTTGGTTGGAGTTTGGCAGCCAAGGCACAGTGGATGTCTATTCTACCAATTCTATCAACCTGCGCAGCCAAGGTGACATCAACCTGCACGCTGATCGCAACATCAACATGAATGCCCGGAACTCCATCAACATCCGCGGCGAACGATCAGTCACCGCAGAAAGTGAAAACCTCATCCAGCTCAACAGCAAAAAAGCCATGTTGCAGTATGCAGACAGTTTCATTGGTATCAAAAGTGATGGAACTTTGAGCATGAAATCAACAAAAGCCGGCACTTGGGATGCCGGCTCAAACATGGTGCTGTCTGCAGGATGTATCAGCCTCAACGGCGGCTCTGCGCCGGATGTGCCCAAACCCAATAATCTTTCCATACAGAATCTTCCTGATGTGAAGTTTGAACAGAACCAAGGATGGGTCGTGGAAGGCGGTGCGATCAAAACCGCAGTGACCCGTGCGCCCACGCACATGCCCTATCCCTTTGCCAATCGCGGCGTCCAGGCCCAGACCAGCATCGACACTTTTGCTGACGCAGAATCTCTGCTTCCCAGTGAAATTGAAGAACGTTATATAGAAATACAAAACACTGAATTCAACGCCATAGATGAAACTGCCTACGAAGAACAAGACCCTGCCAGTGTGAGCGTGGGATCCATAGACCCCGAACAAGTGACAGGCATGCTGGCACAGGCCAGCGCAGACGTGCCACAAGATGCCATAGAAATCAGCAATGAGTATGGTGTAGGCAAATATGGGTTTGACCCACAGCAGTTGGAAGCCGCTGGCTATCTCAAACCCGGAACCTATGAATTTTATTTGGCCGACAGCGAGACCGATGTCACGGACATCCTGAACAATCCCACGGTATGGACTGGCTATGCCGGCGTCAACAACGCAGGCGATCTCTTGAACGATCCCAAACTGCAAGATGACATACAGGCCGATCTGCTACAGAAGTCACTGGTGGAACTGAGAGATCAGGGGGTGGTCACTGGCACAGAGAATCCTGCCAAACTGGCGGGATTGGTCAATGCCGCGGCCAAATATGGTGCAAACACAGTGAAAAGTTGGATCAATGGCACCGTGGGTGATGCCACATTGTTGGATAATGTCAACAAACTGGTGCGCGGCGGCCAATATGCTGTGGACTTGGTGAACAAAAAGATCAGCCTGGCAGTGCAGGGATTTTCCACAACTTCTCCGTCGGCCACTGGCACTACCATCCGCACAGCAGTGGATCAGGCCGTGAGTCAAGTGATAGGAAATCCCAAGGTGCCCACACCTGTTTTCACCAGCACATTTGATCTCTATGCCAACACAGCAGATACGGATCTAACCTATTCGGGTGATGATGAAATCGTGCGAGCACGCATCAACACTGAACGTGCTCGTCGCGGATTGCCACCCATTAACACGGCTTAAATACAGTCATGCCTACATTCATTGGATTCAACACCATCAATCAATACAAAAAGTTCACCTTGGTAGATTTTGAACTGATCAAGCGAGATCTGCTGAACTATCTCAACATCCGCCAGGGTGAAAAAGTGGGCCGTCCTGACGTGGGAACCACAATGTGGAATCTGGTGTTTGAGCCTCAGACCGAATCTACCGCGGAGTTGGTCCTGCAAGAACTGCAAAGGATCGTGGGGCAAGATCCCAGGATCTATCTCACCACAGCCGACGCTTATCCCCAGGTCAATGGTATCTTGGTCGAACTGGAAATACAGACTGTGCAAGGGCAAAACGCCCAGAGATTGGCCGTGTTTTTTGACCAACAAACACGCACTGCCTCCTACGTGTAAAACTACCCAGTTTTTCTGAACCATAAATACTCCAACGGAAGGTATTATGGCCAAGACCACTAGACAAACAGCGATATTTGGTGTAGAAGATTGGAAACGCATCTACACCACCTATCGCGAAGCTGATTTCCAAAGTTACGATTTTGAAACCCTGCGCAAGAGTTTCATAGACTACATCCGTATCTATTATCCGGAAAATTTCAATGACTACATTGAATCATCGGAGTTCGTGGCGCTGTTGGATGTCATGGCTTTCATGGGCCAGGCACTGGCCTTCCGCAATGATTTAAACATCCGTGAAAACTTCATAGACACCGCAGAGCGCAGAGATTCTGTAGTGAAGTTGGCGGAGTTAGTCAGTTACACGCCCAAGCGCAACGAAGAATCTCAGGGCTATCTCAAAGTGTTCAACGTATCCACCACAGAGAATGTGATAGATTACAATGGTGTAAATCTTTCTGGAGTCACTGTCAACTGGAATGATCCTACCAACCAATCTTGGCAGGAACAGTTCACTGTGATCATCAATGCGGCCTTGGTTGATAGCCAGCGTTTTGGCAAACCTGGGGCCACCAAAAACATCTTGGGCGTGGAAACACAAGAATACAGCCTCAATCTCGTGCCTGGTTACTTGCCCGTGGTTCCTTTCACTTCCACGGTAGACGGAACGTCTATGACATTTGAAGCAGTGAGTTCTACCTTCCAGGATCGAGACTATGTGTATGAGCCTGCACCAAGACCATCGGGCATATTCAATGTGTTGTTCCGCAACAATCGCCTGGGCTTTGCCAGCCCCAACACAGGATTTTTCTTTTATTTCAAACAAGGCAGTCTGCAAAATCAAGATTTCAATCTTGGCGAGCGCATATCCAATCGTGTGGTCAGTGTCAACATCGAAGGCATCAACAACGAAGATGTGTGGCTGTATCAGCTGGACGACGTGGGCCAGATTGCGCAGGAATGGACCAAGGTTGAAAGTATCTATGCGGCCGCAGTGGAACAGTTAGCACCAAATGTGCGCAAGTTTTTCTCTGTGTCAAGCCGCACCAATGATCAGATCGATCTTAACTTTGGTGACGGAGTATTTTCTGAGATCCCAGTGGGAACCTTCCGCTCATATGTGCGTGCCTCCAATGGTCTGCAATACATCATCAATCCGGAAGAAATGCAGGCTGTGCAGATATCCATTGGTTATACCAGCCGCAGTGGCAGATTGGAAACTGTCACGTTCACTTGCGGACTGAGCCAGCCTGTCAGCAATTCTGCCACACGCGAACCCATTGGTGCCATCAAAGAACGTGCACCAGCACGTTACTACACGCAGAATCGTATGGTCAATGGCGAGGACTACAGTAACTTGCCGTTCACGCTGTTTGGCACCATTATCAAATCCAAGGCCGTGAATCGCAGTTCCATCGGAACCAGTCGATATCTTGACCTCACGGATATCACTGGCAAATACTCGTCGACCAATGTGTTTGGCAGCGACGGATTGATCTATGAAAATTCTGCCAGCCCCAGTTTTACTTTCACATTCATTGACAAAAATGACATCGCAAACGTGATCATAAACGAAGTAGAGCCTGTGTTGGCCAGCCGAGGCATGCTGGAATTTTATTACAACTATTTCCCTCGCCCCAGCCTCATTCCTATCGGTCTCAAGTGGCAACAAAGCACCACACAGGCCAACGAAACCACAGGTTACTTTGAATTCATCGGCAGCGGTGCACCTGCACCCATTGGTTCCAACACCAGCGACAACAAGAAATACATAGATCGCGGTGCATTGGTCAAGTTCGTGCCACCGGCAGGATATTATTTTGATCCCAACAATCGACTCAAACTGGGACTGCCATCTCAGCCCAACGACAAGGTAGTGCTTTGGGCCACAATAAGTGGAGTGGTATTGGACGGCACAAACTTCGGCACAGGAAATTTGCCATCCGGCGAAGGACCAGTGGTGCTGAACGATTTTATACCTACAGGTGCCATAGCCACTGAAGTCATTGCTACATTCATCACTGACTTGCCCACCAGCATAGAACAAAGTATGACTGAACAGATAGAACTGTATCGTAACTTTGGTATAGGATTTGATAACCTTACACAGCAATGGTATGTGATCACTGCCAACAATCTCAATCCTGCTGTGACTTTCAGCCTGGCCAATGCACAAGATCAAAGCGGACAGAATCTTGACAACTCATGGTTGGTGGCCTTTGAAACTGATGGAGTCACATACACAGTGACCAGCCGTAGCCTGCAACGATTCTGGGGCAGCATACTGCAGACACGATTCTTCTATGATGGCACACAGCAGGTCTATGATCCGCGCACAGGCACAGTGATCAATGACTTTATCAATTCGCTGAAAACCAACAACTTGCCGGATGTGAGCCTGCCGCAGAATTCTGACATTGTCATGGATATCATTGGACAACCAGTGCAGGCCGATGGCTTTGTCAATGACTTTGAAGTGCGCATCAGTTTCAGAGACAGCGACAATGACGGCGTGGCCGACGATCCAGACTACTTTGAAACACTGGTCGCACCTGATGTGAATCCCACACAGAAGTATGTGTTTTTCCAGCGCACAGTAGACTTTGACAATCTTGAGAGATTTTTGCCGTTGGCAGCCGGAGCAGTGGTCAGCGAGTATGGCACCCAGGATCAGATTGAATTGGCCAAGGCTGAATACGGGGACGGACAGTTCTTCTATGCCTATACCGCTGGAGTATTTTATGAATTAGATGTGGCCTTTAATGGTGTGCGCACCTTGACTGAAATTGATTCATTGATAGCCAGGGTCGGCCGCCAGGGCCTGTATTTCCAATACAGACACAATGCACCATTGAGTCGTCGCATCGATCCTGGATCCAGCAACATCATCGACATCTATGTGGTTACCACGGCCTACTACAATGCCTATCAAAATTACATCAAGGACTCCACCGGAACCATACCTGAGCCCAGCCCTCCCACTATCGACGAACTGTCTACTGCTTATAACAGCCTGCAAAGATACAAGATGATTTCCGACAACGTGATCCTGAACTCTGTGGTGTTCAAACCTTTGTTTGGTATCAAGAGTGACCCTGAACTGCGAGCCACGCTCAAAGTGATCCGCGCCAACAACTCAGTGGTGTCAGTGAGCGAGATCAAGAGTCGTGTGGTGGCCGCGCTCAATGAATACTTTACCATAGACAAATGGGATTTTGGCTTGACCTTTTTCTTCTCAGAGTTGGCAGCCTATCTACACAAAGAACTGGGAGATATCATTTCTACTGTGGTCTTGGTGCCACAAGATCCTCTCAAGAGTTTTGGCGATCTCTTTGAAATACGCTGTGCAGCCAATGAGATATTTGTGAACGCTGCCACGGTCAATGACATTGAAGTCATTGATGCGTTGACATCCAGCGAATTGAGAACTGCTCCCAACAGCGGAATGGTTACAACCGGGCCAGCCGGTTCCGTTTCAACATCTAGCACTGGATCCAGTGGTAGCAGTGGTGGCGGTGGTAGCAGTGGTAGCAGTGGTAGCAGTGGTAGCAGTGGTGGCGGTGGTGGATACTGATGGCAACGACTAGAATACGCACAGTAGATTTCCTTCCTGAAATATTCAGGACCAATACCAATCGGCAGTTCTTGCATGCCACATTGGACCAGTTGGTGCAGGACCCCAAACTCAAGCCTACGCAAGGTTACATTGGGCGTAGACTTGGCCCTGGTGTGAATCCTGAAGACAACTATGTGCTGGAACCCACCCGAACTCGCACAGATTATCAACTTGAGCCAGGCACTGTGTTCCTTGAGCCCAATACCAACACAGTTACCGGAGCATTGACATATCCAGGACTGATTGATTCTATCGCTGTCAAAGGTGGCAACACCACACGCCAGGATAGACTGTTCACCAGCGAATACTACAGCTGGGATCCTTTCATAGACTTTGACAAACTTGTGAACTTCAGCCAGTATTACTGGTTACCGGAAGGCCCAGATTCAGTTGATGTCTTTGCTACACCTGTGCCACTGACCGATGACTTCCAGGTCAAGCGCGGCACATCTGCTTATACTTTCAGTGGTGTGGCAGGATCAAATCCCACGATCACCTTGGTGCGACAAGGTTCGTATACATTCGACGTGCAACAGACAGGACATCGATTCTGGATACAGAGCGTGCCAGGCACCGCAGGTGTGTTACCCCAGACCCCCAACCAAAGCAGTCGCGAGGTATTGGGTGTAGAAAACAATGGTGATGACAATGGCACCATCACCTTCAACGTGCCTGCCAAATCCGCACAGAATTTCTATTATCAATTGGCCGACTCTGGATCAGTAGATTTCGCCACATCCATACAGTTCGATGACATCAACAATGTCTACTTCAGTGAGTTTGTTGAGCAGTATGGCGGCATCGATGGTATCACTGACATCAACAATCGCACCATAATTTTCTTGACCAACGGTGGGTGGTTCTTCACTGGTTTGTATGACAGTGCTGGTCAGCCCTATGATTCCACACCGTTTGATGAAACCGTGGAGATAGGGCTGGACAGCCAACGTTTCAGCGTGTGGCGTATCAACTTGATCTATGATGATCCCCTCAACCCCTACATCAAACTCACTGTGGATCGATCAGTGGATCCTTTGAGCAGGTTGCTGGTGTTGTATGGTGCCCAATATTCCAACATCAGTTTTTACAAAAACTCTGGTGGCACGGCATTTGAGCGCATACCGCTGATCACTGCGGATCTTGACGTGCTCTACTATCAAGACGCTGACAATCCAGAATTGTTTGGTGTTATCAAACTGGTTGACAGTTCGGGAGATCAGGCCATTGATATTGATGAAATCATTGGTGCACAATCTTACACCAGTCCCAACGGAGTGGTGTTCTCCAACGGATTGAAAGTGCAGTTCCAAGGATCCACTGTGCCGGCCAGTTTCCAAGGAAAAGAATACTACATTGAAGGTGTGGGCACTGGTACTGGTCTAGAAAATCGAGTGGGTTTTATAGATGGTGAGGCATATTTTGGACCTTTCCATGTGCATCTCGGTCAAAAGATGACTGGTGCTGTGCATCAAAGCACATTCCATCAATTTATCTATAGCACTGTGGCAGAAAGTTTGGCCAACATTGGATCTGGTGGACCTGCTGGTGCCTCTGCATCAACAGATATTGTGCAGAGTGCGAACTCTGGCAATGGCATACGACTGTTACCAGTCACTGACTTTGTGACCCCGGAAACCTATACTAGATCCAGCACTGTGCCCTATGATTCCGTGCCCTATGACTCTACTCCATTTGATGAGAGTCTCAACGCACCAGTGGATCAAGATTACATAACCATCAATCGTGCCAGTTTCGACAACAACGCATGGAGCCGTTCCAATCGTTGGTTCCATGTAGACATCATCAATGCCACGGCCCAATACAACGACCAAGTGGCCGTGGTTGACAACATTCAGCGTGCCAAGCGGCCCATCATTGAATTCCGAGCAGATATAAAACTGTTTGAGATGGGGACCCGGGCAGTGCCTCCCATCAACATCATAGATTTCCGAGAAACAGACGCCCTGAGCAACATCAATGGCACTGTGGGCTACAGCATAGATGGCTACTCATTGCAGAATGGATCCAGGGTGATATTTGCTGCCGACCGCGATCCAGAAGTGCGCAACAAGATCTACTCAGTGCAACTGATCCAACCCACAGGCACAGGCATCCCCATCATTGACCTGCAACCAGCCAATCTCAACACCCCCGATGCCCAGGTAAACCAAAACACTGTGTGCCTAAGTGGCATCACCCAGCAAGGACGATCCTTCTATTTCAACGGCGATACCTGGGTACCAGCACAACAAAAGTCAGGAGTGAACCAAGCGCCATTGTTTGATGTATTTGACGAAAATGGTGTCAGTTTCGCAGATCAAGTGGCATACCCAAGTTCAAACTTTTTGGGGTCAAAACTGTTCAGTTATGCCGTGGGACAGGGTGTAACCGACCGCATAATTGGCCAACCATTGAAGTATCTTTCAATCAACAATGTGGGCGACATAGTATTTGATAACAATCTCACAGTGGATGAGTTTGTCTACGTTGAAGATACCGTGAGTGTGGTCACACCTATCAACAGCGGCGTGGTGCGCCAATACAGCACTCAAAACATATTCAGCCAACTGCTGGGCTGGCAGACTGTCTACACAGACACAGTGAGCCGCCAGACTTTTAGATTTACCTATCAAGGCCAAGACCTAGTGGTCGATGTTCCAGTAGATACTGCCAGCCAGGCCATTCCGGTCAAAGTTTTTGCAAATTCTATTTTCGTGGACACCGATGCCTACACCTATGCTGTGCAGGCCAATCGTTCCACGGTGATCACTTTTATTGATCCTCCGGCCATGGGCGACATCGTAGAAGTCAGCGTGGTGAGCACAGTGGCCAGTCCTGTGGGCTTTTATAGCGTGCCGGTCAATCTTGAAAACAATGCTATCAATGCTGATGTTCCTCAAGTGACCCTGGGCACGGTGCGAAATCATTATGGCAGCATCTGCCAGAATCTCGTTCCATTCACAGGAGACATAGCCGGGCCAAACAACACCAGAGACCTGGGCAATCTCATACCTTACGGCCAAGTTATCTTGCAACAGGGTTCCCCTCTGACGTTGGCATCCACTTTTATCAACGATCCTTCGTTTGATTTTTTCAAATCACTGGAATTCAGCTCTCAGCAGTATGAGAAATTCAAAAATGTCCTAATGAATACCGTGGTGCGCTACGATTGGCAAAACAAGACCACAGCACAGATACTGGACGAATGTGTGGAATTGATTAATCTTGGCAAGACTGACCTTACTCCATTTTATTGGACTGACAGCCTGCCCACAGGTGAGACCTATGAACAAACAGTGTATACTGTCACACCGATCACTGACACTACCTTTGATACTCTTTACAGCTATGATTTCAGTTCGGCCAACTATCGTGCTATTTTGATCTATCTCAATGATACATTGTTGCTGAAAAACAATGAATACACCGTGGCAGTTGATGGCCCGCGAGTGACCATCTTGGCACCGTTGGCTCTTGGAGATGTCATCACCATACGCGAATATACTGTGACCTATGGTAATTTCGTTCCGTCTACACCAACCAAGTTGGGGTTATATGATGCGTTCATGCCTGAAATTTATCTGGATGATACTTATGTGCAACCCACTCTGGTCATACGAGGGCATGATGGTTCGATCACAGTGGCCTATGAAGACATACGTGATCAGGTGTTGTTGGAATTTGAAAAACGTATTTTCAACAATCTCAAATGTCCTGCTCATGGTCCCCAAGCCAATGCTGTGCCTTTGACCTATGCAGATGTGGTCCCAGGACAGTTCCGCGTCACAGATTACAGTCTTGCCCAGATCAACCAGATCCTGGCTGTGAGTTTCCTGTCCTGGGTAGGTGCCAACAAACTGGCCTATAGAGAACAGGATTACATTCCTAACAATCAGTTTACCTGGAACTACAGTGCGAGTCAAAACAAACTCAACCGGCAATTGTTGCTGGGTGCCTGGCGTGGTATCTATGAATATTTCTACGACACAGATGCACCCAACACCAGACCTTGGGAAATGCTGGGTTTCTCAGAAAAACCCACATGGTGGGAATTAGAATACGGGCCCGCACCTTACACATCTGGCAACTTGGTGCTGTGGGAAGATCTAGAAAATGGTCTGGTCATGGACCCTGCCGGTCCATACGTGATTGAAAAATACAAACGTCCCGGACTGACCAACGTGGTTCCTGCAGGGTCTGAAGGTCAATTGTTGTCGCCGTTTGACGTCATGGTTGGTGAATATGACACAGGAAGTTTCCGCAAGAGTTGGACTGTGGGTGACGATGGTCCGGTAGAAGCGTCCTGGCGCAACTCTTCATCGTGGCCCTTTGCTGTGCAACGCCTGTTGGCGCTGACACGTCCAGCAGAGTATTTTGCTTTGTTTGCTGACAGAGATCTCTATCGCTACAATGAGCAGTTTGGACAATACCTCTACAACAATAGATTCCGCATACAGCCTGGCGCTATAGAAGTCTATGGTAATGGAACGATCAAAAACAGTTACATCAACTGGATCGTTGACTATAATCGACAAACAGGACTGGATTCTACCAAGGATCTTGAAGTCAAATTAGAAAATCTAGATGTGAGATTGTGTTATCGCATGGCGGCATTCAGCGATCAGCAATACATCAAGATATTCACTGAGAAGTCAAGCCCCAACAGCCTCAACACCAGTCTGTTGTTGCCAGACGAGAGCTATCAGTTGTTGCTGTATCGTAATCCTACATCAGCGCAGTTGACCTGGAGTTCGGTGATCATACAGAAAACACAAACAGGTTTTGCCGTGTATGGCTACTCGACCACGCGGCCATACTTTGAAATCTTTGCGTCCATACCCAATGGTAATTTCCGCTTGATCACAGCCGCTGATACTGTGGTCCGAGCACCACAGGATTACAGCAACACAGTGGTACAGGTTCCCTATGGCTATGAATTCTCTGGCATATCGTCTGTGGTAGATTTTTTACTGAGCTATGGCCGTTTTTGTGAAACACAAGGCATGACCTTTGAAGATCAAGCCGGCAGTTACATATTAAACTGGGCGCAGATGGCCCAGGAATTTATATACTGGAGCCAACAGGGTTGGGCCGCAGGAGCACTGATCAACATAAATCCTGCTGCCAACAAGCTGAACGTGTTCAAATCAAATCTAGTGGCCGAACCACTCAGTGTTTCAGCACCCGAAGACATCCTGCTGAATCAAAACAAACAGGCCCTGCAAGGGCAGGACTATGTGGTCGAACGCTTTGGCAATGATCTCACTCTGCGTGGAGTAAACAACAACACTTTCAGTTATCTCAACGCCAAGTTCAGTGCCTACGAACACATGATCGTGTTGGACAACCAATCAGTGTTTGCTGATTTGATCTATGATCCGGCCACTGGCGCCAGACAGAGTAGGCTGTTGTTTGTGGGTTACACTACCTATGACTGGGATGGCAGTCTTGACGCACAGGGTTTCATACTCAATCAAGACAATATCTTGCCTTGGGTGCCCAACGTCAGTTACAGCAAAGGCCAGATTGTCAAATACAAAGATGCCTATTGGGCTGCCGTGCAAATCATTCCACCGGAATCAACCTTTGACTTTGCCAAGTGGTTGAAAAGTGACTATGATCAGATACAGAAAGGCCTGTTGCCCAATGCTGCCACGCAGGCTGCAAACATCCGCAATTTCTATGACAAATATTCTGCTAACCTAGAACGTGATGCCGACCTGTTTGCGTTTGGCCTGATAGGTTTCCGTCCTCGCAGATACATGCAGAATCTCAACTTGGACGACATCAGCCAAGTCAATCTCTACAGCCAGTTCCTGGGCACCAAAGGCACCACGCAGGCCACAGACATCTTTGGCAAAGCCAATCTCGGCAAAGAAGTGGCCGAATACGAAATATTTGAAAACTGGGCCATACTGCGCTCTATCTACGGTGCCAATGCCAATCGCAGTTACTACGAATTGCGTTTGAACGAATCTCTGTTGTTGGGCAACCCTGCAACCATACAGATCATCGAACCACAGCAGTTCAGTGACGCAGATCAAACAGTGCAGGTCAACAAACTCTGGAAAGAAAGTTACAAGATCACTGATCCAGAGATACTGCCAGTGATCACGCTGAATCAGCCAGATCTGCAGTTGCCCAGTGCTGGTTACGTGAACTGGGACGACGCCGACGTCAAAGTGTTTAGTTTTGAAGATCTCACTCCTATCATCGCAGACATAGACAACATCTTGGTAGGTACCAGTTTTTGGGTGGCCAAAGACAATGCTTACAATTGGAACATCTATCGTAGCAACCTGGTAAGTTTTCCTGTCACCCAAGTGCGAGACAATCTCAACGGTACTTGCACCGTGACATTTGCCGGTCCGCACGATCTTGAAGTAAACCAACAGATAGTGATCAAGTATTTTGGCATTGCCCTGGATGGTGCGTATCGTGTGCTATCAGTGCCCGGACTGTTCACTGTCACGGTGAGCCTGGCTATCCCAGCACCCGCTACCCAGATCACTGGCAACGGTGTTTGTTTTGTGCTGGAAAGCATGCGTGTGCGCCAAGCCGCTGATGTCAGTGCTCTCAGCTACGCCAATCGACTGTTGCCCGGTAATCAAGCCTGGGTAGATGATGATGGCACCGGACACTGGGTGGTTCTAGAAAAGATCAATCCATTCGGCGCACCCACTGAATTGGTTCCGCAAGAGCCAGAAACCAATGGACGATTTGGCACAGCTATAACTCAAGGTTTCAACAATCTAGCCTGTCTAGTGGGTGCTCCCGGTGCCAACGCAGGGGCAGGTGCGCTGTATGGCTTCAGCAAGGCGTCTACCGCCACCTACGTAGAAACTCAACAGTTGACCATGAACGCCAACAATCTGCAGGGTTATGGGGCCAGCGTGGCCTCTGGTAATCTACAATGGGCAGTGGCCGGCGCTCCTGACAGTTGGGCCAAACAAGGCTACAGCGTGGCCATCACCCGCAACCAAAACACCGGAAGTTTCTTGCAGAGCCAACTGCTCACCGAAGTACCATATCGTTTGTATCAGACCACGGCCAGTGCCAGCCAAACCACGTTCAATCCCTCTGGATCTATCACCATCACAGATCCAGCTGATGTTGGTGTGGTCATCAATGATACAGTGTTGACACGCGGTGTTGACTGGACTTACAGCGCACCCAATGTGGTGCTGACCACACCTCTGGCCGGTGGCGAAACAGTGAATATCTTCTTGTTTGATGAATATGGTTACAGCGTGGCCATCAGCAACGATGAACGCTGGATGTATGTTGGAGCCCCGTCAGGCGATCGAGTATATGCCTACAACCGTGTTGACATCCAATTCCAGACCAAATCATTTACCTGTGATGGATCCACTGCAGAATTTTTTGTAGGCGATGTGATAGTGGTAGATGATGACTCTGCTGATGGCGGTATTGGTTCCACTCAGATCGGGGTTGTAGTCAACAACATTCCCAAAACAGCCGGCGTTGATTATGACTATTCCAATGGCAATATCTTGTTTACTGCACCACCCAATGACGGCGACGTGGTAAGATGCACAAGATTGCAGAGCAAAACATTTATAGTTTCACTGCCCACGGCCACATTTGACATATCTGAATTGTATACCGTCAGCAATATCAGCAGTTTCAGTGTGTATGAGAATGATGTGTTGCTACGTCCCAACATGGACTATAGTTTTGATGAATCTACCAAGATAGTGACTTTCTTGTTGACACCGCCCACTGGTACTATACTGTTTACCAGTGCCACACATTGGGAATATATAGATTATATTGAAACGCCGGGCGTGTCAGGCAGCAGATTTGGACACAGCGTGACCACTACCACTGACGGTGCCCAGCTAGTGATAGGTGCACCCGATGACACTGCCGACGCCAATGTGTTGGCTGGCAAAACCTATGTGATCGATCGTAGCATTGAAAGTTTCACAGTGACCACTGCCAACGAGGACACATTTACCACGCTTAGACCACAGCTACAGGATGCCACTGACATCGAAGCAGGTCGTGCTTATCGTATCATTTCGGTGGGTTCAACCAATTATGTGGCCATTGGCGCTGATTCTAACACCGTGGGTGAAGCGTTTCGCGCCACTGGCACCGGCAGCGGCACCGGTACTGTGCGAGCCTACACACCGTTCACAGTCAAAGTCAACGCTACCTATCTAGTGCCTGATGCCAATGGCAACAACAACGGTGAATTCTCCGTGGATTATCTCACCAACGAAGTCACTATCACTGCGCCATTGAACGTAGGAGATGTGGTAGAAATCTCTACCAACACCTTTAAACTCATGCAGACCGTGCAGAGCAATGCACCCACTGCCGCTGCCGCGTTTGGTCGAGTGGTAGATCAGTGTCCGACCAACTGTAGCTTATACATTGGTCAACCTAACGATTCCACAGTGTTGCCCGAAGCAGGCAGCGTGGAACGATTTGTCAATCAAAATCGTCTGTATGGATCCATCCAAGGCGTCACACAAGATCCCACATTGACTCCGGGAGATACCATACGAATCAACAATGTGGACGTCACAGTATCCACTCCTACCAGTTGGAACAGTGCCATTGGTTGGGCCGCAAACACTTTCGTGATATCAGGCAGTGCCATCTATCTGAGCATCCGCACTGTGCCAGTGGGCACAGCATTGACTGACACCACATATTGGCAAGCCAGCAACTGGGCCGCGCTTTATGCCGCTGATATTGTCACTGCCAATTTGCCCAATGTCACGGCATTTGCCACGGATGGATATCTCAACATAACCATCGCCAACCATGATGCTGCCGTTCCATTCACACAACTGTTGGTCATGCCAGGACTGGGCACAGCATACTATGATCTTGGGTTAGAGCCCATGGTCTATACTCAGACCATAGAAGCTCCGTTGCCCATCGCCTATGCGCATTTTGGAGCCAGCCTCAATGTATCAGATCAAGCCACCACATTGATCGTTGGCTCACCGCAAGGCACAGCAGCCAAACCCACGACCTTTGACGAAGGCACTACATTTTTTGACAGCAAGTCCACAGAATTCTTCGATCCACTGCCAGAAAGCGGTGTGGTATACACATTTGATTTGCTATCCGCGGCCAACGGCAGCGTGACCAATCCTTCTAAATTCGTGTTTGGACAGCAGATCTTTGATGAAGATCTTGGATCCCTGGACGAATTTGGAACGGCAGTGAGTTTCCAGGGTGGTGTGTTGCTGGTAGGCAGTCCCCAAGACGACTTGGGGGACAGCGTGGGAGACTTTGGTCGTGTGGCACAACTCAACAACATTGATAGATTGCCGGCCTGGAACGTGGTCTATCGCCAGACTCCTATCGTGGATGTGAATCTCATGAACTCGGTGTTCATGTATGATCGACGTGAAAGCAAAATCACGCAGTATTTTGACTTTATTGATCCGCTACAAGGCAAAATTCTAGGTGCCGCTAGACAGAACATTGACTATCTCGGTGCACTGGATCCTGCAGCCTATAACACTGGTCCGGTAAACAACTACGGTGATACCTGGACCAACAACCATCTTGGAGAGATATGGTGGGATCTGTCCTCGGTGCGATTCATTGATTATCATCAGGATTCCATAGCCTATCGTTCGCGCCGTTGGAGCCAACTGTTTCCGGGGTCAACAGTAGATGTGTATCAGTGGATAGAAAGTCCCACACCACCGGCAGCTTATCAAGGTCCAGGCGAAGTATTCAGCACCACCAGTTACACAGTGACCAGCAAGCTCAATCCTGATGGATTGTTTGCGGCACGGTATTTCTTCTGGGTCAAAGGCATCCGCGATGTGGCCACCCAGGTGAAAAAGACCCTGAGTGCGCAGGCCGTGGCCCAATACATTGAAAATCCACGCAGTTCGGGTATACCTTATGTGGCGTTTATCAGTCCCAGCACCACGGCCATTTACAATGGCAGATCATTTATATCAGCCCAAGATACCATATTGCACGTGGAATTTGATCGCATAGCCAACAACGACAATGTCCACGTGGAATATGATCTCATAGCCGCAGACAATCCCAGCAGCTTCCTCAGTGGTGGACTGTATCGCAAATTGCTGGATTCGTTCAGCGGCGAAGATACCATAGGAAACAAGGTTCCAGACCCCATGCTGAGCCCCGCAGAATTGTATGGTGTGCAGTTCCGTCCTCGTCAGAGTTTCTTTGTGGATCGTTTCTTGGCCCTGGAAAACTATCTCCAACGGGCCAATGCCATACTAGCCCAGTTCCCTATCAGCGACAGCCGACCATTCACGTTGTTGAACAGCGAAGAACCTGAACCAACATCAGCATCGGGTGAATGGAACCAGCGTGTTTTGACCTATGCGGAATTGACATATCAAAATCTCAACGAAGTCGCGCCAGGATACAAATATCTAGTGGCGTCAGATTCCACACAAAACGGTCTTTGGACCATATACACAGTGGTCTTGGGGTCTGCTCTGATCGGAGCACCCAAAGAACTCTTGCTCACTCGGGTGCAGAACTATGACACTAAAAAATTCTGGCAATACATCGATTGGGTCAAACCCGGTTACAACATATCACAGAGACCCGCTGCCGAGGTAACCACTTTCAGTGATCTCGCTAGATTGACCCTGCCTGAAGGTGCCAGTGCCAAAGTCACACGCAACAGTTTCAGCAAATTTGAAATATATCAATACCTGGATGGCACATGGACTAGAGTGGTGCTGGAAGATGGAACCATTGAAATAAAGGCCGAGATCTGGGACTATGCCTTGGGACGCTTTGGCTTTGATATTGAGACCTTTGACAGCCAATACTTTGACACATTCCCGGGCACGGAAACACGCCAGATCATACGGGCTATCAATGAAGAACTGCTCACAGGAGAACTGTTGATATTCCGTAACAATCTCCTGATGCTGATTTTTGATTTCATCCTGCAAGAACAAGTAGCACCCGACTGGTTGTTCAAGACTTCGTTGATCGATGTCAATCACAAGATACGTGATCTGTTGCCCTATCAGATCTTCCGTCAAGACAATCAAGACTTTGTGTTGGAATACATCAAAGAAGTCAAACCCTATCACGTCAAGATCAAAGAGTTCAATCTCAAATACGAAGGTATCGATACCTATCAAGGCAACATCACTGATTTTGATTGCCCGGCCTACTTTGACACCACTTTTGATCAGTTTGTTAGCCCCATACTAGATGATGGCGAACCACCGTTGGATGCTGTTTCCAGCACACCCAGCACAGCGCCAATCTGGCTGACTCTGCCCTGGAACCAATGGTTCCAAAACTACACACTGGAACTCCAGGCCGTGGATGTTATAGAACCTGGCACAGGTTATACCATCGCACCTCAGGTGGTGATTGGCACAGAATGGCAGGCTGATACTGTTTACACAGCAGGTCAACAGATATTCTATCGCAGTAACTTATACACAGTGCAGATCGGCGGCACCGCAGGCTCACTGGCACCCACATTCACTGACGGTAGTGAACCTAATGGCACTTTGACTTTGGCCTGGGCCGGAGATCCTGGTCTGGCCATAGCACGGGTCAACACCGGTGGCCAACTGGTGCAAGTTATCGTGGTAGATCCTGGCATCGGATATCTCATCACTCCGGCCATCGCCATCACAGGTGGCAACGGATCAGGCGCCCGGGCCGTGGCCGTGATGGGCAACGAATTGGTGCGCAATTTCACTACTACCATCAAGTTTGACCGCTATGAATATACCAGCCAAGTCTTGGATTGGGAGCCCAATACCAAGTATGCCGAAGGCCAGTTGGTGCGTTTCCAAGATCAAGTCTACAGCGTTGACGAAGTGGATGACAGTTCAGAACTGGACAGTGGTGCTATATTTGATCCTGAAGATTATACCTTGGTCGACTCAGCCACACTGGCCGCTGCCGATCGTGTGATAGGTCTGTATGCACCCACCCCCAATGAACCCGGCAGAGAACTGGCCCAAGTTATCGTGGGCATTGACTATCCAGGAGTGCAAGTCAAAGGTCCTGGATTTGATCAGAACACCGGATTTGATGTGGGCAATTTTGACATCAATCCATTTGACAACATTGATTTTGGCCCAGAAGGTCTCCCCACATATGATCCGGCGATCCTGGATGCGATCTATGAGAGTTCATTCCTTGACACCTATCTTGGTGAACGCACCACGGATATCAACGTGGCTGGAGGCGCTTTCATAGATACCTACTCCAGTCATGCACCAGAAGAATTAGTGCCCGGTGCCACGTTTGACACTCTGGACATGCGTGTGTATACACGCCCAGGGTCGGACTGGACTGGCGACGGTCATGGATTCAATATCAAGACCGTGAATCTAGCATGGACAGCCAGCAACACTTCCGTTAGCTTTGCTGATGCCATGGCACATGCTGTGGCAGTGCGAGTGGTCAATATCACCAATAGAGTGAGCCTTATACCTAACGAACAGTATACCATAACTTGGCCCAGCCAGATCGTGACTGTGACGGCGGGCGCCGCTGCCGGAGATATTGTATCCATAGAAATCTATGGTATTGGTGGTGGAAGCCAACTCTACAAAGAAAGCTATCCAGGTAATCTAGTGGGCAACAGTTTGTTGTTGCCCGTGGCCTACAACGAAATCTACGAACTCAACATCGTGGTCAACGGTGAGATCATCACCAACTACAGCTATGCTGGTAGTTCGGGTGGACAGACAACCACTGTGACATTTGTTGATACCTATGGCATCAATGACTGGCTAGTGATCACGGTCTTGGGCATCACCACGCCGCAGAAAACATGGAGTTTCCCTCTCACACAGTATTTCATCTATGATGGCAGCACTGACACCTATGACTTAGAAAACAGCCTCCAAGGTACCAATGATATCAATCTCATAGTAGAACGTGACGGCAGCCGCCTGCGTCCCGCAGAGAGCGTGGAATATCTAGGAGATGGATCCAGCGCAGGCCCATTTTACCTGCCCACTCGTGGACAAGTCAACCAAGGCCTGATCAGCGACAACGATGTCGAAGTCTATGTAGATCAAGAACGATTGTTCCTGGCAGTTGATTACACTGTGAGTCCATGGGATGGCAGCAGTGATCGTTATGTGCAGTTCAATACTGCACCGGCTCCTGGAACTGAGGTTGTGATTGCACTTACCACAGATGCTGACTACTTGGTCAACAACAATCAGCTGATACTGCGAGTGGGTGCTTCTTTTGGTGCAGTGATTGCTGTGACCACATGGAATGACACACAAGAACAAGGATTGCTGACGCAGGTATTTCAAGGACCCACACAGACCGGGACTACTATTGGTGAGCCTTATGATTCTACCAATTTTGATGCAGGAGATGTCACAGGTGCTCCGGGCAGTTACGACTATACCGCTGGAGCTGTGATTGAAACCAATGACTTTGATACTGGTCGTCCAATCTTGGACACTGAACGCCTCTGGGTCACCCTCAACGGTCAACGACTCTTGGCCGGCAACGGATTCACGGTCAGCGGCAGCGTGGTCACTGTCAGTGGCAGCATCATTGGTCCAGCAGACGTTGTGGCCATCACTTCATTCACACAGACTGTGGTTCCTGAAGCCATCGCTTTCCGTATCTTCCAGGACATGCTGGGGATTCAGAAGATCTATCGCATACTGCCAGACACTTCTACTGTGCTCACGCAAGCATTGTCGGCCACAGACGACATCATCTATGTGCGGGATGCCAAGAATCTCGATGAACCCAACTTGCCCAACAATATCTTTGGACAGATCACTGTCAACGGTGAACGCATCACCTATCGCGAACGCGACGACTGGGCCAACACAGTCAGCGGACTGCGCCGCGGCACAGCAGGAACTGGTGTAGATTCTCATGCACTGGATTCACCTGTGCTCAGCATTGGCCGAGGCGAATTGCTACCAAACGCCTATCAGCAACGCACATTGGAACAGACATTCTTGGCCGACGGCAGCACGGCTACCTACAACGCAGAATTTGGCTATGTCAACGAAATTGACGTGTATCTCGGTGGATCTATCCAATGCTATGTGGGTGCTACCATTGGTACCTTGGTAGAGATACCGCAAGAAGATTTCACTATCATCAGTGTGGATCCCATCGCTGTGCAACTGGATTTTGTGCCAGCTGCCGGGTTGCAGTTCCGTTTGACATACACTCCGATTTCTGGTCCTGTTTCTACACTGACCGTGCCTACCTCGGGTTCAACCAGCAGTTGGACCGCTGGCTTTTCTGCCACTGATCTAGTGTTGCAACCAGATACAGTCTATGACGTAACTGATCTAAACCCAATCACAGTGGAATTTGACACAGTGATTGCAGCCGAGCGTGTGGTCGTGATCAATGACCTCAACAGCAACACATTCTTTATCACCCAAGCAGGTGTGGCCACAGACACTTTTGTCACAGACATATCAGTGACCAGGCCCATACAGGTCAGCGTGGGCGGAACTATAGTTGATGCTTCTCAATACAGCGTATCATCTGTGAATCCAATCACCATTACATTTGCCACAGCGCCGCAGTCGGGTGTGGAAGTGGTCATATTCATAGTGCAAGCAGAAGTGTTGTATGCGCAAGGTGCTAACACAGCCAGCAATGGTATACCTTTACAAGAACAAAATACCGAAGCCGCTTGGTTCATTGAAGGAAGGGTCTAACGCCCGGCTAAATACTACCATGGATAACAAACAACAGCCTACCCCAACACCGCCGCAGTCTCAACCCCAGCCACGTCGTAAACCCAACGAAGTGGGTGGTATAGCGGTTTCGGGTTTTGTGAAAATATTCGATCCAAATACCAAAGAAACCATCCTGGAGACCCGCGCATGATGCAAGTTCCAGTTAAAATCCAGGGTTTCGTCCGGATATTTGATCCCAACACCCAAGAAGTATTCGTGGATAAAAAAAATGCTATCCACTATGAAAACATATCTATCAGCATGGCCAATACCCTGGCCAACAAAACCGTTGGACAGATATATCTCATGGCATTTGGCAACGGCGGATCCTCCGTGGATCCTACAGGTGTGATCACTTATCTCCCGCCCAACACCACTGGCCAAAACGCCGATCTTTACAATCCTACCTATGCCAAGGTAGTAGATAACAATTCAGCGGCCAACACAGATCCCAGCAGGAACAACATGACTATCCTGCATACCACGGGCACTGTTTACACCGATATCCTAGTAAGTTGCTTGTTGGACTACGGTGAGCCCGCTGGCCAGCAAGCCTTTGACAATTCAACCAATTTCAATGGTGAATATGTGTTTGACGAACTGGGGTTGAAAACCTGGAACGGCAGTCCTACAGATTTACGGTTGATCACCCATGTGATCTTCCACCCGGTGCAAAAGAGTTTAAACCGCCAGATACAGATAGATTACACAGTGCGGATACAAACTCTAACTAATTTGAGCTCTACATAAATATGAGTATATTAAACCGTGGTAAATATCCTAAAGCGGAGTAAAGAGAATGGCATATACGATTAACCTAACAGATGGCACCATATTCGCGGTAATCGCGGACGGAACCATCAACAGCGATTCCAGCATGACCCTGGTGGGCAAAAACTATGCTGGCTATGGCGAATTCCTAGATGAAAACTTCATCCATCTTTTAGAGAGTGGTGCAAACAACACTGCCCCGGGAGATCCACTCATTGGCCAACTTTGGTGGGACAAGACCAATGGTGTGATGAAAGTCTACAACGGAACCACTTTCAAAGTGATTTCCAGCGCCACTGCCAGCGCATCTGCTCCTAGTTCCAACGTCACGGGCGATCTGTGGTTTGATACTGTGAACGCCCAGCTCAAGGTCTACAACGGATCCAGTTTCATCCTGGTTGGTCCGGCTTTTACATCAGGCACAGGAACTTCTGGTGCCATAGTTGACACCATCACTGATTCATCACCAGGTAGCGATCACGTTGTCGTCAAAATGTTTGTGAACAACGCTATAGTGGCCATATTCTCCAAGGATGCAACATTTACTCCGGCCGCGGCGCTGACAGGTTTTGCCACCATTGGTCCTGGCTTGAACATGAGCACAGACTATCCCACAATGAAAGGCACGGCTACCAACGCTGACCTCTTGGATAGTTTGAACTCTACTTCTTTCATGCGCACAGACGCCGCGACATCCACCACAGGCTCATTGAGCATACTCAATGACACTGGTTTGTATGTGGGCGGTGACTCAGATGCTCGTTTGTTTGTGACCGGCACTGATGTGTATCTGCGCAATCAGACCTTGGATGGCGATATCTATATCCAGGTAAACGATGGTGGATCTACTACCAATGTGATCACCATTGATGGTGCAACTACCGCGGTGACATTCAACGCTGGTATCACCGTGGGTGGTAACATTTCAGCCACAGGCGGAACCGTAAATTTTGGAACAGCCGCTGTGTCTTTAGGCAGCATCATCAACAGCAATGCCAACGGTGTAGGCAACATTGGCACATCCTCAGGATATTTCAACACCATATTCGCCAAGGCCACATCAGCAGAATACGCAGACTTGGCCGAACGTTTTGAAGCAGATGCCACGTATCTGCCTGGCACAGTTGTGATGCTGGGTGGGGCCAAAGAAATCACCGCCGCGGTAGAAGACGCCACTGATGAAGTGTTTGGTGTGATATCCACACGTCCGGCCTATACCATGAACGGTGGCGCCGGTGACGATGCCACACACCCACCTATCGCTATGACTGGTCGGGTGCCTGTGCGTGTGATCGGCAAGGTGCGCAAAGGTGATCGCTTGGTTTCAGCAGGCAACGGACTGGCAAGATCAGCCGCTCGCAACGAATGGACAGCCTACAATGTGATTGGTCGCGCGATCCGTGACAAACTGACCGAAGACGAAGGCACAGTCGAAGCGATCGTCACGATTAATTGAGGATTTAACAATGGCATACTCCCTGGGATCAGTAATATTAGACGACGATTACAACATCTTTGCCACAGGCAATGCTGCCGGCACGGGTGACAACAGCGTCGCGAACGTCAACACTGTATGGGGCGTGGGCACCGGGGACAAAGGATATGGCCAGACCACTTTACCAGTTCTAACCGCAGTGTCAGCAGGACAAACAGTGACAGCCACGCAATGGTCCACCATGCTGGCACGTATATCCAGCGCAGCC
>SXGQ01535034.1_pt1 | contig 27344 bp, 19 predicted proteins | sample 3178371 | NCBI WGS metagenome assembly SXGQ01 (sample SAMN11356859, study PRJNA531348) | freshwater metagenome | isolation source: freshwater sample F1-20 | place: China: Fuxian Lake, Yuxi | collected 2017-12-25 | reverse complement strand
GCCGCTGGCGACGGTGCCACTGGCGACGGTGCCACTGGCGACGGTGCCGCTGGCTACGGTGCCGCTGGTGCCGCTGGTGCCGCCGACGCGACGCGCGAGGTGGCGGCCCGGGCGATCCCCGAGTGGGAGCGCTGGAACGACTACGGCATCGGCCTGCTCCTCAAGGGCAAGGCGGAGCTGCGACAGGCGGAGGAGGCGTTCACCGCGGTGGAGCGGCTCGGGCGCTTCGACGGCCCCCTCAATCTCGGCCGGGTGTTCTTCGAGGAGGGGCGGGTGGATGATGCCGCCGCCGCTCTCGTCCGCGCCGCTGGCCACGCCGACCCCGCGCCCCCGCCGTGGACGGTCGCCTGGCTGTCGGGCCAGGTGAACCGCCAGCAGGGCCGGCTCGAGGAGGCGGAGACCAACTTCCGCAAGGTGCTCGAGGACCGGACGCCGGAGATGCTCGCCCGTGGATTCGACTTCAGCCTCGACTACGAGGTGCGGAACCTGCTCGGCCTGACCCTCTTCGACCGCGCCGCGCAGTTCCGCGGCGGCGCGAATGCCGACGAGCGCCGGCGGCTGCTCGGGGCGGCGGCGGCGGAGTTCGAAAAAACGCTCGCGCTCGACAGCGAGAACGTCTCCGCCCACTACAACCTGCAGCTCATCCGCGGCCAGCTCGGTGACGCCGAGCGTGCCGAGCACCACCGCCTCGAGCACCAGCGCTACAAGCTCGACGACAACGCCGCCGATCGGGCGGTGGCCCTGGCCCGCGAGAAGTATCCGGCCGCGAATTTTGCCGCCGAGACGCTCGTCATCTACCCGCTGCGGCGGCCGGGTGCGCCCGGCCTGACCGACGAACCGACCGGAACGGCCGCGCTCACGCAACCGCCAGCGGCGGACCTGCCATGAGCCGGCGGCCTCCCCACGACAAGCGGCACGACGCCGACGACCGCCATGCCGAGGAGGGGGATGGCGACGACTCGGTCATCGGCCGGGCGCTGGTCCGTTCGCTGGTGGTGATCGGGTGCCTGCTGCTCGTGGCCGGCGCGATCGCCGCCTGGCGGCTCTCGCCCCGGCCGCGACCGGAGGTGGTGGAGACCGCGCTCACCCTCCCCAGCCGTCGCGCGCGCCCCGAGGTGATGCTGCCGGCACTGCCATTCACCGACATGACCGGCAGCGCCGGGATCGGCTTCATCCACGAGAGCGGTGCCGCCGGTGAGAAACTCCTCCCCGAGACGATGGGCGGCGGCTGTGCCTGCTTCGACTTCGACGGCGACGGCGATCAGGACATCCTCTTCACGAGCGGCTGCCGCTGGCCGTGGGACGAGCGCCCCGTGACCCGTCCCGCCACACAGGCCCTGTACCGCAACGACGGCGACTGGCGGTTCACCGACGTCACCGTGGGGTCGGGGCTCGACGTCAGCTTCTACGCCACGGGCGTCGCGGTCGGCGACTTCGACGCCGACGGTCGCCCCGATCTGTTTCTCGCGGCGGTCGGGCCGGACCGCCTCTTCCGCAACCTCGGCGACGGGCGGTTCGCCGACGTCACCGCCAGCGCCGGCGTCGCCGGTGACGACGGCGACTGGAGCACGAGCTGCTCATTCGTCGATGCCGACGGGGATGGCGATCTCGACCTCTTCGTCTGCCACTATGTCGTCTGGAGCCGGGACCTCGACCGGGCCCAGGACTTCCGCCTCATCGGCGGCGGCCGCGCCTACGGCCGGCCACAGAACTTCGCCGGCACCTACCCCCGGTTGTGGCGCAACGACGGCGGGGGGCGGTTCGCCGATGCCTCGGCCGAGGCGGGTGTCGAGGTGCGGAATCCCGCCACCGGGGTGCCGGCCGGCAAGTCGCTGGGGGTGGCCTGCGACGACCTCGACGGCGACGGCCGGATCGACATCGTCGTCGCCAACGACACGGTGCAGAACTTCCTCTTCCACAACCTCGGCAACGGTCGATTCGAGGAGGTGGCGGGACCGGCGGGAGTGGCCTACGACACCGAGGGACGGGCCCGCGGCGCGATGGGCATCGACATCGCGCGGTTCCGCAACGACGACGAGGTGGGGATCCTGATCGGCAACTTCGCCAACGAGATGTCGGCGCTCTATGTCTCCACCGGCCGCCAGCTCCAGTTCCGCGACGACGCGGTCTCCAACGGCCTCGGCCCGGAAACCCGCCAGGAGCTGACCTTCGGGGTGCTGTTCGCCGACGTCGATCTCGATGGCCGCCCCGACGTCCTCCAGGTCAACGGGCACCTCGAGGAGGACATCAACAAGGTGCAGCGGACGCAGTTCTACGAACAGTCGCCGGAGCTGTTCTGGAATTGCGGCGCCGACCAGGCGACGGAGTTCGTGCCGGTGCCGCAGTCGAGCGTCGGCGAGGGATTCCACCGGCCGCTGGTCGGCCGCGGTGCGGCGACCGCCGATCTCGACGGCGACGGCGACCCCGACTTCGTGATCACCTCCGCCGGCGGCCCGGCCCGCCTCCTGCGCAACGACCAGTCCACCGGGCACCACTGGATCCGGCTGCGTCTGGTGGGAGGTAGCGGCAATCCCGAGGCGATCGGAGCGCTGGTCGAACTGCGGACGTCGGGTGGCGGAACCGTGCCGCGGCGCTGCGTGGGGCCGGCGCGGAGCTACCAATCGCAGAGCGAGCTGCCGGTGACGTTCGGCCTCGGCACGAGCGCTGATCCGGTGACCGTGCAGATCCGCTGGCCGGACGGTGGCACGACCCTCCATCCCGATCTCGCCGTCGGCCGGCTGCACACGATCGTCCGCGACGCCGCATCCCCGGCCCCCTGACGGATCGCGACGCGCCGGGTTTCCAGCCATGAAGCGGCTGCCCCGCTGGTTTCCACCCCGGACGAAAAACGGGGCACCGGCTGGGTGTGGCACCCGCGTGCCAGCAGCGTCACGGCGTGACTGGGTCGCCCAGTGGCTCCTGGTCGGTCTGATCGCCCGTGGCCGGTGGTGCCGGACCGGTGTCGGTGACGAATCCGTGCGCCAGGTCGCCGGCGCGACGCAGACGGAGGTCGGTGATGTCGTTGTAGGTCGCCGGCAGCGGAGCCCACCAGGTGGGCGAACCGTGCACCGGCATGGTCACCGTCAGTCCCCACCGGTTCGTCCGCTGCAGCAGGTCGGTCGTCGGATAGGGGTGCAGGCCGTGGTCCGTTCCCGGTGGCATCCACAACGAGCGGGTGAACGGATCGATGACGGCCGCGCGGCCCGTGGAACGGTGGTAATGGACCCACCAGATCGTGCGGTGGACGACCGCCAGCAGTGACAGACCCACGAGGCAGAGCACGAACGCTCGCCGCCGGCCGTCGGTGGCGAGCAATCCCGCCTGCCCCGCCACCGCGGCGAGCCACCCAGCCATCGCCCAGAGAATCCAGCAGCCCATCCGGGGCGCCGGACAATTCACGAACCAGAAGACCAAGCCGGCGAGCACCGGCAGCACCGTCGGCAGCCAGCGGGCGATGGCGTGCCTCTCGCCTCCGAACCAACGCCCCCGCGCGACAATCAGCCAGCCGGCGAGGAGGAGGCTGGCGACGGCGGGCACGAACACCGTGAGCGGCTCCCGCGACGCGCATTTCATCGTCCACAGCAGGAACCATCCCACGGTCATCGCGATGCGCTCGGCGGGGATCTCCTCGGGCGACATCCACCAGAGCAGCCCGCTGTTGGCAGCGAATCCGCGGATGGAGATCATCCGCTCCGCAGGCAGGCGCCACTCGAAGGGGAACGGCACCGCTGTCGAAGGGAAGAGCGGATACCCCGACAGGACCACCCCACGGACGGCCCACGGCACCACGAGCGCCGCACCGGGGAGCGCCGCGATCGCCATGCCGACCGGCCATCCCAGCCCGCGCGTGCGAAGCAGCCAGGATAGACACACGATCGTCACGGCGCCGGTGACGGCCATACTCACCTTCAGACACACAGCCGCCGAGGCGCACGCCGCCACGAGGATCCCCACCGCCACCATCCGGGAGGAGGAAGCCGCCCGCTCCGTCGCCAGACGCACCAGAGCGTTCAGACCGATGGTGGCGATCAGTCCGGCCGACATGTCGGTCGTCGGACTCGACACTTCCCGACCGACCGCCGACGCGATCACGAGCGGAAACTGCACTGCGGTGAACAGATCGACCGGCGACGGTGGTGGCCCGGCTCGCCAGCACCGCCAGAGGCAGAGGATCGTTTGGAGGCCGAGCATCGCCAGCAAAAGGGCATTCACCAGGTGGTTGGATCGTCCGTGCCAGAATCCCGATTCGCAGGCGGCATTGAGGAGGAACACCGCGTTGTTCAAGCCGAGGTTGTCGAGCAGATTCGCGAGGCCCGGCACGATCGCGTGTTCGTTGGCCCAGCGGATCCCGGCGATGTGATAGCAGCCGGAGTCGGTGAACTCTCCCGGCCCCGTGGCCCGGTTCGCCATCCACACGATGAATCCCGCCATGACGATGACCAGGCGCCGGTCGATCGACAGGCGCGACGGCCCATGCGCGCGCCAGGCCCACAGCCACCGACCCGCGCTCACCCCGCCGACGGCGACGAGAACCGCCGTGGCCCGCCAGTCGATCGGCAGGAAGAGGTGCCAGAGTTGCAGGCCGGCGATGGCACCACATATCCCCAACCACCAGGCATCCCAGGGATCGACCTGCGGCTCGTCGCCCACCACCAGGCGATGGATGGCGGCTCCGAGGCCAGCCACCACGACCGCCATCAGGCCCCAGGTGGTGAGAACAGCGGCGATGGCCATGACCTGACTGACGCTCATCGTCGTGGACCGGGGCCCGATGGAGGCGGCCGGATTCCTCCTCAGCTTCCGCCGGCGACCCGACGGCCGATCGCCACGAGACTCTGGCCAATGAACGGTCGGCAGACTGTGCGCTCGAACCAGTTGGTGGGGGGGAAAATCCAGGTGTCGAAGAAGGCCACTTCGTGGGGTTTGAAGGTCGTCGCCCCGAGCAACCGGAAACGCACGCCCCAGGCCAGATAGCCCACGGCATTGAGATAGTGCATGCGTTCGACGGCATAGCCCGCCTGCCGCAGTGCGTCACCGAGCGTCCGCCGGGTGTAGCGGCGGAAGTGACCGAACGCACGATCGATCGGGGCGTAGAGCTCGGGACGAGCCGGCACGAGGATGCACACATGCCCCGAGCCCGGTCGGAGGTGACGGGCGATCCGCGCCAACTCCTCGACGTCTGCCTCGATGTGCTCGAGGACGTTGATCATCACGGCGGCATCGAAGACTTCGTCGGCCGCGAGATCGGCAGTCGAACCGGCGACGATCCGCTGCTCGGGGAGCTTTTCCCGGAAACGCTCCACGAACCGGGGATCGGGTTCCACGGCCACGACTTCGCGGATGGCCGGTTCCGCCAGGAACGTCTCCGTCATCTGCCCGATGCCGGCCCCCACCTCGAGCACACGGCCACGGAGGGCACCGCGAAACTCGCCCGCGATCGCCGCGCGGTAATGGACCGCGTGCCGCAGGGCCTCGAACTCGAAATCCCCCGAAGACCCGCTGTCGCTCATGACGTCTTCACGAGGTTGTATTTCAGGATGCACCAGATCGCGCGCACGCCGTCGCGCCAGCCGATCTTCTTGCCCTCGGCATAGGTCCGGCCGTCGTAGGAGATCGACACTTCGTAGAGCCGGGCGCCCGAGCGGGCGATCTTGGCGGTCACTTCCGGCTCGAAGCCGAAACGGTTTTCACAGAGGCGGATCCCCTGGATCAACTCGCGGCGAAAAACCTTGTAGCAGGTCTCCATGTCGGTGAGATTGATGTTGGTCATCATGTTGCTGAGCGTTGTGAGCACCCGGTTGCCGACCGAGTGCCAGTAATACAGCACGCGGCAGGCGTCACCACCGCGGAACCGTGAGCCGAAGACGGCATCCGCCCGGCCGTCGAGGATCGGTTCGATGAGCTTCGGATACTCGTCGGGATCGTACTCGAGGTCGGCGTCCTGGATGATCACCAGCGGCATCGTCGCAGCGGCGATTCCCGAGCGGAGGGCGGCCCCCTTGCCCTGATTGCGGGCGTGAGAGACCACCTTCACCCGTTGGTCCGTGGCGGCCCAGCGGGTGAGGATCGATTTTGAACCGTCCCGCGAGCAGTCGTCGACGGCGATCAACTCGCCAACTTCGGCCCTGGCGAGCACCCGGCCGAGAATGAGGTCGAGCGAACTCTCCTCGTTGTAGACCGGCATCACGACGCTGAGGCAGGCACGAAAATCCATGGAAACCATCATCAGTTGGCCAACGGCGCGATAGCCACACCCTGTCGGAATCGACAGCGTCCTCTTCGCTTCCCCAGAGTACCCGACGTTCTCGCGCCCGCTCCCAGCTTCTGGAACCTACACCTTTTGGGACAACTTCCCGGCCAAGCGCCGCAGTGTGACGCTGAAGTCGTCGCGGGGCAGGTGGGCACGGATGATGTGCAGCCCATCGCGGTCGGCCAGGGCCGCGTCGAGCGCCCGGTCGAACTCTCCCTCGGTGCGCACCACGTGGCCGTTGCCACCCCCGAGGACCTCGGGCAGCCGCTCGTAGGCCCAGGGGTTGATGTCGTTGAAGGGGCCGTCCTGAAGGAGCCGCTCGGTACCGTAGCCGGCGTTGTCGAGCACGATGATGGTCGCTGGCAAGCGGCGGGCGACCAGCGTCGAGAGCTCCATCCCGGTCATCTGGAAGGCGCCGTCGCCCACCAGCAGCACCACCTTGAGGTCGGGCCGGGCCATCCGCGCGCCGAGCGTGGCGGGAACGCCGAAGCCCATCGACGTGTAGTAGGCGGAGGCGATGTATTCGGTCTGCCCGCGGATCACCAGCTCGCTCGAGGCGAACAGCGCGTCGCCGACGTCGGCGATCACCGCGGTCCCGTCGTCGAGCGATTGGTCGAGGCGACGGATGAGGCGGGAGATGGTCAGCGGCGTGGCGGCCTCGAGCCGGAACTCCCCCATCGCCGCGGCGGGTCCCGGCGGCCGCGCCCGCGGCCGGGCCCGCGGCCGGGCAGCGGCCAGGCCACGGATGAAATCCTCGAGCAGCACGCCGTGGTAGTGATGGTGGCTGATCTGGAGCCCTTCACTTGTCGCATGAATCGTCCGCCACGGGTCGAGGTTGGCGGTGAAGATCCCCAGATCGATGTCGGTCATGAGTGTGCCGAGGAGGATGCGGCAGTCGCTCGACTCGACGAACCGTGTCACCTCCTCCCGCCCCATCCCGCCGCCGTAGAGGCCGATGTAGAGGGGATGAACCTCGCTGACGACGCTCTTGCCCATGATCGTCGAGGCGACGGCGATGTCGGCCGCCTCGGCCAGCGCGATGCAATCGGCCTGGAGGCCGAAGCGGTGCAGCTCGACGCCGGCGATGATCACCGGGGCCTCCGCCTCCGCGATCCGGGCCGCCGCCTCGCGGACCGCCTCGGCGAGCGCGGCGGGATCGCTCCCCGACCGGGGTGACGTGGAGGGACGGATCGACTCCGGGACGACGTCGACCATGTCGCGTGGCAGCTCGATGTAGACCGGCCGCTTGAGCCGCGCGGCGAGATCGAGGAGGCGGTCGATGTCGCGGAACGCGGTGTCGGCGTCGTTGAGCTCCACGCAGCCGGCGCAGACCTTCTCGAACACCTCGCGCTGCGTCGTCCAGTCACGCACGCAGTGATGGAGCAGGGGCCGTTCACCACGCTCGCGGAGCCCCGGCGCACCGGAGATGACCACCACCGGGCTCTTCTCGGCCCAGGCGCCGGCCACGGCATTGACCACGCTCAACCCCCCCACGCCATAGGTCACGCACAGGGCGCCCATGCCGTTGACGCGCGCATAGGCATCGGCCGCGTAGCCGGCGCAGTCCTCGCGCGTGCAATTGACGATGTCGAGCGGCGACCGGGCAAGCATGTCGTAGAAGTGGAGGACGTAGTCGCCGGGCACGCCGAAGACGTGGCGAATGCCGTACTCGCCCAGTCGACGGATGAGGTACTCGCCGATCGACAACTCGGTCACGCTCCGCGAGCGCTCGTTGGCCCACGCCGTGGACCGTGGAGCGGGGGGGGCCGCCATCGATTCCGATCCCCGCTGCGGCAGGGCCCGCTCGGGCAGGCCCCGTTCGGGTACGGGAGCGGCCGCTGAAGCCGCGTGGCCGCCGGAGCCCTGATGACGGCCATGGGGAGGGAGTGTCGATGACATGGATCATGTCCTCCGGAGCAGGGAAGCACAGCGGGTATTATTCCCGCGGCACGCCGTTTCCGACCATGGGCGGAGGCCGGAACGCTCCGTCGCCGACCCCACCCGGTTGGTGGGATCGCCCGCAGACGGATAGCAGGCTTTGGACAAACAGCCTGCCGGCACCTCAGGGATGAGGTGCCGGGAGTGCAACTCCCGTGAAAAGTGAAGCTTTTCGAGTGGCCAAAGGCCATGGATGGACTTTGGCCACGGGCTGATAGGATCGTTTGGCTCCCGTCATTCCCGCGAGGAGGTTCACCCATGCCGCAGCCGTTCGCTCCGGGATCACCCCCCGCCGCGGGCTCCGTGGTCACGGCAGGGCCATGGGGCTGGAGAATCGGCCTCCTCCGTACCCAGATCAATGCCGGCTGGTGGCTCTCGATCTGGCTGCCGTTCGTCCTCGGCGTCGGGATCGCCGGTACGTTCGCGCTGGTCTGCGCCCGCTGGCAGGCGGCGGGCCTGGTGCCGTGGGTGTGGACCGGCATCGGGGTGGCGCTGGCCGCGACGGCTGCGGCCGCATGGTTCATCGCGCGCAGCCGGTTCGAATCCCAGGCGAGTGCGCAGGTGCTGCTCGAAGACGCGCTCGGATTGCACGCCCGCCTCTCCGCCGCCGCGGTCGGTGTCGGCCCCTGGCCCACGCCACCGGCGGACCTTTCCCGCCGCTGGCCCGTGGCCTGGCGGTGGGGTCGGCCGGTGGGACTGGTGTCGCTGGTGGCAGCGATGCTGACCGCGGCCGCGATCATGCCGGTGGCATCGGCCCGCGGCCTCGCCCGCCAGGTGATCGAGAAGCCGACCGATGCAGCCGTCGTCGAGCGCTGGGTCGATTCGCTGCGGAAGGAGCAGGCGATCGACGAGCACTCGGCCGAGTCGATCGAGCAGAAGATCGACGACCTGCTCCAGCGCCCACGCGACCGCTGGTACGAGCACGCCAGCCTCGAGGCGGCGGCGAGCCTCCGTGAGCAGACGGCGGCCGACATCGCCGCGCTGTCCCGCACCCTGGCGGAGGCCGCTGCAGCCGCATCCGCGGTCAGCCGCTCGATGGACGAGAAGCCGACCGATCTTTCGTCGGCGGAGCAGAATGCTGCCGCCGCCGCCGCGCTCGAGTCGGCCTTGGCCGCCCTTGCGGCAGGCCCGATGCAGGCCGGGCAGGACGCGACGACGAAGGGGCAGCAGGCCGGCCGCTCGCCGGAGCAGGCCAAGGCCCTGGCGGCCGCGCTCCGCGAAAACGCCAATCGGCTCCGCCGCGCGCTGGCGGAGTCGGAGGAATTCGACCTCACCACCCTGGCGACGTGCGAGAGCGACTGCGACGGCTGCCAGCCGTGCGGCACGTGTGCCGCCTGCCGCGCCGGGCGCCCCTGTGCGAGCGCGTGCGATGCCTGCAAGGCCGCGGGGCGTCTGGCCGGCAAGGGGGGTGTTTCGCGCGGCCCCGGCAGCGCGCCACTGACCTTCACGGAGCGCGAAAGCCGGGTCGCCACGCGGCCCGAGCAGGTCGCGCAGCAGGTCGACCCAGAGCGGGCCGCGGCGGGGGAGGTGCTCGAGGTGATCGACGGCGGCGACGAACCGGAAGTGGCCCCATTCGAAGGGCCGCAGGCGGGCGGAGCGGTGGCCGATCCGGGCCGGGGAGGCGCCGCCGCCCGGATCGACAATCTGCTGCCCGCGGAGCAGGACTCCGTCCGGCGGTTTTTCAGCCGCTGAGATGGGGCCCGGCGCTGCGGCCGCGCCCTCCGGCGGCGCGGCCGACGCCCGAGCGCGGCCGACGCCCGAGCGCGGCCGACGGTGAAACATTCGGGTGCCGGTGCAGAGGGGGTTCGCGACCGTGACGATGCCGACGACAACAGATGCCGCTGCGGCGGCCAGTCCGCCCCAGATCACCGAAGACGAGGCGCGCGGTGCCGCGGCCTCGGTCGCACACCTGCGCCGGGTGCTCGGTGGTGTGCTCTTCGGCCAGGATGACCTCATCGACATGGTGATCGTCGGGCTGCTCGCGCGCGGTCACATCCTCCTCGAGGGGCTCCCCGGGCTCGGCAAGACCGAGTTGGTGAAGGGCCTGGCGCGGGCCCTCGACCTGGCGAACAAGCGGGTGCAGTTCACCCCCGATCTCCTGCCCGGCGACATCACCGGCAACCCGGTGCTGGAGGAGGCCGACGGCCGGCGGCGGTTCACCTTCCACCAGGGTCCGGTGTTCACCAACATCCTCCTCGCCGACGAGCTCAACCGCGCCTCCCCGAAGACCCAGTCGGCGCTTCTCGAGGCGATGCAGGAGCGGTCGGTGACGGGGATGGGGCAGACCCACCCGCTGCCCCGTCCGGTCGTCGGGCTGGCGACGCAGAATCCGAGCGAACTCGAGGGCACCTATCCGCTGCCCGAGGCCCAACTCGATCGCTTCCTCTTCAAGCTCGACGTGCCCGGGGCCGACGTCGACACCCTCGAGCGGATCGTCCTCGACCGGGAGATCGGCGTCGCCCCCGATGTCGCCCGGGTGTTCGATGCCGCCGGGCTCGAAGCCCTCCTCGACCTCGTCCGCCGCGTCTACATGCCGGTGCCGGTCGCCAATTTCATCGCCCGCCTCGTCGCCGGCACCCAGCCCGGCGCCGCGACCGCCGCCGGCGTGAAGTTCGGTGCCAGCCCGCGGGCGGCGCTCGCCCTGGCGGCGGCGTCCAAGGCGCGGGGGCTGGCTGCCGGGCGGATCAACGCCGCCTACGAGGATGTCCGCGCCGTGGCCGCACCGGTGCTCCGCCACCGTGTCGTTCTCGACTACGCCGCCCGGCTCGAGGGCCTCACCACCGACCGCCTCGTGACCCGGCTCCTCGAGGCGATCCCCGCCCACGACAGCGCGCTCCCCACCAGCCTCGCCGCGGCAAAGGTGTGACGTGAACCCGACTCACCCACGCCGACCGCCACTCGGCCGGTCGTCGCCGCACTGGCTTCTCGGCGCGGTCGCACTGGTCAGCGTTGCGGTTGGCTCCGTCGGCCGGGCACCGGGCGCGGGCTGGAGCGGCGCGGCACCGTTGGCGGAGACCGTGTCGATCACGGTCTCCGACCGGCTCACACTCGAAGCGACGGCCTGGCTCGGGCTCAAACCGCCGAAACAGTCGAGCGGCATGGTGCCGATCGACGTGCGGCTGACCAACGGAACGGAGCGCCCCGCCGCCGTGAGTGTCACGGGGGACTTCCGCGATGGGTTCTCGGGCCCGTGGGGGGGACTGGTGCCAAACGCCGCGATCCGGGTGCCGGCGGGAGCCACCGTCGCGACGCGGCTCCTGGTCGATCCCTGGCCCAATGCCATGGGCCGGTCCCACGTCAGCATCCAGCCCGGTTCGGGGGGCTCGATCGGGGTCACGTTGGAGCCCAACTTCACCGGTGGCGACCTCGATGCGACCGTCCTGGCGATCACGCGCGGCGTCGATGCCCTGCCGGGGGCCGCCCAGGCCAATCTGGGAGCCCCGTGGGGACTCGTCACCGCCGGCGACTGCCCGCCCGACTGGCGCGGCTGGACCATCCTCACCCGTCTCGCCATCACCGCCGACGAGTGGGGGGCTCTGCCCGGCGATGCGAAAGACGCGGCCCGGCACTGGGTGGCTCTCGGTGGCCGGCTGACGGTGTTCGGCACCAACGCTGTCGAAGGGCTGCCGGCCGCCGGTGCGCTCGGCAGCGGCCGGATCGACTACCTCTCGTCCGCCGACGGGAGTCTGGTGGGCGGCATCCCGGTCTCCGCTTCCACGAATGTCACGCAGCCGGACGGCGTCGCCCCCGCCGGGCAGGTTGGCTACCCGGTCGGGCAAGGCGGTGGCACGGGCTTCCGGGGACCCATCGGCGACGCGCTGATGCGGTTGGTCGGCTTCCGTGGCCTGCCGGTGATCCCGCTGATGGCGATTCTCATCCTCCTCGCCGTGATCGCCGGACCGGTGAATCTCCTCGTGTTTGCCGGCAAGGGGCGGCGGGCGCGGCTGTTCTGGACCACGCCCCTGATCACGATCGGCGCCACCGCACTGCTGCTGTCGTTCATGATGCTGCGCGACGGTATCGGGGCCGTCGGTGTGAGGCGGGTGCTCTGCGTGCTCGTGCCCGAGCACACCACGATGGCGGTCATCCAGGAGCAGGCCACCCGGACCGCCATTCTCCTCCGCAACGATTTCCCGATCACCGAGCCGGCGTGGATGCTGCCCGTCGGTGACTACCAGGGGGGGAGCCTTGCCACGGAGAGTGGGTCGGGACGGCGGAGCGGCGATTGGTTCAACGGCCGGGCCGACCAGGCCTACGCGCTGTTCGCGATCCGTCCCTCACGGAGCCGGATCACGGTGGTGGAAACAGCCGCCGACGGCACGCCGACGATCGTCTCCAGCATCGATCAGACGCTCGGGAGCCTGTTCTACCGCGATGCCACCGGAGCGGTCTGGACGACCACCGGCCTACCGGCGGGCGTGCGCCGCGCCTGCACCCCATCCACCGAAGACGACCTGCGGCAATTCACGAACGACATCCGCGGGGATGCCGGGTTGTTTCCCTCACGGGCCCTCGACCGGGTCGTCACCCTCCGCGGCCATGTGTTCGCCACCGGCGACGACGTCGCGGCCGCCGCCATCGGCACGCTCGAATCGATCCGCTGGAAGGACGAGCGGGTGTTCTTCGCCGGCCCCGTCGTCGACGAGGCGCCGCGATGAACGCCCCCCCCACCGCTGCGCCCACCACGCTCGTCGAGGTCGAATCACTCTCGCGGGCATTCGGGCCGGTCCGCGCCGTCAACGATCTGTCGTTCACGATTCCCAGCGGTGCCGTCGTCGGCTTCATCGGCGCCAACGGGGCGGGCAAGACGACGACGATGCGGATCATGGCCACGCTCGATGATCCGACGGCCGGCACGGTGCGTGTGGCGGGCCACGACGTCACCGAAAAACCGACGCTGATCCGCCGTCTCGTCGGCTGGATGCCCGACACGCTCGGGATCTACGCCGACATGACGGTCTTCGAGTACCTCGACTTCTTCGGTCGCTCCTACGGCTTCTCCGCGGCGCAGCGCCGCGACCGGATCGACGACGTGATGCACTTCGCCGACCTCGGCCCGCTCGCCGACCGACAGATGGCGAAGCTCAGCAAGGGGATGTCGCAGCGCCTCTGCTTCGGCCGGATGCTGATCCCCGATCCGGAATTCATGATCCTCGACGAGCCGGCGGCCGGCCTCGATCCGAAGGCACGGCTCGAGTTCAAGAACCTCGTCCGCATCCTCTCGGCGCGCGGCAAGACGCTGTTCATCTCCAGCCACATCCTCACCGAACTGGGGGAGATGTGCGACCGGCTGGTGTTCATCGACTCCGGCCGCCTCGTGTTCCAGGGCCGCGCCGACGATCTGGCACGCGACGGAGCCGCCGGTGCGACCACGACGGTGATCGACGTCACCGTCGCCGGCGACCTCACGCCACTCCGCGACTGGGTCGGGAACCATGCCGGATGGAAGGTGCTCGCGGAGCGCCCGCGCGGCGCCCGCCTCACCTGCCCCGCGACCGACGACGCCGCCCTCGCGGCAGCGCTGCGCGGGCTCGTGGCCGGCGGCATCGACGTGATCGAGTTTCGCCGCGAACAGCGCCGCCTCGAGGAGGCGTTCGTCGACATGGTCAAGCAACTCGGCTGATGCCGCGCGGAGGAGGGGGAATGGCGAGCGCCGCGACCACGACTCATGCCCCCCCGGCCATCCGCGGCTGGCGCGGCGGCGATTTCCCCGATTGGCTCTCACCGATGCTCGTCAAGGAGCTGCGGCAGGGGATCCAGTCGGGCGCGTTCGCCCTGACGTTCGCCACGCTGCACACCGCAGTGGTGGTCCTGATGCTCTTCTGGCTGGGAATCGTCAGCGGTGATCCCGATGGCGGCCGGGCGGCCGGCGGGTTTTGCCGCTCGCTGTTCTGGGCGCTGCTCGGGGCCGTGCTCGTGCTCGCGCTCCCGCTCCGGGGTCTGAACGCGATCCGCAGCGAGGAAGCCGGTCAGACCTTCGATCTGCTCCGCCTCACGCGCATGTCGTCCACCCAGATCGTCGTCGGAAAGTGGGTGGCGATCATGGCGCAGGTGCTGCTCGTCGCCACCGCCGTGCTGCCCTACGTTGTCCTGCAGTATTTTCTCGGTGGCTATTCCGTCTTCGCCGATCTCGCAGTGGTCGGTCTCCTCGTGGTGGCGGCCGGGTTCGCCACGGCCTTGGCGATCGCAATCTCGGGGCAGACGACGTTTTTCCGTGGTCTTGCCGGCTTCACCCTGCCCGTCGTCATGGGGTGGGGCGGACTGATTGCGATCGTCAGCGGGTCGCTCCGGTTATCCGCCGACCTGGCCATGACGCTCCTGGTGCTCGCCGCCGCATCGATCCTCACGCTGCTCGAGTTCGCCGCCGCCGGGATCGCCCCGCCGAGTGAGAACCACGCGTTGCGGAAGCGGCTCCTCGCCCTCGGCTTCGCCACCGTGGTCGTGTGCATGAGTGCCGTCTGGGCGGCACAGCGGTCGAGCGGCATCCTGCAGGTCGATGCCTTGATCTGGATCCAGACAGGGCTCATGCCGCTCATCGGCTTGTTGGTGCTCGGCGAACTATTGAGCGACACCGTTCCGCGGCGCTCGCTCTACGAGCCGTTTGCCCGGTGGGGCGCCGTCGGCGGGCTCCTCGCCGCACTCTTCACACCAGGCTGGGCGACCGCCGTCCCGTTCACCGTGCTCCTCATGCTGCTCCTGGCGCCGTGCCTCCCATTGCTCGCTCCCGACCCTGGCTCCCTCGAGCAGTTTGCCGTCGTCTTTGTTCTCATCGCCGCCGGCCTGCTCCTCCCGATCCCGTTCACCCGTCTGGTGAAGGGGACGGCCTTCCGGGGGCTCGTCTCGATCCTCGTGACGATCGCCTCGTTCCTGCCGCTGTTCTATCTCGAGCAACCGCGCATCAGTCCCGCCTCTCCGGCCATCCCGATCCTGGAAGTGATCGTTGCCTGCCTGCCGTTTCCACTCCTGGCACGGGGAGGGCACCTGACGCCGGGTGCCACGACACTCCTCGGCCCACTGCTGGTGACGGCGATCGTCTGGGTGCCGCTCGTGGACCCCTGGCTCGCCGAGATGCGCTCGCTGCGGGGGATGCTCGCCGCCTGCCGCAGGCTCCGCGGCGATCGACTGCCCCGCGCGGCGGACCAGGGGACATGAACCTTCCCGCGATCCACGCCCGGATGCGACACGCGGCCACGGTTGCCCGGTTGCCGCTGGCACGCGGCCGCTGGTCGGGCCCGGCAGGCGGCGTCGCCGGCCGTGGCACCGGCAGCTCGATCGATTTCCAGGATCAGCGCCCCTACGTCGCCGGTGACGACCCGCGGCACATCAATTGGACCGCCTCGGCGCGCACCGGCTTCCACACGATGAAGCTCTACCACGAGGAGGTGTCGCCGCGCGTCGATCTCGTCGTCGACATGAGCGCGTCGATGTTCATCGCGCCGGCGAAGGCGGAGCGCACCTGGGAGCTCGCCTACTTCTGCGTCGAGAGCGGGATCCGCCAGGGGGGCCACCTGCGGATCATCCGCCTCGGCCGGTCCGCCGGCGAGGCGCCGGCCGAGGTGCCGCTCGCCGCGGTACTGGCCCACGATTGGCCCACGGCCGAGCCGGTCACCGCCGCGCCGCAGCTGCTCGCCGATCACCTCCCGCGCGTGCCCTGGCGGCCGGGATCGCTGCGGATCCTCGTCAGCGATCTCCTCGACCCGTCGCCCCCCGATGCCGCATCGACCCACCTCGCCGCGCGCGGAGGGAGGGCGCTGGTCATCGCCCCGGCGGCGCGCGAGGAGCGCGATCCCGACTGGCCCGATGCCGTCGAGTTCGAGGACTGCGAGTCTGCCGCCCGGCGCCGCCAGATCGTCGACGAGCATGTCCGTTCGCGCTATGCCGCCGCCTACCGGCGGCACTTCGCGCTGTGGCGCGAGGCGGCGCTGCGCCGCGGGATCGGCTTCGCCCGGATCGACGCCGAAGGGGAGTTCCTCGCCGCGCTCCGCGGCGATCCGCTCGCCTCCGGTGTGGTCGAGACCATGGGAGGGTGACGGGTGCGATGAGCCTGTTCCTTGCCAACCCCTGGGGCCTGCTCGCGCTGGCGGCGATTCCCGCGCTCCTGGGAATCCACGCGCTCCAACAGCGATCACGGCGGGTCCGCACGAGCACGCTGTTCCTCATCGAGCATGCCGGGCGCCCGCCCGAGGGGGGCCTGCGGCTCGAATGGGTGCGGCGCTCGGTGCCGCTGCTGATGCAGATCAGCGCCAGCCTGGCGCTGGCCTGGCTCCTCGCCGAACCGCAGTTCGTCGGCCGGCAGAGCCGGCAGACGGTGGCGGTCGTCCTCGACGCATCGGCCTCGATGGAGGCCTTCCGGTCCCCGGCGCGGCAGGCACTCGGCCGTTCGCTCCGGCGGCTCGCGGGAGCGGCGCAGAACACCGACTGGCGGCTGCTCACCACTGGCCCACGGCAGGCGCCGCTCTATGCCGGCTCCGATCTCGACGGCCTCCTCGCGGCGGTCGAGCGCTGGCAGCCCGTGCTCGGCACCCACGATCCCACGCCGGCGCTGGCCACGGCAGCGGGGCTCACGCCGGGCGGGCGCGGCATGGTGGTGCTGGTGACCGACCGGCCGGCGGACGTGCCAGGCTCGGTCGGCGTGCTCGCGGTCGGAACCCCGATCGACAACGTCGGCTTCGCCGGGGGGGATGTCGTCGTCGAGGGGGACGACGCGCGCTGGCGGGTGGTGGTCACCAATCCGGGGGAGCGTGGCCAGGAGCGCACGCTGCGCATCAGGCCGCCGGGAGCCGGCGCATCGGCAGGGAACGCAGCCGGCGAGGCGATCGCGGTCCGGCTCGAGCCCGGGCAGACGCGCATGCTCGAGGGGGGATGGCCGCCGGGCACCGACACGCTGCTTTTCGATCTCGCGCCCGACGCCTTCACCTTCGACGACTCACTCGCGCTGGTCCGTCCCAGACCGCGGCTCGTGCGCGTCGCCATCCGCTTTCCCGGCCCGACCGGGGGGGTGATCGGCCGGATGCTCGCCGCGGCACCGGGGGTGGAGATCGTGGCCGACGGCGGCGCGGCAGACGGCATCGCGGGAGCCGGCGGCACGGCCGATATCGTGGTGGCGCCCCTCGGGACCCCGGTGGATGGCGCCGCGGTGCTCATCCCCGATGTCGGCGCGGAGGGGGACGCGGCCGGGCCCGCCCCCCTCGATTCCTCCCCGGTGGCCGCCGAAGACGATCCGCTCGTCAACGACCTCGGCTGGGGCGGCCTCCTCTCCGGAGCTGCGGTGCCGCTCGACGACGACCCGACCGACCGGCCGCTGCTCTGGAAGGGCCCGCAGCCGCTGGCGCTCGTCCGTGCGACGCGCCGCCCCGACGGCACCGCCCCCGAGTCGCTCCTGCTCGCCTGGGACATCGCCGGATCGACGGCCGGCCGGCTGCCGGCGCTGGTCGTCCTCCTCACCCGGTTCGTGGAACGGGTCCGCGCCGGAATCGACCGCCCCTGGGCCGGTAATTTCCTCGTCGACGAGGCGATCGCCATGCCGAGCGCCGCCGGCGACCGGCTGACCGCCGTCCCCCTGGCCACCGCCGCCTCTGGAACAGTGTCGCCAGTGCCGTACCGCGGGCGGGCCCCGGCGCGCCCGGCGGTGTTCTCCGTCGGCCCCCCGGGCGCCGAGCCGCGCCTCCGGGGAGCGACGCAGGCCGCCGATGCCCGCGAGTCTGACTTCCGCGCCGCGACGACGCTCGACACCCTCGAAGGGCTGCGCCACGAGGCACGCGTCAAGCAGGCGATCGCCGACCCCTGGGTGCCGGCGTGGCTGGCGCTGGTCGCCGTGGCACTCGCCATCGCCTGGGGCTGGCCGGCGTGGCGGTCGGCCCGCGCACGCTCCCCCTCCACGACGGCCTGAATCCGATGTCGTTCGCCACTCCCGCCTGGTTCCTCCTCGTGCCGTTGCTGGTCGCCGCCGGCTGGCAGTGGCCCGCGCTCGGCCTCCGGCGCCCGCTGCGCGCCGCCTGCCTGGGGCTCTTGGTGATCCTCCTCGCCGATCCGCAGCTCCGACGCTTCGCCGAGGGGCTCGACCTCTGGCTGCTCGTCGATCGCTCCGACTCGGCCGCCGACAGCCTCGCGCCGCGCCTCCGCGAGTGGGAGACGATCCTCGTCAATTCCAAGGGACCGGCCGACCGGGTTCTGGCGGTCGATTTCGCCGCCGAGGCGGTGACGCGCGGCGCGATCCTCCGCGGGGGGGCCGCCGGCACCGAATACGCGGGCAGCCGCCAGGCGACCCGGTTGCGGACCGCGCTCGACCATGCCATCGCCGAGGCAGATCCCTCCCGGGCGGCACGGTTCCTCGCCCTCACCGATGGCCATGCCACCGAGCCGCTCCTCGGCGTGGCCGAGAAGCTCGTCGATCGGTCGATCGCCCTCGACGTGCGCATGCCACCGCCGCGATCGACGAACGACTACTCGATCGGGAGGCTCGACATGCCGGTGCGGGTGCAGCCGAGCGAGGCGCTGCTCATCGGCGTCAGCGTGCGCGGCGGCGACGATGCCCGGGTGCCGCTCGAGGTGCTCCGTGACGGCACCCGGATCGGCACGCTCGAGGTCGACGTCGTCGACGGCGCCGGCCGGACGCGGTTCACCGACCGCCTCGCCGCCCCCGGCGGGCACCGCTACGAGGTGCGGATCACACCCACCGACGATGCCCACCCGACCAACAACGTCGCCAGCCGCTGGGTGCAGGTCGACGGCGGCCGGCGCGTGGTGCTCGTCACCACCTATGTCGACGATCCCCTCGCGACCGCGATCCGCGCGCAGGGCTTCGCCGTCGAGGTGGTGGACGACCCGCGCGCGGCCCACGTCGGCACCCTCACCGGCGCCGCCGCGGTGATCCTCAACAACGTGCCCGCCGCGGCCCTCGAGGCCGGCTTCATCGCCGCGCTCGGGGGCTACGCCACGGCCCAGGGCGGCGGGCTGGCGATGGTCGGCGGGAAATACGCCTTCGCCTCGGGGGGCTGGTTCGGATCGCCGCTCGATCCGCTCCTGCCGGTGAGCATGGAACTGAAGCGCGAGCATCGCAAACTCGCCGCCGTGCTCGCCATGGTCATCGACCGCTCCGGCAGCATGTCGGTGACCGCCCCGGGCACCGGGCTGACGAAGATCGAGTTGGCCGGGGAAGGGGCCGCACGCGCCATCGAGCTGCTCGGCGATGCCGACCTCGTGGCGGTGATCCCGGTCGACAGCGAGGCCCACCCGCTCTCCGAGACCCCGCTGGCGGTGGCCAAGAACCGCGGCCCCCTCGCCCGGGCCGCCCGGGGCCTGCGCAGCCAGGGGGGGGGCATCTTCTGCTACGTCGGTCTCGATGCCGCGTGGAAGATGATCCGCGACGTCGACGTCGGCCAGCGCCACGTGATCCTCTTCGCCGATGCCGCCGATGCCGAGGAGCCGGGCGACTACAAAACGCTGCTGGCGGAGATGACGGCCAACAAGTGCACCGTGAGCGTGATCGGGCTGGGGCAGCGGACCGATCCCGATGCGGCCCTGCTCGAGGACATCGCCGCCCGGGGCCAGGGGCGGATCTTTTTCAGCGCCAGCGGCACCGATCTGCCGGCGCTGTTCCAGATGGAAACCGCCATCGTGGCCCGGTCGGCATTCCTCACCGATCCGGTGGCCGTGCGGGGCACCCCCGGCTGGCTGGAGATCGCCGGCACCCCGCTCGAATGGCTGCCCGAGGTCGATGCCTACAACCTCACCTACCTGCGCCCCGAGGCGACCGCGGCCGCGATCACCGGCGACGAATACAGCGCTCCGCTGGTCGCCTTCTGGCAGCGCGGCGCCGGCCGCGTCGCCGCCGTCACGTTTCCCCTCGGGGGCGACTACTCGATCGCGACCCGCGCCTGGGCGGGCTATGGCGACGCCGTCCAGACGCTCGCGCGCTGGCTCGCCGGTCCGGAGCCCCCCGCAGGGATCGGCCTGCGCAGCCGCATCGACGGCAGCGTGGTGCGTTTTGACCTGTTTCACGACGACACGTGGACCGATCGGCTCGCGGCCGCCGCGCCGCGACTCACGGTGATCCGCGGGGCCGGCGGCGAGCCCGTCGGGATTCCCTGGGAGCGGCTCTCCCCGGGGCAGTTCTCCGCTGCGGTCGATGCTGCCGACACCGACTTCATCCGCGCCGCCGTGGCCGTGGGCGAGACGACACTGGCGGCGGGGCCACTCAACGTCGTGACCGACGCCGAATGGTCGTTCGATCCGCGCCGGGTCGAGGAATTGCGCGGCGTGGTGAACCGCACCGGCGGCGCCGAGCGGGTCGATCTGACCGACGTCTGGTCGGCACCGCGGCCCGCGGCGTTCCGCAGCCTGCGGCGCTGGCTGCTGCCGCTGCTGGTCGGACTCGTGCTCGCGGAGGCCCTGCAGACACAGACCGGCTTGCGCTGGCCGGCACGGAGACGCGACGGATGATCTCGCCGGCCGGTCGGACTGGTGGCTTCACGAGCGGCGGTGTCACCACCCTCCGCGCCGCGCTCGCCGTCTGCGCGACGATCGGCGCGGCCGTCGCCGCCGAACCGCCTGCCGCGCCACGGATCGACAGTCTGCGCCTCCTGGGGACCCACAACTCCTACCATGTCGCCCCCGACCCGTTCACGCTCGGCCTGATGGCGACGGTGGTGCCCGACGAGGCCCGTGCGAACGACGTCACCCAGCGGACGCTCACCGAGCAACTCGACCGCGGCCTGCGTCATTTCGAACTCGATTGCTATCTCGATCCCGATGGCGGGCTGTTTGCCGAGCCGCTGGCGCTGACCCTCGCGGCGCGGACCGGGGCCGTGGCCGGGCCACTCGAGCACGCGGCAGCAGTGCGCCAACCCGGCATCAAGGTGCTCCACAGCCCGGGCTTCGATTTCCGCACCACCGTACCGACCCTCGCCGCGGCGCTCGCCGAGGTGCGCCGCTGGTCCGACGACCACCCGGGGCACGTGCCGGTGTTTTTCCTCATCGAGTGCAAGCAGGACTCGTTCTCCCCGACCCGGCCGGTGCCCTGGTCGGCCGACGGGTTTTCCACGCTCGAGCGGGAGATCCTCGCGGGCTGGCCGCGCGATCGGATCCTCGCCCCCGACGACGTGCGCCGCGGTCACCCCACGCTCCGGGAGGCGGTCGAGGGGCGGGGATGGCCCGCCGTCGACGCCTGCCGCGGCAAGGTCTGCTTCCTGCTCGACAACGAAGGGGCCACGCGCGACCTCTACCTGGGCGACACCCCCAGCCTCGAGGGGCGCCTCCTCTTCGCGAGCGTGCCGCGCGACAACCCCGCGGCGGCGTTCATGAAGCGCAACGATCCGGTGGGGAGTTTCGCGGAGATCCGCGCGCTCGTCGCCGCCGGGTTTCTCGTCCGCACGCGCACCGACGCCGGCACGGTCGAGGCCCGCGCCAACGACACGGCCCGGCGCGACCGTGCCATCGCCAGCGGAGCCCAGCTCCTGTCCACCGATTTCCCCGAGCCCGACCCGCGCTTCTCGGACTACCACGTCCGGCTGCCGGCGCCCGATGAGCCGGCAGCGGCCGTCAGGCGAGCAGCGCCAGCGCCACCGCCACCCCCAGGCAGACCAGCGCCGTGACGACCACCCACAGGGGCCGCCGCGGCGCGGGATCCTCCTCCGCCGTGAGCCAGTGGCCGCAGGCCGGGCAATGGGGCGAGTCGTCGTCGATCGGCGTGCCGCACTCGGGGCAGGGGATCAGCCCGGCACCGCCGTCATCGCTGTCATCGGTGCCGCTGTCATCGGCGCCGCCAGTGCCGCCGGCGTGATCGGCATCGTCGTCCCAGTCGTCGTCGTTCGCGTCGTCATCCCAGCGGTCGATCATCACTCGCTCCAGGGGATTCCCCGGGAATCACCTTCGGCCCACCACAGGCCGTGGTGACGAAAGCCAGCGCGGCGCGCCCGGTCGCGGCCCGGTACTCGGCGACGATCCGCTCGGAGGCTGCAGCCGCCATGTCGGACCGCACGAGGGCGACGGTGCAGCCGCCGAAGCCACCCCCCGTCATCCGGCAACCGAGCACACCCGGCACGCGGATCGCGAGGTTCACCAGGGTGTCGAGCTCCGGGCAGGAGACCTCGTAGTCGCGGGCGAGGGACCAGTGGCTCTCGACCATGATCCGGCCGGCGCGGACGAAGTCGCCGAGATCGACCGAGGCGGCGAAGGCCTGGACGCGGGCGTTTTCCGACACCACATGGGCCACCCGGCGCCGCTCCACGTCGGGGAGCGCGCCGGCACGGGCCGGCCACTCCGCCGGTCCGAGATCACGGAGGGTCGCCACACCGAGCCGGGCCGCCGCCCGCCGGCAGTCGTTGCGGCGACCGGCATATTCGCCGGCGACGAGATCGTGCTTCACGCCGCTGTCGATCACCAGCACCACGACCGTCGGATCGGCGAGGGGCACGTGGGTGATGGCGCGGCTCCGGCAGTCGAGGAGCAGGGCGTGCCCGGGGCGGCAGCAGGTGACCGCGAACTGATCCATGATCCCGCAGGGCACGCCGGCGTAGCGGTGCTCCGCCTCCTGGCAGAGAAGCGCCTTCTCGACTTCCGGAAGACCGTGCCCGCAGAGCGCCTCGATCACGGTCGCGATCGCGACCTCGAGTGCCGCCGAGCTGCTCAAGCCCCCGCCCGCCGGCAGATCGGCGCTGATGGCGATGTCGCAGCCGGGGATGTCGAAGCCCCGCGCGGCGTAGCCCGCGATCACCCCGAGCGGGTAGTGCCCCCAATCGCTCCGGCCGGGCACCAACGGTCCCGCGGCGTCGATCTCCACCGCCGGCCCGGCCCCGTCCGAGCGGAGACGGATCAGCCGGTCGGGGCGGCGGCTGACGGCACAGCGGATGCCGCGCTCGATCGCCATCGGCATCACGCAGCCGTCGTTGTAGTCGGGGTGTGCGCCGATGAGCGTCACCCGGCCGTGGGTCTCCACCACGAAGTCGGGGGCAGCGGCAGGCGAGCGATCCATGACGGACTCCGGGGACATGGCCGACAGCCTACTGCACCCCGCCGGCTGCGTGCCCGGGCACCCCTTGGGGCCCTGGCCACCGGCTGCAAGCTGGCAGTCTGGTGGGACGGGGGGAGCGGCGGCGACCATGCGGACGCCGGGGAAAAACCGTTCCCCTGGGCGGCGCAGCGGCCGAAGTGGGAGGAGTCGCCCGAGCCGTCGAGGCGGCCGCGCCACGGCCGTGGAGTCGGTGCCCGCCATGCCGCCCACACGCCTCCCCGCCGTGCTCCTCCCGCACGTGCTCCTTTTCGCCGCGTGGCTGGTCGCCGCGCCGATCCGCGCGGAGGAGGCCGACCTCCACACCGACCGCGACGCCTTCACCCCCTCCACCGCCTGCATCCCGCCCGGCACGTGGCTGGCCGAGGCGTCGCAGGTGTATATCGACAACCGCACCGGCAACCCGACTTCCAGCTACCCCGAGTTGCTCGTCCGCTCCGGCGCGAGCGACTGGTGGGAGTGGCGGCTGGGGGTCAACTACACGGTCGGCTCCCAGGGCAACGTGGTGACGAGCGTCGAGGTGGGGGAACTGCCCTTCGACGGCCATGCGGTCTACGAGTCGAACATCCTCTTCGGCTTCAAGGCGGCCGTCACCCGCCAGGAGGGCTGGGTGCCGGAGAGCTGCTTCATCATGGAGGCGACGACCCCGACCTACGCGGAGGAATGGGGCACGAGCCCGGTCGCCACGGCGGTGTGGGGCTGGGAACTCCCCTCCGGCGCCGGCCGCCTCGACGCGGCGCTGCGCTACGCCTACTCGGTCGCCGAGAGCGACTGGTTCTCCCGTTGGGGTCCCTCGGTGGTCTGGCGCCGGCCGATGACGGAGCGCTGGGAGGTCCACGCGGAATACTTCTCCACGAGCACCCAGGGGCTGCCCGACGACACCGTGCGCCCCTTCTTCAGCCCCGGAACGCACTATCTCCTCACCCCGCGGGTGGAGATCGGCATCCGGGTCGGTTGGGGGCTGACGGACGACGCGGCGCCGTTCTTCTCCGACGCGGGGCTCGGCTGGCGCTTCTGATCTGCTCCCCGTCGCCTTGCGGCCCGTGTAGAACAGGCGTCCGGCCGTGAGGGGACGCGGTCCGGACGGGTGGCCCTCGGCGGAGCAGGTCGACATGCGGCATCACAACGGAATTCGCAGTCAGGCTGTCTGCCTTTCAGTCGTCTGCCTGGTCGCCGTCGGCTGTGGGGGAACCGGGCCGGCAGGGGGTGGCGGAAAGGGCTCCGCCGGGGCCCTGCCGGAGCGACCGCTGGTGGCGCTGGTGATGAAGTCGCTGGCCAACGAATTCTTCGCCGGCATGGCCGACGGGGCGCGCCGCCATCAGGCCCAGGCCGCTGACCGCTACGACCTCGTCGTCAACGGCATGAAGAACGAGACCGACGTCGAGGAGCAGGTCGGCCTCGTGGAGCAGATGGTCGCGCGCCGGGCCAAGGCGATCGTCATCGCCCCGGCCGACTCGAAGGCGATGGTGCCGGCGCTCGCCCGGGCGGTGGCCGCCGGCGTGCTCGTGGTCACCATCGACAACCGCCTCGACCCCGACACCCTCCGCACGGCCGGCCTCGAGATCCCGTTCGTCGGGCCCGACAACCGGGCCGGGGCGCGGCAGGCCGCCGCGGCGGTGGCGGCGCGGCTGGAGAAGGGAAGGGAGGTGGCGATCATCGAGGGGATCGTCACCGCCGACAACGCCCGCCAACGGAGCCTCGGGCTGGAGGATGCCGCCCGCGAGGCGGGGCTGGTGGTGGTGGCGCGGCAGAGCGGGCAGTGGGAGATGGAGAAGGCCAACGCGATCGCGGCCGCCCTTCTCGCGGCCCACCCCGATCTCGCGGCGATCCTCTGTGCCAACGACAGCATGGCGCTCGGTGCGGTGGCGGCGATCGGCGCGGCCGGGCGAACCGGCGTGCTCGTCTCCGGATTCGACGCCATCCCCGCGGTGCGTCCGCTGCTCGACGACGGGCGGCTCATGGCCACGGTCGACCAGCACGGCGACCGCCTCGCGGTCGAGGGGATCGAGACGGCGCTGGCGATCCTCGCCGGTGCGGCACGGCCCGAGGACCGGACCACGCCGGTCGATCTCGTCACCGGCGCCGCCGGGGGCCCGCGGCCGTGACCCGTGCCGGGCGCCCGGGCGGCGCCGACGGCATGGGACCTCCCGCCGCACCGCGACGGGCCCGTGCCTGGCGACCGGCCGGCTGGGTGCTGCTGGTGGCGGTGTGGCTCGGTCTCGTCGCCACATTCGGCCTGCTCACCGACCATTTCCTCTCCCCGGCGACGCTCCTCACCGTCGCCGGTCGGCTGCCGGCGCTGACCGTGGTGGCGGCGGGCATGACCCTCGTGATCATCGCCGGGGGCATCGACCTCGCGGTCGGCTCCATCGCCGCGCTCGCCGCGGCTGTCCTCGGCGTGGCCGTTGTCGATTGGGGCTGGCCGGTGGCGGCGGCGGCAGCGCTCGCCGTGGCGGTGGGCAGCACGGCCGGGCTGACGGGTGGCTTGGTGAGCGTGGGGCTGCGCGTTCCGCCGTTCCTCGCCACGCTCGGGCTGCTCGAGATCTGCCGTGGGGCCGCCTACCTCGTGACCGGCTCCCGGACGAAATACATCGGCGCCGCGGTCGAACCGCTCGCCCGACCGCTATCGGGAATCGGGTTGCCACCCACCGTGCTGATCGCCCTGGCGACCGTGGCCGCCGTGCACCTGCTTCTGACCCGCACGGTCTTCGGCCGGCACGTGGTGGCAGTCGGTGGCAATCCGGCCGCCGCGCGCTTCGCCGGGATCGACACCGGGCGGCTGCGTCTGCTCGTCCACACGCTCAGCGGCGGCCGCGCCGGGCTGGCCGCCGTCCTCGCCACCGCCCGCCTCGGCTCGGCCGATCCCAATGCCGGCGTCGGCCTCGAATTGGCGGCGATCGCCGCGGTGGTCATCGGCGGCACGAGTCTGACCGGGGGCTCCGGTTCCCCCCTGGGCAGCCTGTTGGGGGTGCTGGTGATCGCCACGCTCGAGGCGGGGCTGGCGCAGGTCGGGGCCTCGGAACCGGTCAAGCGGATCGTCACCGGTGCCGCGATCGTGACGGCGGTGGCGTTCGACTCGCTGCGCCGCCGGGGGGCGCTCACGACGGTGCGGGAAGCCCCAGGCGCTCCGCCGCGCGGGTGAGGATCGGTGCCGCGGCGCGGGCTGCCGACGGGCTCGTGAGATCGGTGGCATGGGTCGGGATCATCTCGTCCATCCGCCGGCGGCCGTCTGCCGACGCCAGACGGTCGGCGAAGCAGCGCTGCACCACCTGGAGGGCCACGTCGACACTCACCGACGCTCCAGGGGAGGCCCCGAGCAGCGCGGCGAGCGTGCCTGACGGGTCGGTGAGCACCTCGGTGCCATAGGTGACCCGGCCCCGATCGACCGGCTTGAGCGTCTGGACGCGGATCCCCGCCTCCACGAGCCGCCAGTCCTCCGCGCGGGCGCGTGGATAGAACTCGCGGAGCGCGGCAAGGCGATCCCCCATCCGCTGCAGCCCCTGACCGACCAGATAGCGGATCAGACCGAGGTTGCGCACCCCGGTGGCCGCCAGGGTCGCGAGATTCGCCGGCCGGATCGACCGCGGCAGGTCGGTGAGTCGCCCCTGGTCGCGGAGGAAACGTGTCGTCCAACTGGCGAACGGGCCGAAGAGGAGCGACGGCCGGCCATCGAGGCGCCGGAGGTCGAGGTGGGGGCCACCGAGCGACGGCGCCGACGGCGGCGTGCCCCCGTAGACCTTGAGCGGATGACGGGCCGCGAGATCGGCGCGGTCGCAGACCAGCCATTGGCCACCGATGGGAAAGCCGGCGAAGCCGCGCGCGGCGGCGATCCCAGCCGATTGCACCAGGGGCAGCGTGCCGCCACCGGCACCGAGGAAGACGAACCTCGCCCGCACGCGCTCGGTCCCGCTGCCGTCGGCGCGCTGCACCGTCACCTCCCATCCCGGCGTGGTCCGGCGCACGGCGAGCACCCGACGGCCGGTCTCGACACGGCACCCCGGCTGGCGGGCCAGCCAGGCGAGCAGGCCGCGGGCGAGCCGGCCGTAGTCCACCTCCGTGCCCCCCTCCATCCAGCTCGCGGCCACCGCACCGGCCTGCCGCCCCTCCATCACCAGCGGCGCGAGCGCCTCGATCCGGCGCGGGTCGGCG
>SXGQ01525934.1_pt1 | contig 27373 bp, 46 predicted proteins | sample 3178371 | NCBI WGS metagenome assembly SXGQ01 (sample SAMN11356859, study PRJNA531348) | freshwater metagenome | isolation source: freshwater sample F1-20 | place: China: Fuxian Lake, Yuxi | collected 2017-12-25 | reverse complement strand
GGACTCTTTCATATCACCACCTTTTGAAAAAAACTCTTGCTTGCCTTGATTGGTTTTGGGCTTGTTGATGGACTGCGCATCTGCGCGGCTACCAGACCCAAACCGCCTTCCTTTGTCAGCTTTCATAAACTCAGAGCCGACAGACTGAGGAATCCCCATGCGCTTGGCCGCAGCAGGATCATTTGCGACCATTGCCATCAGATTGTGTTGAGCTTTACTTTTGCTCGGCATCTTTGGCTTTCTTCTTGCGGATGATCTCCACAAACGGCTTGCCAGTAACCATCTCTGAAATACGCATCAGAGTCCAGATGGCACCGATCAGACCGAAAACGGGGGTCAGCAATTGCAAAAACGCCCCTATAGCCGCTATGGCAGAAGCGAAATCAAGCACATTTTTGACTGTGTCGTGGTTTTGGCTCATGTCAGCAATTCCACGCTCTCAGGCTTTTGTTGATCCGGCTGTTCGGGTCTTTGGCCGTCTTCTCGCTGGTGAGTTTTTTCTTCATGCCAGACATCCGAGCACAGAAGGAGTCGCGCCTGCTGCCGCCCTCTGGTTGAGGGGGCTTGAGTCCCGGCTTGCCGGGATTGGCTTTGTTGTAGGAAGCTCGTCCCTTGGCGTTTAAACCACCCTTGGGATTCTTGCCTTCCTTGCGTTGCCATGCTGCGGTCTTAGCCATAAACAATCGTCACGCCTGTGATGTTAGTTACATCAACGTAAACGCCTGTAGTAAATAAGACACCTTCGCCGGGGATTGGCAAAAGAAACGTGTTTGCTGTGCCTGCGGGGGTATCTATCTCAAGCAACAACGGACCTGTGGCATCCGTTCCGTCGTAAAACTTGACCGATCCCGCGCTTGCCCCTGCAAGTCCGTAAACAGCTTTTACACGAGCACGATAGGCAACTGCTTGCCCGTCTGCCGTCAGTCGCGTTGACTTAACGTCATATTGCATCGCCATGATGCGCTCCTATTAAGCCGTACGGGTGAACGTGTAGGCAGTTGCACTGGAGAACATAAGGGTGAACCGGGCAATGCCAGTTGCACCAGCAGCAATAGTCAAATCGCCAAACGAACCTGCGGTATCCACAGCGGCGCTGGAAAGCACAGCGTTGGTATTAACAGCCACAGTCACAGTCGATGCGCCAGCGGTATTGTCAATAAACAGGTCCAGTACAGTACCGCGAGACGCGCCAAGAGCGGTGCCCAGATCAGTGCCGGTCGGCAAGGTAATCGTCACCGGAGCAGCCGAAGTGGAGGTGATATAGCCATCAGCAACTTGAGCCGCCGTAGCAGTGCCCGTGGTGTTGATTGCGTTGAGAGCGGTGGGCTGGTGGCCTTGAATGAAGCCGTTTTGGGATACAACCGGGCCGGAAAACGTAGTACGTGCCATGATTCCTCACATGCGAGTTAATTGAAGGCGCTCTGTCTGCATGTCGTCAGCCGGGACTGTCAGAAACGCCGGGAACCCCGGAATGAAAGCAATATACACCAAAAGAAAAGGGGGCACAAGGCCCCCCTTTCTATATTCATCAGGTCGAACCCGACGAACCCCACATACCCAGTGGGTCAGACCAGCCGAACGAATAACGCTCGCGGGCCTTGTAGCGCACGTTGCCAGTGTCGAAGTCTCCGTCCATGCTGTTTTGCAGCGGGGTGCGGATGAAGTGCTTCATACCATTGGGAACGTCAGTGGTCAGGAACCACGCACTTGGGTCAGTCAAGAAGTGGTTGACACAATAACCCTCTGGGATCGCGCCCATCTGCTTGATAGCGTTGATATCGTTATCAGCAGTTGCAACCCGCAGTTCGGTGTCAAGCAGACGCTTGGCGGTGAACATCAGGGCAGGAGGGACAACCATCTTCTTGGGTTTGGCGGCGATCAACAAGCCACGCTCATCCGTCCAAGCGGCGATCTGAATAACGGCGGCTTCCAGAGAAGTCTCGTTCAAATCAACTTGGGTGGATGGGGTGTGGCTGTTGGTGCCACCAGAGACCAGCGGATGCGAAGCGGAGAAAAGGGCAACGCCATCACCACCGGGGTAGGTGCCAGAAAAGCCGTTGTTCAACACAGCCGCAGCCTTGACTTGCTTGGTGTACGACATAGCGCGAGCCAGAGCCTTGGTGTAACGAGCAGACAAGCTGTCGTACAGGTTATCCTCAACCGCCTCTTCGGTGATTGAGAAACCCAAAGCAATGGTTTCGTGCGTATATCGAGTGCTCCAAGCCTCTTGCGCGTTATCGTAGGCAATCGCGCTGCCCTCGTTCTTCACCGGAGCGGCGGAGAAGCCAGACAGTTTGGTTTCCTCTTCAAACGAACGCTCGGAAGTCTCGGTCTCGTAGATTTCCTTGTGCTCTTCGCCGTAGCGAGCGTACTCCATACCGAACAAAGCGTTCAGACCGGGGAGCAGCTCTTTCAGCAGTTGTGCGCGTGAAATAGCCATGATTAATTACTCCTTCGATTAGACGCCAACGGGGTTGAGGTACTGATGACCGCCGGTCACAACGCTAGTCGTAGTCGTGGTAATACCGCCACTGGAGGTGGAAGTAGACACAACATACGGAGCGTTCCACTTGCAGATAACTTCAACGAAGTTACCAGAGGAATTAGCGGTGTCAGGGACGACATCAATGATGCGGATCGGCAACGAAGCGGTAGTAGCGCTAGTGGTAGCGTACACACCGATACGGCTATCTCCGGTCGAAGTCAAACCAGTGTTTTGCACCAACTCGGCGTTGGTACCAATCACACTACGGCTCAAATAAGCCGGAGTTAGGCCGTTTCCATCTTCGGTTTGACCAGCGACGATAACTGCTTTAAACAGCATGTCTGGATCATCTTGCACGTATGCAGTGATGTAAGTGCCAGTCGGTGCAGCGTACCCGGTGGGGTAGTACTGCGCGAAGATGACTTGTCCTTGCGCGTTAACGTAAGAACAGCCTTGGAAGATACCCACGGGGGTGGCGGTCGATTGACCAGTATCTTTTTCGATGTAGCCCGTCGAGACAATCTTTACCACATCTCCATAAAAGATGTTACCAGCGAACCCGGCAGGGTCAATCTGATATTGGCGAGTTTGTCCGGCGAACACCTGACCACCGATCAAATTGATCGGCTTCAAGCCGTAAGGCTTGTCAATGGTGGGATAAGCCATTTAAGACTCCTAAATTTAAGAACCAGAACCGAAAGTGACCTTGGATTTCTTTTCAGAGAAAAGAGGCATCCTTGGGTCATTTTCACGGAGGAAACTGTTGTCCACCGAGTCCACTTGAGCTTTGTTTTGGCGCTCGTAATGTTGCATACGCTGCTTCAAAAACTCTGCGGGGATACGGCAAAGCAACAGGCCGCCCATCTCGATACCGCCTTTAAAGCGGCCATCGGTCGAGGCGTACATCATCATCTCCGGGTATTCCTCTGCTTTGCAGGGTTCATACCCTTCGCGCAGCCTACTAGAGATATTGCTTGGATCAGCAGTGCCAAGTGTCGAAAGTCGAACCCAACGATGGACCCAATCAGGGCGACTATCCGGGGATGGAAGAACTTCGGGGGCACGCCATGCTTGAGGACGCATGGTAGAAACCCGAGACTCCATATCCCGAGGTTGACGATTTTGACGCGGCGCGTTGGCCGTTTGAGCTTGTTGATCCATTATTCACCTCTATTAAGCAAAGCAACCTGTTTGGCGTACTGCTCTGGGGTAATCCCAAGTCTTCGAGCCAACGAAACTTGAGACGCCTTCAGCTTGACGCGACTTGGCGGGGTACTACGAGTGGCCGGGGCCACAGGAGTACTGGGTTTTGCACGGCGCGGGGATTCATCCTCTGCCGGATTTGACGAGTTTTGGGAAGGATCGTCATTGTCCTCATGGCTCCTGAAGTACTCAGGGAATCTTTTTCGCATGGTCCGGTCAACTTCTTGGAAGTATTCGTCCGTCCCAACATAGTCAGCACCATATTGCTTTTGAAGTTTTTTGTCAAGTCCAACCGCAGAAAGCGTCATTTCCTCGTCAACTCCAAACCAATCGTTGTTTTTGTCCATCCATCGTTTGGTTTTTGCTGAGATTGCTGGTTGCTGCGCGGCTGGCTTAAATTCCTGCTGTTGCTCAATCTCAATTGGGCGCATGGTTTGCGCTCTATCGATTTTTAGCGCGGCCTTTGACATTTCTTCTTGGGCCATTACAAGGGCATCCGAATCCCCTGCCTCGAAAGCCTCTTTCAGCTTCTTCTTGGCAACATCCAATTCGGTTTGAGCGGCTGTCTTGGCGGTCTCGATGTAGACCTCGCTGCCTGTTTTAAGCTGCTCTTTGAGCCGTTTGTTTTCCTCGTAAACATTACGAGCAAACTCTTCTGCGGCCAGCCGTTCGCGCTCGGCTGCTTCTTTCGCCCTGCGCTCGTCATGGTAGCCGCGAGTAAACTTCTTCAACCGATCTTGAGCCTCTCGGCTGTAGGTTGAAAGTTCTTCATCGGTAGGGTCTTGCGGAGGAGGAGCGGACTTTCGACCTCTATCCTCTGGCGGTGTGTCATTCTCAATCTCAAGCTCAAAATCATCGCTTGAGGTTTTCTCTTCGTTCTTTTCCTCTTTCTCATCAGGAAATTTGAACTCGTCGTTTTCAAACTTGGTTGCCATTTGTCACTCCTTACGATGCACGCGAAATACCACGCGGGTCTTCAACCACAGCCTCGACCGACTCATCATTAATGATTCGGAACTCTCGGCCATGAATTTTCAGGCGGGTGCCTGAATTTGGGCGCACGATGACAAAGTCACCTTCTTTGCAAGACGGTCCGCTTGGAAAGCGGGTGGTGTCCTTGTAGCAGTCCGGTCCCAGCTTGACCACAAACAAAACAGGGGTCAAAACCTCCTCGTAATGCTTGGTCTGGGCCGATTTAAGAATGCCCAGATCACTCTCGGCATATTCCTCCATCGCCTCTGGCACCACAGTTAGCATGTGATACGTTTTAGGATCAGGAAGCTGCTTGGCCTTTTCAGAAGCATCCCTGTTTAAGATGCCGGAAAGGTCCACGGCGGACACATCAAACTCACTCATTGTTTATCCTTTGCACGAGGTCATTAATCACATGGTCTGCGTAGTCAAGACCCCGGATCACTCCGCAGACTTTTTTGTACTCGTCGAACGAGTCAGCACGGCTTGCCGCAAGAAAGGCTGCTTGCTCTTGCCGGTATTTCTCAATCTCTTTCTGCACATGCGCTAAGGCATGGATGGTTTCAGTCAATCTTGGCTCCTCGCTGGTTTGGGTTTAATCATTTGCGTCCGATCTTTGGCGATTTGCACGCCAATTTTTGTGCCCTCCATCTCTTGCTGGGCGGCAAGTTTTGCTTTTGATGCGGCTGCTGTTGCTGCCACTTGCATGGCGGCAATTTCTTTTTGGGCTTCGATGCGAGATTCTTCGACGCGGATACGATCCGCTTTTTCTGCGGCATCGATCTGTTGCTTTTGGATTTTGAGTTGCAGTTCCTGACTTTTTAGCTCCAGTTCTTTCATCTGCATCTGGACCACCGGGTCCATCATCTGTTGCTGAGCCTGCTGAGCCTTTGCTTCTTGAGAATGCTTTTGGAGCAACTCTTGTGATGCTTGGGCCGCTTTGATAGCAATTTGATTGGCATCTTCTTCCGGCAGATTTTTGGTTTCTTCTTCTCCGGGGATGACCATGCCCATTTGTTCTTGCATCTGGCGGCGGTACTCAAAGCCTACGTGCTCGTTTACATGAGCAAGCATGGCTGCTTGCAAGGCTTGAGCCTGCGGGTTTTGACCAACAATCTGTGCGATTTGCGGGTCCTGCATGGCCATCATATGGACTTGAATGTGAGACCTGTGGTCTTGCTCCACAAATGCTTTTACCGGCTTACCCATCAAAACATTTTGGTTCTCTTGGACTGGATCGACCGGGGTCATGTCGTCTTCAAGCGGGATCAGCTTGTTGGCGTTCTTAATTCCAAGAACTTCCAACATCTGCCGGTGAAGAAGGGGCATGTCATACAACTGCGGGGCAGTCTGCGCCAACTGAAGGACGGCTTGATACTGAACAACCTTCTGCGCCATGGTCGAGGCGTTGGGGTCGCTAACTGGGATGACATCGACGTTGTCATAGTCCGACTTGCGGGCCATCGCACTGCCCTCTTCGGGCTCGTACGAATATTCTTCTGGGGCGTAGTCAGCAATGATGTTTTTAAGGAGTTTGAACTCCTGCTTCATGCTGAAATGCATGCGTGATTGGACCGCGCCCATCACTTTAAGCTGGCGCTCAAGCAATGCCAGCGTTGTGCCGACCGGGGCATTGGCCGACATGTCGCTTACATTCATGTCACCGCTGGAGGCAAATGCACGGCCTTCCTGAACAATCTGTTGAAACAGGGTGTACAGGGTTTGGCTTGGCTCTTTGTAGGGTAGAGGCAAGATGTTGTCACGGATTGACCCGGATGGAACATCCACATCTCTAAACTCACCCGGAGCGATTGGGGTGTCGTCTCCTTTGATTCTCAAACCACGTGATTTGAGGCCCCCGGGCAGATTAGAAAGCGTTCCTGCGTCAACCAACTGACGAATCAGCATGGTTGCAGACTTGGCATATCCACCAATTAGGTGAATCAAGCCGTAGCCATAGAACCCAAAGCCGGGGATGTACTGGTAATGGACAAAGTGCTGACGCTTGAGGTGCAGCTTATCTCCCTCGTACCAGTTTCTGCGGATGGCAAGCACTTTGCCAGTGCCTTTTTCAACGGTGACCACGTACGGCAAAGCAATGCCCGTCTTTTCCCCGCTCTTGTTGGTGTCCTCAAAACCCTTTAGGTCAAGATCAACATTGATTTCCAGAATGCGGTAACGCTCATCTTGGATTGCCGACATGCCCTGCTCTTCGGCTTTTTGTTTCTCAATGTCGTCCAACTCTCCCGTTGGGTCGCCAAGATCAATGTCCCGGTAAAACTCTGCTTCTTGAAGCTTGATCAGTTCATTTTTTGTCTTGCGCATGACATGGGTGACGCGCTCTGCCCGCTCAATACTTGATGCGCCATACGGCACCACAATGTCTTCTGCGGGTATGAAAACTGACACTTGGCGGCCAAGACTCGGGTCGTAGTAGACCTTTTTAAAGGCAGAGCCTGTGATTGGCAGGTTCCAGAGCATCTTTTCATGCTCCGGGCGGTACTCCTGCATCACCTCAGTCAACTGATAGTTCATATCAGCCTGAACACGCTGAGCAGATTCTTTCTTCTCTGGCGTTTCTTTGCCGATGATTACCGTCTTAACGGGGCCAGCAGCGGGAAATGTCTCTGTGATACCTTCAGCCTGAAACCGCACCACACTCTCGGTGAGCATAGGGTGAAACACACCGCAGGCTCCATTCCAAGGTTCTGTGCGCTCCTCATACTTCAAGCCAAGAAGTTTCAAGCCCTCGATGTATGTTTGCACCCATTCCTTGCGGTCACGCAAGTCTTTCTCAAAATCTGCGATCAACTCAGAGCCAAGAGACTCAAGCTCAGACTCATCCATGTAGTCTGCAATGTTGTCGTTGAAATCTTCGGAGGAATCAGATGATGGCTCAATGTCAATCTCAAGGTCACCCATACTGATCGAAACCGAGTCTGGGTTTTCAATTTCAATCTCGATTGGATCACTTAAATCATCGAGACCTTGCGGTGCCTGATACAAACCTTTGCTGATGTCCATGGCTTATCCTTAAACGGTGTAGAAGCGGTCGCGCCGACTGCGAAAATAAATCGTCTCTTCGGGTTCATCTGAATCAATCGGGATGAATCCGCCTTGCCTAAACCTCAAAAGAGCCTGCGACGACGAGTCAACCAAGTCATCGTGGTCGCCATTTGGGAACGAAGCCATTTCTTCCATAAGTTCATCGGCCCAACGGGTGTCTGGACACCAAACAACTCCTGAAGCAAAGAGGTCTGAGATTGCGTTTACACGCGCAATCTTATCCTGTCCTTTACTTGGTGTGTACTCCGACAGCGGGATGCCCGTCTGACGAAGCTCATAAATCAAAGGAGCGCCAGCAGCCTTCTTCTCCACAATCAATGTGTCCGGCTCCCACATTTTGTACATCTCAACAGCCTTGGCCTTGAGGTCAGGGAACTCCATCCGGTCCTTAAACGCATCCAAGAGGATGATGTTGTTCTTGTAGTTGCCTTTGTCATCCGAATGTTTAAACACACCCCATGTGGTACACGCAGAGTAGTCTGCGCGGTTGTGTTTTTCAAAGGCTGTATCCCAAGATTGGATGAGGTACTCACACGAAGGGGGTGTGTCATTGGGCCAAATACGCCATTGCTCGCGTTTTACGATGGCCCCTTCCTCAGATGTTGGGTTCTGTTGGTACTGAGCATTCCATTTGGAGGCTGGAATCTCAGCTTTGATCGCCTCTAACTCCTCTTTTCTCCAAAATCCGGGCCAAAGAGGGGTTCCGGAGGGCAAAATTGCTGGAAATTCAATGACTTCCCAGCCATCAGTGCCATCTTTTTCGGAATTTTTAAGAATTTGACCCGTCAAATCCTTCTTTGCCCACCGGGTCATCACAATAATGATGGAACCACCGGGCTGTAGACGCTGACGAGGACCAGATGTGTACCACTCATACACCCCGTCATAGACCGCCGGGTTGTTTTGCTTGGCCTCCTGCTCCGAATGAGGGTCGTCAATGATCAAAAGATCAGCACCCTTGCCGGTAACCGCACCGCCAACACCAATAGCAAAATAATCGCCGCCAGCAGATGTATTCCACCGCCCCGCAGCCTTGGAATCCGAAGACAGTTCCGTCTGAAAAACCTTCTGGTACTCAGAGGACTGCACAAGATTCCTCACCTTCCTGCCAAAACCAACAGCCAGTTCTGCGGTGTGAGCAGTCTGAATGATCTTCTTCTCAGGAAACATCCCAAGAAACCACGCCGGAAGCAAATACGACGCAAACTCAGACTTCGTGTGCCGGGGCGGCATGTTGATGATCAACCTTTTAAGCTCCCCCCTAGCCACCCTCTCAAAAGCATCAGCCATGATCTGATGATGCTTGCCCGAAATAAACACCGGCCACATCTGAGATACAAAGAAAATAAAAGACTCCCGGCACCTCTCAGCCTTGTCCATCTCCAATAGCCTCTGTATCTTCCTCCTCTGATCCAACCCAACCCGAGGAATCATGTCCTCGTAGGCATCAATCTCCTGACGAGTCAATAACGTCATAGAGCAGAAACCTCACGAGCACTGCGGTCAATCAACTTGATCGAATTGAACTTGTAAGGACGAATCGTTAAAAGACCCTCATCCTGCAATTTATGAATGATCCGGTGAATGTTGGCCTTGGACTTCATCCCAACACCAGAAGCAATCGTCTGATAAGACGGAGACATCCCATACAACTTAATGTACGCCCTAATAAAATCAAGAACGAGTTGATGCTTTGACATACTCTTCTTCCATCACCCTCACACTGTGATAAGCAATCCTGCACTCAACCATGCACCTCAAAGCCGCCTGACGAGCATCCTCAAATCTGCGGTCAAGCATCGCCTCATGAAGCTCTTTTAAAGCCCTCTCAGCCATCATCGTCGGATACGCATAATCAATCATCGTTTAAACCCCTTACATCAGTTTAAACAAAGATGTGAACGTTCGCAAGCGTTTTCCAAAAAATATATAGGGGGGCATCAATCATTCCAAAACAATAGGGGGTGGGTTCTGTGGGGAGGATGGGGATGCGAACGTTTGCTTTGTAAATGGGGGTGATGGGGTGAGTGGAATAGAGCGTATAGCGTGGCGGGGGGACCCATATGCAGGCGCGGGGATGGGGGTGTAGTGGGGTCCAGCCATCCTCCCTCTCTCAAGCCATGCCCCCCGTTTAAACGCCATGACGACTGCTGCTGCTCGCACTGCGTCTGTGCTCACGCACTGTCTGCGTCTGGTGTACGCACTGCACACACACTGCACACTGGCTCACTCACTCACACTGATGACCGTAGAGGGCACTGCTTCAATGATCTGTGCCTTACTGATGCGCCTGACGTTGCCTACAAGCTTCAAGTGCTTCGCCAGTTCAAGCTTCAACTGCTCGGCGGTCAATGACTCCTCATCCTCTTGCGGTGCTTGTTTAAACATTCCCACTGTCTTGCCCATCAGTTCCAATGCTTTGAGTTTGCTGCCTTCCTGCTTGGCTTCTTTGCTCAGTTCCAACAGACTCTTGATCACATACCGTTTCACCGCCACTGCATCGTCCGTGAGTGCTTCGACTGTTTGACCCCAATGCTCTTGCAGCATCTTTTGGACCCTTGGGTCTTGTGCCAGTTTCCATGCCGCAGTCTTCAGTGTCCTTTCTGTGGCGTTGCCGTTTGGGTACGCCTGTCTATATGCCTCTAGTTGTGTTTTCCCTTCTATGAGAGCTTTGGCGAACTCCATCATTGAGCTTGTCATTGGCTTTTGTCTTGGCGTCCCCTGTAGCTCCCCGTCCACTCTTCTCTTTGGAGGGACTGCGTCTCTAGCCAGCCGCTCCGCTTCGCTCAGTCCGGGCGCTGGATTGTTCTTGTTTCCATCACCATCGAGCATCACCTCATCAAGCCTTCGCAGCAAGTCTTCCTTGGACGTTCTGCCATCGACTCGCATCTGGTCACTACGCATCACCATGGGATCACCCTTTCACTGTTTAAACCATCACCAACGTTCGCACCGCAATGGTATCAGGTTATGCACAGGTTGTGGATAACTCTTCAAACCATCCACAAGTTGTCCACACTGTTTGTAAGCTTGGCGTCAGAAAGCCCTCGGACTACCCTACCCCTTACCCCGGACCTGATCGCCCGCTCTGGGCACTTGTGCAATGAAAACGTATTACAAAACTTATCCACACTATCCACAGGAGCTTGTGGATAACTCAACTTTATCCACAGCCCTGTGCATAAATCCTGTAGTACTTATTCATTGCAGACCGGCCTTGGAGACGTTGTTTAAACCCTGCCCATACCTACCCCGCCTGAACCCCTTTCAGCGCCTTGTAGACCCCATCACAAAGGAAGTCAGGGCATCTATATGTAGCGAAATCCCAGACCCTTGCATCACCCCTTGCACAACCAATACCCGACTAAAACGTAGGGTTGTTGACAGGTTGTTTAAACCCTGATCTAATGCGTTCCATGCCCTAGTGATATCAAGTTTAGTCCTGATATCACTAGCGAGGCAGAGACGATCGAGTCTGGTGCATGGCCCGTTAGCCCATGACCCCGGTGGTGGAGTCCATCCCTGAACGGCACAGGTAAATGTCGGTCTGTGGCGATACCCCTCGGGGAGCAATACAGGCAGGGGATACGCCCTGCAACGTCCACCGAGACGTTAGAAAAAACATCACACAAGTGATGCCACCGTGATGCCTTCTCTGAGGGCATTGCAGTGCCATCTTGCACTTAACCCCGGAGCAATGACCATGACCATCGAATTGACCACACTCGCTGATGTTCGCTCTACTTGGGCAGGACCCCATCTCAAGCTGGCCCAAAGGAACTTCAACAAGTCCCCCACGGCGCTGAATTGGAACCTCTGCCTCAAGGCTATGCTGGTTTACCAGCAACTGGACTATGCATGCACCTCGCATAGCGTGGACCGACAAAGCCTCATTGCTGCACTTGAGTTTCACTCACTCGGCCAATGGCCGGACGTTATCTGCCGCGCAACCCTCGGCGTGGACTGTAGCGAGGCCCTGCAAGAGGCCACCATTGTGGCCGTCTGATTCCACCGTGATGCCCATTCTGTGGGCATTGCAGTGCAATCCCGCACCAACCGGAGACCAACCATGACATTTGTTTGGAAACGAATCGAACCCATCGAGATAATGATTTTGAAATTAAAACGTCCGCTAGTCGAGGTCGGCGGCAAGTCTTTGCGTGATCTGCGAGAGGACTTCTACGATAACTCCCACAACATCTCTGGCCGGCATCCCAAGAATGGCGGGAGCCAGATCGTCTCGGTGTATGACATTGTTTTGTCAGGCGGCGAGCCATACGCCGTTTGGCGTTAACCGGAGGCCCCTCATGCCACGCATCATCTACAACCGTCTGCTCGGAGGATGGTTCATTGTTCGCGGTCCTCATCAGACCCCGCTCGGTGGACGTTTCGACTCCCGTGCTGACGCCCTTGCCCATCTCAATCGCAACAAGTGATTTCAGCCTGATGCCCGTCCGGGCATTGGAGTGCAATCCCGCACGTTAACGAAAGCGAAACATGCAAACCATTGCCACATTTCAAGCCGCAAACCGCGCCGCCCGTGCATCTGCCCCGACTGCTCCCTCCCGTGCAGCCGAGTGGATCAAGAACAATACCGCCGCCTTTGAGTGGTTGGTTGACCACTGTGATCACAATTCCTTTGCGTCCTCCCTGCTTGAAAACCTGCGCGTCTGGGGCAGACTGACAGACAAGCAATTGCTGGCGGTCCAAAACAATATTGCCCGGGCTGAGATCATGAGGACCAAGGCAGAGAATGCCCCCACTGTTTCGATCCTGCCCATCGAGGGGGCCTTCGCAAAAGCCGCTGCTGCTGGCGTGTCTCGCCCTAAGCTGCGTCTGGGTGAGTTCATCTTCAGCCCCGCCCCCGCCAGTGGCAAGAACCCCGGGGCCATCTACGTCAAGCACAGTGATGGCACATACCTTGGCAAGGTGACGAACGCGCGCCTGTTTACCGTTGCATCAGTCAGCGGCGAGGTCGAGCGTGAGATCGCCGGGGTTGCCAATGACCCCCTGAACGCAGCCATTGCCTATGGCAAGAAGTATGGCAAGTGCTCAGTGTGCGCTCGCACCCTCACCGATGAGGCATCAATCGCCCGGGGCATCGGCCCCGTCTGTGCAGCCAACTTTGGTTGGTAATTGTTTAAACAAGGAGAACAACATCATGCAGTATTTCATCAACGTAGACAAGGCCGATCTTGTCATCAAAAACGCACCCGCAACCAAGGTGCAGACCGTGCAATTCAAGCGCAGGTTTGTGCGCTTTGAGTGGTTCGACTACGGAACGCCCATGGGATGGGGGGAAGATTTCAGGGTGAGGGTATATCTCAACAATGAGCGCCTCCCATTCGGGTCCGAGCGCATATACAAACGACAACCATGGTTGCCAACAACCGCAACCATTGACGGTTGGAACGCCCTGTTTGAGACCTTGATGACCGTAGAGCAGGTCAAGGGGGGCGCATGATAGTGGCTCACTTGATCATGAGCGCAGCAGTGGCGCTCGCCCTGATCGTTTTCGGTTGGGGCCATTTTTGGTTGACCGACCTTGCCCTGCTGATCGGCGGCGTTTTTGCTGGTCATGTCCTGACCGAGGTCTTAAATGACCCCACAGAATAGTCAACTTAATATCATCCAACACCCCGCCCTGATATTATCGGGGCTCACCGTTTAACCGGAGCAAACATGTCTCAGTACTCAACCCGTGAAGAGTGGCTCACCGCTGGCGTTGAAGAGGTCCGACCCCTCTTCGACCTGTACTCAAAACCCCTGCCCAAAAAGGTGCGGGTGTCTTGTGGTTTCCCGTCCACCGCTCTGCGCTCTGGCGCAATCGGTGAATGCTGGATCAACACCGCCAGCGCTGACGGCACCTTTGAGATTTTGGTCCACCCCAAGCTGGCAGACCCTGTTAAGGTCTTTGAGGTCCTTATCCATGAGCTTTGCCATGCGACCGCTGGAGCGTTTAACCATGGGGTCAACTTCCAGAAGATTGCCCGGGCCATGCACCTTCAGGCCACAGGCTCGGGCCGTCAACCTTGGAAGGCAACGCAAGGCGACTCTGACTTCCTGCCCGTGTATGCGGACATCATCACCTCGCTTGGTGACTACCCTCACGCTGAACTGAAGTCGGACCGCCAGATTAAAAAGCAGACCACCCGCATGATCAAGGCCGAGTGCCCATCCTGTGGGTACACCGCCCGTATCTCCCAGAAATGGGTAGACGTTGGTCTCCCTACTTGCCCCTGTGGCGATACCCTTTCCGTTTAAACAACCCTGAAAGCGAACCATGAACCAAGCACAAATCACCATCCAGATCGCCCGTCTGCCCATCGGGACAGTCGCTGGCGCTTATAACAACTATCACCCCAATCCTGCTCCGGGCGTGACCAAAACCGATGCCGCTCGGTGGCTGGCAGAGGCGGTCCATGCAGGGACCATTAGCATGGAAAACATCATGCAAGCGCAGCCCTCCACCTTCAAGGCCGCGCCAGCGGTTGACCCCGCCCTCGGCGCAAAGGTGGATGCGACCGCGAATGTCGCATCGGACGCACAGGCGAATGCCTTGGCGGCGCTCAATCGGATCGATGACCTGACCGTCACCACCAACGCCACAATTGATTTGGCAAAGCGCACCGAGACACGTTTAAACACAATCTCCGAAAAGATTGATGGGCTCAAAGTCGATGAGCATACGGTGCATGTTGCGGTGGATGCCCTCATTGGCAACCACTTCAAAAAGTGGTCCAAAAAGATCGAGGCTCAAGGTGCCCAACAGGTGGTGGCAGACCAGACCGCCGCTTATCGGATCGGGAGCAAGTCCTGCTTTGAGGTCTTTGGCGTTGACGTATTCGATGCCAAGGGCAACGCCCTCTACGTTGACTTGTGGAACCACCCCGAGGCCCCCGCAGTGGACCCCGACTTTATCTGGACCGAGGGCATCCTCAAGCACTTGCTGCTTTCGGACCGCACGGGTGAAAACCTGTGGTTTGGTGGCGAGAAGGGCACGGGCAAGTCCGAGACCGCCCGTCAGTTTGCCGCCCGTACAGGCCGCGCCTTCAAACGTATCAACTTCCACAAGCACACAACCGTGGAAGAGTATGTCGGAGCAGTCGGCATTGACGGCAACAAGACCGTGTTCCAACCCAAGGACTTCCTGCTGGCTTATGCCATGCCCTCGACTGTGATTCTGCTCGATGAGGTCACCAACGCTGACCCCGGTGAACTGGCAACCCTCAATGGTTTCCTTGAGCCCAACGCCTGTGTGTCATTCGGTGGTCTGACCCATACCCGCGCAGAGGGCGTGTTGATCTTCGTCGCAGACAACACCTTTGGCAACGGGGACGACTCTGGACGTCATGCCGGGACCCGGATGCAGAACTCTGCGCTAGTGGATCGGTTCTCGCGGGTCATCCAGTTTGACTACCTGCCCAAGGACTTTGAGATCGAGGCGATTGCTCGGCGCAGCGGTTGCCCCAAAGTGCTTGCCGAGGCAATCCATGGTGCGATTACTGTTGCTCGGCACAAGGTCAAGAGCGCCGACATTGTGGACGCGCCATCGATCCGCTCTGCCATTGCTTTCGCCCGGGCAATGACTGTGCTGCCCCTGCGCGAGGCATGGATTACAACTGTGGTGGCTCGCCAGCCAGTCGAGTCCCACGCCGTCCTGATGGGTATTTACGATGCCAGCATCGACCCGTATCTTTTTCAATCCAACCTGTGAGGCGAACCATGAAACGCTATCTCGGATACCAGTTTAAACAAGCAGTCGAGGAACTGACTCGCAAGATTGCCAAGCAGTTCCATGTTGAAGTCAAGTGCGTCCACTGGACCTCGGACATTCCAACCGCAGGGGTCAACAACGATGGCGAAGTTTTCTTCGCTGACGTTGCAGACGATGCAGTCTTGTACGACATTGACGTTCAGCGTTATGTCGGGTTTGCGGTCCATGAAATGCTGCACCGTAAATACACTGACTTCAGTGTGCGCGGCGATAGCGAATACCTTGACCAACTGCACAACGCAGTCGAGGACGCATGGATCGAACACACTGGCATCGATGAGTGCCTGACGGGAAACATCACTGGCTTGCTGACCGCTCTGCTCGATCAGATCGTTGGCGAGGCCAATGCCACCGTCCAAGATTGGGCCAGCCCTAGTCAGTACCCGTTCATCTTCGCCGTGTACCTGCGCCGCCACCTGAACACCTATGTGCCAGTGCCCGAGGGTCTGGAACCGATCATCCACGGCGCAGCCGCGCAGGTTGCCGATTGCCGATCCTCCAAAGATACCCTGAAGGTGGCTAAGTGGATCATGGCTCAACTCAAGGCCCTGCCCAAGGACCCTAAAAACGCCCCCGGCAAGGCCCCTAATGAGCCCGTAGAGACGCAATCGGATGACGCCAAGGGGGATGCCAAGGGTGAGGGTAAAAATCGCTTGGAGGGCAACCCTCACAAAAGCCCCGGCAAGGCCAGCGCACCAAAGGAATCGGACGTTGCGGTTGAGGTCGAGCCGACTCTGAAAGTGGCAGAGGGCAAGGCTGGCTCAGGCTCATGGAGCGAGGGCGCACAACTGACTGAATCCAAATATCACTTGCGTCCGCAAGCTTGGTTGACCGATCAACCAACAGTTCCTGCGCGGCTGCGCTATGAGGTCAAGCGTTTGTTCGACAACTCTGGGCTAGAGGACTTTCAGCGCAATCGCCGCGCTGGCTCACTCAACGTCAGCGCACTGCATAAATTCGGGGTGACAGACAAACTGTTTCAGCGCCGCCATGAAGTCGAAGGGATTGACTCCGCAGTGGTGATTTGCCTTGACATAAGCGGCTCGATGTTCGATGACGGGGCAAAGAATGAAAAGTATGAGCGCAGCAACAGGATTGTCCAAGCTGCGCTGACTACCAAAGCTTTGCTTGAGACCCTGCATCGTTCGCAAGTGGCTACCTGCGTGATCACCTTCGGGTCCATGGCATCGGTGATCAAACCGTTCTCAGAGAACCCGATCAAGTCGATGCAAAAGATTGATGCATTGGGTATGGGCGGCGGCACAAATGACTACTTCGCGGTGCGGTATGCACACAAGCTGTTGCTGCTGCGCCCTGAGCAACGCAAGATTGCTTTTGTGATCACCGATGGCGTGGGCCGCGCAGACTTTGTGCGAGACCAGTGCAAAACGGGCGAGCGTCTGGGCATCACCACCATCGGCATCGGGATTGAAAAAAAGGTTGATCACATTTATCCCAATGCGGTCCATGTCAACAAAACATCTGAGCTTGGTGTTGTTTCGTTTAAACAGATCAAGCTGGCCAAATGATTGGGCAGGGGGCAACCCCTGCTTTTTCAACTGATGACCGTACGAAAGATGTTATGCAACCAGTTAAAGCAATCACCGACCGTCACCCAATTTTTTTGAAGGAGGCTTACAAAATGGACGGGATCGTAGACCTGATCGATGATGAACGGTATCTTTCCCACGGGGACAGATACATTTCATTTGACCGCGATGGACTGACCTATTCGGTCTGCATTAAAACCACTGACGGACCAATCCGGGTCCGCAAGTTCACCAACCTTCACAGTGCAGTCAACTGCGCCAGACGAGTTTAAAACGGAGAAAGAAGATGAAAACTTACAACGTGACGATACGCGCAACCATAACAAAGACCTACGAGATCGACGCTGAAGATGAATCAACAGCGGAGGGTGTAGGCCATGAGGTTTTTATCGTTGAAAACGAACAAGACATTGACGAGGACTACAAACAAGAAACTATGTCCGTTGAACTTAAAGGAGAAAGCAAATGAAAGTTAAGACAAGCGACCTGACCGGTGCCCCACTTGCGTGGGCGGTGGCAAAAATTCTGCAATTAAAAATTGAAATACACGAAACCGTGATCTTTTACGATGGTGAACTGTTTTTCCCGGATATTTATTGGGATCAGGGTGGCCCAATCATTGAGCAACAGGGTATAGCTATCAAAAATAACGGGGACGACTGGTCTGCCAAAGTTGGTGCTTGGGTATGGATGAGCGGCCCCACACCACTGATCGCAGCCATGAGAGGTTTTGTTGCTGCCAATCTGGGCGATGAGATTGATCTTCCCGTTGATCTTGCCTTCGATTGCCTGATTTATGAAACTGGCGATGAGTGACATGGTCTGGCCTTTTCCACCATTCCCAAACCCGCTGGACCGGCCGGGTCAACTCCCGCCTCCAGCACCGTTTAAACCAAGCGATGCTGATGAACCGGCACCATTTATAAGGAGCGATTAAATGAATCTCAGCCCCAACCAAATCTTCATGCTGCGTATGTTTGAGAAGGGATGGGGGTTCAAGATGTACAACAACAAACCGGGGAGTTGGACCACCTACTGGTCACTGAGGCGGCGGGGTCTGCTTGGTCTGGGCCCCACTGTATCCCGCGCAGATGGCAACCTGATTGCCATGAATCGATTAACCAAAGCGGGGCGCGATGCTCTGCGTAAATACGAGGAGAAAGCAAATGAACAGACCAGACAACGTCAATGACGCTCTGCGCCAACTGCACAACCTAACTATGGCTATCGCCGAGGATTTAACTCGGTACATGGACGATGAGGATATGCAATACAACGCCGAGTATTTCAAAGCAGTCAAAGACGCAGCGCTCGACGCCCACCTACTGGTGACATGGGTCAAGGACAACTTTAAGGAGATGCACAAATGATTACATTCACTGAGTTCTTTTTGTTTATCGGGATGATGATTGCGATTGCCTACGCCTTGTACTGGCGGGGCGAAGCTCACAAAAACAATTTCCTGTTTAAACTGATGCTGACTAACAAGGAGGCCAGAGAAAAAATACTGCACGACTTTGAGACAGTGCAAAAGCATTTGACATAAAGAAAGGGGGCCAATCGGCCCCCTTCCTGTTTGTCCTGTCAGCGCCGAAAATGCGAACTAAAAACGCCCGACAAACTGATGCGGTTTAATTTAACGGGTCACTCGCACCTTACGCCCGGACGGCGGGAAACAAAAAAACCACCGTCAAAATGCATCCAGATTTTCCGTGTACAACCCTGCTGTTTTGTTGTACAGCAAACTGGTCTCGCCTTGAGACCCAATCCACCTGTAGCGGCATTTCCAAACCGCCACCTCGACGACTGCGCCCTGTCCCCTGTGGACGGTGATGCCGCAATCTGTCTTTGCCCACCATGCCATAGACCCGCTGATGCTCATGCCATCTGGGCGGGGTTGATCATTACCTGATCGAGTCATTTTGGCTGGATGCGCCACGAACCAACAATGGACTTCGTGCGCCATGCAAAACTTCCTCACCTTGGTCAGCATGTTGCTGATCGCCTCTGTCTCAGCAGTGTCCTTGCGACTCATGTCGATGTAGTTATACGGGTCAATCACCATGCCCCGAACGCCCATGCGTTTGACCGATGCCCGTGCTCTCTCCAATATGGATTCCAACGTGCTTGGCTCTTCACCGTTTGTATCCATAAAGATGAAGTGATCATTGACCCATTTAAACGCAGAATCTTTTGTCTCCGCGTTCATTCTGTCTCGCCCATCATGAAACCTCATGCCCGTGTAAATCTCCATCAGTCGCACGATATGGGTCTCGGGTTGATTCTCAAATGAGCAGACCACAAACTTCCAATCGTTTTTTCGAGCAAGGTTGACCATCAACTGATCAACGAAATTGGACTTGCCCGATGATGGGTAGCCAGTGACCACCGTCAACTGACCGGGGCCGACCGTGTAGATTTCATCGAGGGACTGATAACCCGTGCTCACCCCGCGACCGTTGCCCTTTGCGTACAGGTCTTCGATGGACTGTTTAAACGTGGATGCTTCGCTGATGCCGCTGATTGGATATGGCTCGGCGGCACTGATGACCGTACTGACCTGAGAGGGGTCATGCAACAAGACTTCATTTAAATCTTTGCGGTCAAACTTAGCGACTCTGCACTTTTCTTTTCCAATACGCCTTGCCAACTCTTCTGCGAGTGCTTGGCCCGGGGTGTCCTGATCTGTTGCCAGCACAACGTAGGGGGCTGCGTCAAGGATGTCCCGGGCGTTCCAGACGTAGGCAAACCTCTTGTCCTCAGAGGGGAGAACCTTTCCGTCTGCAACCTTAATGGGAGCGCCTGCGGGCACGCTTAGGACGTTGTTTAAACCTGCCTCCATGGCGGATAGGCAATCCATCTCACCTTCAACAATGACGATGGGCTGGCCCTTTTCAATGTGCTCAAGGCCAAAGAAATCATGAGCGCCGCCGCCTTCTTGCGTGAAGTCTTTCTCTTCAATAGATCGGTACTTGGCTGCGACCAGAGCACCGTTTCTAAAGTAAGGAAAACCGATTGAGTCTGTTGCGCGTCCGAGTTTGGCAAACCACTTGTTTGCACTGAACAGTTTCGCTTTGTCTGCGGTCTGACGACTGATGCCTCGACTTGCCAAGTAGGCGTAATGTCTTTCTTCTAGCGTTTCGTTTGTGATGACGGGGTTGGGTACAGCGGACAATTTTCTCTCCTGTTTTGGCGGCTGCACCGATCCCTCGATGAAGCAGTGATGGCAGTGATAGAGCACCGCCCCGTCTGGCTTACGGGTCAGCGTCATGTCTTTAATGTTTTTTTTCTTGCGCTCTGGCAAGCAGAACGGGCATACAACCCGTGTGTTTGAGTCAAAGTACTGCTGTTGCAGAAGTTCTTCGATCATTTTTGACTGCCATCAGATTTCCGTTTAAACGATCTGTTGGCGGTGGCGGACTTAACGCGCAGGTTGCTGCGAACGGTTGTGCCGCCTTTCCCGAGAGGGGTGATGTGATCTACGTCCTTGCCATCACCCTTGGTGACGACCCCTTCTCTTTCCAGCATTCGACGGGCCTTGTTCCTCTGCGCCCGTTTCTTCTTGACTGCGGGAGTGCCGTCATAGTTCTGGTATTCAGCCTTGTAATCACGCATTTTTTTGACCCTCTACAACATCTGCGATGCGGCCCATCTGGAATGCCAGTTCTTGGAACTGCGCGGCGAGCCCATCAATGGACTCGGCGATCTTCATGCTGTGCGCCTCAAGGCCACCGTAAGACTCGCCTTTCGGTCCGGTTGCCCTATTGTTGGCGATGATGTGAGCGGCGTCAATGATGGCTTCCGCTAGGCTTGTAGATTGTTCACTTTTCATGTTTGCTCCGTGTTGGTGGGGTACTTCAGACAGATTCCTTGCCTACCTGACATTCCATGGATGTATGGCACGACTTGGAACTGCTTGAGTTGATCGGCTCAAAGCCCTGTCTGTTTCCCCCGTAAAAAAATTCAGCTTGGAATATCTCATACGTCTTGCAACTTGTACAAGTCCAAGCAACCCTGTCACCTGTTAGTTCACTTTGTCTTACTTGTCCTCCACATTTACACTGCCTCATCCTAGTACCCCTGTATGCTTTCTGGTGAATGTTTGAGCAAAGCACAGCCTTACCGTAATGAAACGGGTTCGCTCTGTGCTTATGCTTTCCGGAGCCATGCCCTCGCATCACACTACCTCAGACTGTTTCAACCACCGCGCTCTAAGGATTCGCCCACGCTCCCCGCTCTGGCTTGCTCGTGTAACGGGGTTCTGATAGATGCCACCACCGACGTACCGCATGGCATCCAAGCTTGATGTGGAAAACAAAAAAGCCGTTAAGTCTGACCCCGGTGGAAACGCAGTTCTTTTTTGGAGAACTGGGCACCCCATGCGGGGTCGGAGTCAGGCTTAACGGCTTCGTTGCAGGTTTCCACACCCAGCAATGAGACCAACTCTACAGGGGTTTTAATGCCCTGTCAAGAGGTGGGGGAATTTTTTTAAAAGCAATTGGTGGTGCAGTTGCCGCCGTAGCAGCAAGTGGTGCATATGATGGTGCGACCATTGGCAAAGATAGTGTGCGAAGAACACTGCGCCCATGCGCCCGTTGTAATCAGGGCAACACCCATGGCTGCAAGAATGCGTTTAATCATCTCTCTCTCCTTTTTAATTTTGGCGGTTAGGCCGTTAACAACCAACACGGCTGGGGACTGGTGGGGATCGAACCCACTGCCTTCGGGCATGAACGGCGAATCTCGCGCCGACCTTCCTCAATCCCCATGCGCCTTGGTTGTTGTTATCCTCCGCGACCCGGAGGATAACAACCGGCGTGAAGCTTGTCAAGTGATATGTTTAAACGTGTACCTTCTTCAGGCGGAGAGTGCTGGACGTATCAGACGTATCAAGGCTATACTGCTCTCACAGGTTGTCTCCACCTGTCTGCTTTACAGCAGTTGCCTCTCTTCTCTTGCCCCGCCTCGTGCGGGGCTTTTTTTCGGGCGCAACAGATGGGATGCACTCCACGATGATTTCTGTCCGTGGCTTCTCAGGATCAAGGCCCCAGTAGATGTGCTTCTCCTTGACCTGTCGATCATTCTCATAGATACAGCCCTGCATCAGATCAAGGATCAACGACTCGTCAAGGTCTGGTCTGCGCGAGGCGTAATAAACCCACATGGTCACCCGCAGATCACCCTTCATCAGCGTGCGAAGCGGCGTGCATTGATGTTTAAACACATCTGAATAGGTCAACGCTTTGGCTGATTTGATCAGTCTGCTGACGTTCCCGATGCGAACCACCCGGCGGCTGTTTGCCTTGGACGCAGGTTCTCCAAAAATAATTTGTGATATCGCTTGCAATCCATCGCTGATTGCAATATGATCATCGCTCATTGACATCTTTACCCCTTGGAGAGACCATGAAAGTTACGAACGTTCACAATGTACCACAGCCACTTGTGACTCTGGCAGAAGGCAAATACTACAGCAAGGGCAAGTCTGACTACAGCGTCACAGAGTTGATGTCTCCCCCTCGGGTGCAGAGGTTGCGAGAGCAGCACGACAACGACATTGAGAATGATGTTTCTGAGATGCTGTGGCCCCTTCTTGGGTCTGCTCTTCATGTCGTGATGGAGAGGGGTGAGTCTGAAGGGTGGGTGTCAGAAGAGCGGTTGTTCACTGATGTGGATGGTGTAACCATATCAGGCGCGATTGACCTTCAGGAGCGCACTGCCCAAGGCGTGAACATCGTGGACTACAAGTTCACCTCTGCATGGGCGGTCATGAATGAGAAGATTGAGTGGGAGCAGCAACTCAATGTCTACAAGTGGTTGGTTGAGCGGGTCAAGAAGACCCCGGTTGTTGGGCTACGCATCTGCGCCCTGATCAGAGACTTTAATCGCCATGAGATCAGAGAGGGCTACCCCAAGGCCCCAATCCACATGGTTGAAATCCCCATGTGGGACGCAGTTAAGGCAGAGGCTTACGTGCGGGAGCGTCTTGAGATGCACCGCAACTCCAAGCTGGCCGCAGATTTTGGCGAGGCGTTGCTTGAGTGCTCGCCAGAAGAACGGTGGATGTCTGAGACGACATACGCCGTTAAACGGGAAGGTCGCAAGACTGCGATCCGTGTTTTTAAAACCATAGAAGAGGCCAAAGAGTTGGCAGAAAAGGAGAAAGGCTATGTCGAGACACGGCTTGGTGAGCCAAAGCGCTGCACCGGGAACTACTGCGGTGTCGCTCAATGGTGCAAGCAGTATCAGGATGAGTTAAGTGGTCCCTTTTGATCAGCGCAAAAAGGAATGGTGGGAATGGCACAAGGCCAACCCGCTTGTGTGGCAGTACTTTGAGCGGTTCTCCTTGGAGGCAGTCTCAAAGGGGCGAAAGAAGATCAGCCACTGGCTCATCATCAATCGCATACGCTGGGAGGTCAACATCGTCACAACCGGCGAAGACTTCAAGATCAGCAACGACTACATTGCTTTTTATGCTCGCCTTTGGAAGGCGTTACACCCGGAGCATAAAGACTTGTTTACAACCAAACAAATGATTGGAGAACCACATGACTGAAGACAAAAAACTATCGGATGCTGAAGATTGGCCCAAAGGTTTGTACATGATCTTTGTGTTTGATGATGATGGCACCAACTACATGATGGGCAAGGTGATTGGGCTCACAAAAACAAGCGCCCGGATTCATCCGTGGAGCTTTATGTGGGGCGGCATAGATGAAGAGAAGGTGAGAGAAATTGTCCTTGCTGATGTCAAGCGGTTTCACGCTTTTGATGACATCTGGGACATGGACGTTTACTGCGACAACCACTACTGGAAAAAAACGATTGGAGAAACAAATGAACCCGAGTGATTTACTCAAGATTAATGTCAGTGATCGAACTGAGAAGAAGAATGGCCTGACCTACCTCTCATGGGCGTGGGCATGGGCTACCGTGCTGGAGGTTGACCCCACCGCAAACTTTGAGGTGGAGCAGTTTACACATCCAGACAACCCACACTTGCGGCTGCCATACCAAGACATTGGTGGTTCCTGCATCGTCTGGGTGTCTGTGACTATCTTCAGCAAGACCGTCAAGGTGCAGATGCCCGTGTTGGACTACCGCAACAAGTGCATCCCCGCGCCCAATGCGTTTGACATCAACACCTCAATCATGCGGTGCCTGACCAAGGGCATAGCCATGCACGGGCTTGGACTGTACATCTACGCTGGTGAAGACCTTCCCATGGATTCAGAGCCTCCAAAAATTATGCCCGTCGATCAGAGCACCGGAGAGATCAAGGGTGAGTTGCAGATGGACACTGGCAATGCTCAGGCAAACGCCCAACTGTTCGCTGAGAGCATGATCAAGTACTCATCACTGGTCAAAGACCTGAAGGATTTAAACAGCTACTGGAAGGCCAACCAAAGCCAACTGGACAAGCTCAAGGTTGACTACCCCGACCTGTACGAAAGCGTTCGCGCCACCTTCACCACCATCAAACAAAACTTTTCTCAACCCAAGGAGTAATCATGTCCGACAAAGAATACAAACCCTACCCTGACTCTGGCTCGCTACGTGCAAGCTCAACAAAGAAGGGCCCAAAGTCTCCCGACTACTGGGGCAATATTGCCATCAACCTCAAAGACTTGACCAACATTCAAACCGTCGATGGTCTGACTGTGGTCAAGCTCAGTGGGTGGAAGAAACAAGACAGTCAAGGCAGGACTTACCTGTCAATGGCCGTTGATCGTTTTGTTCCCGAGCAAAAAAGCGCCCCGGTTCGTCAGGCTCCCAAGAGCGACGATTTTGAAGATGCACCGTTTTAATTAAAAGGAGAGAAGAGATGCGTATTCGTTCAAAACCCGCCCGTATCGCAGAGTTGAAGCGTTGGCTTACAAAATACAGGAATGTGACTTGGCGCGAATTTGTAAAAGAAACTGGTGGTACTCAGAACCAGTTCTATCATCTGCGCGAAGAACTCGGCCTTACAAAAAAGAACATGGTGCTGTCTGAAGCCATGAAAAATTCACATCTACGCCGCAAAGCGGAAAATGCGGTGGAGGCCAAGCAAAAAGATAACGAAGAATATCTTGCTGGCAAGACCAAGGTCGAGGCCCCAAAGCAACAGCTTTTGATTGAGGGAACGACCCCAGACTTTATCTGGTACGAAATGGACCTGATGCAGCGGAAGCTTGGCGATATTTCTTTGCGTTTAAACCACGTGATGAAGGTTGCCCAAGCACGTGACAACGACCAGAAGAAGATGATGCGTGATCTTATCAGTGAGAACACCAACCTTCGCGTTGAAAGCAACAGCTTGAGGCAACAGGTCGCGGAGTTGACGGAGATGATCAATGGCACTCCAGTTTGAGGCCCGGAAAGTTGCGATGAAACAGGATAGGAATGGTTACATTCTTACCCTGTGTATGCATCCCGATGAAGTCCCAGAAGAAATTCTGCGCGACTTTGTTGGGGCGCGATACGCTTGCGCTATGGTTAGGATTCAAGACGACGAGTCACCTACGCCGTATGTCAATCGCGTACAAAAGGCTGGGATGCTTTGCCGCAACCCTGCCTTCCAAGAGTTTATTGCCAACTGTCTTAACCATTCGTCGATTGATGAAGCTGAAGCAGCCGAATGGTTGTGTAAACAGTGCGGCATAACATCTCGCTCAGAACTCAATGGCAACATCAAAGCGCAAGCAATGTTTGATGGCATGGTTCTGGATTTTCAAAATTGGAGTTCTAATGCCGATTCCTTCTAACAACTACAAGCCGTTCTTGACGTACCTCGATCCACGGGAGTACACCAAGCTCAAGAAGTTTGCAGCCAAGACCAAGACCCCGATGACACAGATCGTCCGGGAGGCGGTCAAAGCGCGGATTGCAGACAACAACGCCTATGTCAACGGGTTCAATGATGGGCTGAAAGAAGCCATCGATGCTGTCAACGCCATGAAACACGCGCAGATGCGCTTTCCATCAGGTAAGTCATTTGCAGAACTTGTTACAGACGATTTAATTGTTCGTCGCATGAAGGAGGGCAAGAATGAAACTGACGGGTCAAAGGAACCAGTGCCGGGGGTGTGATCAATATTTCAATAGCAACTTTGCGTTTGACAAACACAGAACAGGAGACTATGAACATGGACGCAGATGCCGAACACCGGATGAAATGAAAGCAAAGGGGATGAGTTTAAACAACGCCGGGTTTTGGATCACAGAAAAAATGCCTACAAACAAACCCGATTTTTTAAGAGGAGTTGAGATTGATGACAGACAAGAGAACTGACCCTTGGATTCCTGTTGGACATCCTGAATTCAAATGGACATCAGGGGCTGATGTCCAAAAAACTTGGCGCAAGTATGGGTGGGTGCCGCCTAGCGAGTTTCGTCCACCAGTGCCCGTAGAAAACAAAGAGCCCGAGTGGGTTCAATTTAGGAGAGTGAAATGATTGATTTTGTTTCAACACACCCATTTGCAGACCAACAAACCGTGGCCTGTTCTCGGCTACTAGCCGCTGTTATTGCTCAGGCTATTGAAGATGCGTCAAGTAAACACAGCAGCGTATCAGAACAAGCCGCAGCTATTGATTGGCTGTTTGACAAATCCTCTAGATTTTCCAGCTACGCCGCGCTGATTGGGCTTGATGCTGAAGCCATGCGTAAAGCCCTTCTCACCCCGATTGATGAAATAACCTTTGAGCCAAAGCAAAGCAAGTTTGACAAAAGCAAAAGACGAATTCTCAGGGCCGCTCATGCGAAGTGGCTGGAACGAAGAATGGCCGAAAAGGAAACTCTGAAAAGGCTAAATTCATGAACAACCCGTTTGATTTAAACAGCTATAAACCGCAGATCAACATGAGAGATCAGGAAAGGGCCAGACGCAGTGCATATCAGTCAAGCCGCATCGTCAATGAGAAGCGTAAGCAAGGGGTGGAGCCCAGTGCAGCATATGGCGCAAGTTATGGGGGCGTACCGCAAGACTACGCCACAGAGATGCCTGTGATGCCGATGCACAAGAGGAGTGTGCAGAGAAAGGAGAAAAGGAAATGACTGACAAAGAACTGATGCAGGAAGTGTTGGAGGCAATGGAGAGTTTGCACCGAACAGGCGACACGCAGGTGTTCGACATGTGCGCTGCCCCCGTATTAATCCCCGCCCTGCGCGAGAGGCTGGCGCAGCCGTACTGCGATGACTGCGGAGGAACTGACCCAGAGAGTCCGCTGGCGCAGCCAAAGCAGGAGCCGATAGCGTGGTCTTTTCGAAACTGGCAATACGATCACATTGATTGGGGCAAACAACGTCCTGATGACGAGATTCACACAATCCCCCTCT
>SXGQ01518090.1_pt1 | contig 27391 bp, 26 predicted proteins | sample 3178371 | NCBI WGS metagenome assembly SXGQ01 (sample SAMN11356859, study PRJNA531348) | freshwater metagenome | isolation source: freshwater sample F1-20 | place: China: Fuxian Lake, Yuxi | collected 2017-12-25 | reverse complement strand
CCCGTCGTCCGCTCCAGTCGAAAGGCCCCGCCGAAAGGTGGGGCCTTCGTGGTTCTGGTGAGGATTTTTCACCGTATGGGTCGAGATTCCGCACCAGATTCCGTCGACGCGGAATGCACTGGCACCTCCAACTCATCAGCTAGGAACGTGGAATGGCCGATTGGCAGGACTTCACCCGGGCTCTCGACTTCGCCGTCGAGCATCTGGCCTCCGACCCCGATCCGGTCAACGATCGCGAGGAGGCCGATCGCTCGCAGTACGTGTTGCGCATTCTGGCTGCCGTGGCCCAGAGTTCGACCCTTCGTTTCGATCCCGAGCGTCCGGCGTTCCTGCCCATGCTCGAGACCGTTCGCTATCTCGGCGCCGCGGGCCCCGACATCGACTACGACGTCGCTGCTCTGCAACCGGGCGGACGGTACGTCGTGCGGGGCGAGCGCGGTGGCGCAACCTACGTTGGCATCGCTGTGTACGCCGGGTCGGGTGAATCGGGCGCCACGTCCATCGTCGCGTCGGTCGACGTCGACGACGTCGCAGCCGCTGACGGCTCTTTCGAGTTCGAGGTGGCACACCCGCAGGCCGTCCGAGTGATCGTGCGTCAGTACTTCCACGATCGATCGACCCAGAATCGAGGCCGGTGGACGATCGACCTTCTCAATGCTCCCGCCCATGGTTCCATGGCGTTGCCGACCGAATCGGAAATGAAGGCACGGGTTTCCAATGCCGCCCAGACCGTCCGATGGAACGCGCGACTGAACACTCTCTGGACCCCCGACCGCCGTCAGTACCCGAACCAATTCGTCCGGCAGACGTCGACCGACATCGTGGCGGCCGTCCCCAACCCCGATGTGGTCTACTCCTTCGCATGGTGGAAAGTCGCTGAAGGTGAAGCGCTGGCGATCGATTTCCGACCTCCGTCCACGAATTATTGGGCTCTACAGATCTGCGATCGGTGGTTTCAGTGCTTTCCCGACCGGCGGACGAATCTGAACGATCGCCAGGTCGAGTTCAATCCGGATGGATCGGTCACGATCGTGATTGCCGACGGCGACCCCGGTCACCCGAACTGGCTCGACACCGGGGGCCATCGCATCGGCACGGCCTTCTTCCGTTGGCTGCACTCCGATGTCGAATCTCAACCCACGGCAAGGGTCATGACACTGAGCAAGTGACGAGATGTCGGGATCTCGTCGGGGAATCAATCGGATTCGACCGAGACGTACGACTCCTCGACGACTCGTTTCTCGACACGAAGGAACGCTTCGACTTCATGAAAGTTCCGTTCGGCGACGGCGACCGCGAGGTGGGTCCAGCCCTGCGGGTGGCGGTCGAATTCGTAGACGAACCGGACGATTCGGAACGTTCGATACACCTCGCCACCCTCGGTGACATCGGTGAATACCGGATCGTCGACAACCGACACGACGGCGAGATCCGCCGGAAGAGAATGGAGTCCGAAATCAGCCACGTGATGTGTGTCCCGCTACGTTGATCCCATGCGTGGCGCGCGAACCTTCAAACCGCGTCGCCGCGGACTCGGATCGGCCCGCCAGCGAACTTTCGATGCACTGAAGCCGGTGTGGTCGTTCGACGAAGAGGGTGACGTACTCGAACCACTCGTGTACTTCGAAGAATGCAACCGAGTATGCGTGGAGATCGGCTCGGGTAACGGATCATTGGCCTCGTCGTTCGCCCGATCCCATCGGACGACGGGTTTGATCTCCGTCGATGTTCATCGTCCGGGAATCGCGCGCCTCCTCGATGACATCGGCGAGTTCGAACTCATGAACCTCCGGGTCGTGGAAGGCGATGCCCTCGTCTTCCTCGAGCGACTGCCGACCGCGAGCATCGACGAGTTGTGGGTCTTCTTTCCCGATCCGTGGCCCAAAAATTCGCAGGCCCATCGGCGTCTGATCAGTGCCGATCGATTGCCGGCATTGGCTCGCTCCATCCGACCGGGGGGATACCTCCGGATGGCCACCGACGTCGATTCATACGCCGAGCAAACGCGCCGACTCGTGGAGGGGAGTGATCTCTTCGACGAGGTCGTTGCTGAGCGCCCCGAGTGGCGAATCGAAACTGCTTTCGAGGCGCGCGGTCGGATGGCGGGGCGGTCGGCGACCGACCTGCGTTGTCGTCGGCGTCACTGACCGCCGAATCGCCAACACGACATCATCGCTCCCATGGCGGGGCCGCGAAACACCGCGTCCCCGGGTTCGGTCTCGGCGGCCCCGACCGCGACCATGAGTGGCAACAGGTGTTCTTCTCGTGGGTGGGCCACCGAGGCGCCGGGAGCCGACGACCACCGGCGCAGTGCATTCGACCGAGAGGTACCGGCTTCGGGCAGGGTTTCGGCGAGCCACGAATCGAAGAGTTGCGACGCCTCGAGCGACCAACGAGACAGATTGTGGAAGCTCGATCCAGAACCGATGATCAGCACGTCGTCACGTAACGATCGCAGCGCGCGACCGACGGCCAGATGGTGATCGGGGTCGAGATCGTGACGCAACGACATGGCCACGATGGGCACATCGGCGTCCGGGTAGATCACCTTCAGCGGCACGAAAACCCCGTGATCCCAACCATGGGCCGGATCGAGGAGATGGTCGACTCCGGCGCCGCGCAACGCGCCGCCAATGCGCAACGCCATTTCGGGAGAGCCCGGGGCTCGGTACTCGAGTTCGTAGGTGTAGTCAGGAAAGCCGAAGTAGTCGTAAATGAGTTCGGGGCTCGCGCCGCGGTCGATGGTGACGACGGAAGCCTCCCAATGCGCCGTGATCACGAGAACCGCACGTGGCCGCCGGGGCAGGCTTGCCGGAAGTTCGGTGAGGAATCGTCCGAGGCCGGTCCAGTGACCTTGCGGGTCGGGCATGAAGAAACATGGTCCGCCGCCATGGCTGATGTAGAAGGTCGGAAACGGTTCCATCCGACCAGTCTTGTCGGTCGGGGCGACTTCGGGTCTACAGCCCCACTCGGGCACCGGCATCGAGATCGTCAGCGGCCGAGAACGCCCGACGGACGAGTGAGTCCATGAGCGCGGCACCACGCTCGTTGGCGGTATCGAGCGTGAGAATGCTGGCTGCGAATGAGGTGCAGTAGAAGAGACATCCCTCGGCGTAACCCTGCGTGATGCGTTCGGGGTCGGCCCACTCGTCGGGCACTCCGCCGGCTCGCATCCGCTGCGCGTAGCGCACGATCAGGTCCGTCTGCATCTCGCGTCGCAGATCGGTGGGCATGTTGGTGCCGAGGAAGTACACGAGATCGGTCGTCGACGGCACGCGCATGGAGAGCTGCCAGTCGATGAGGGTCATCTCGCCCCGGTCGTCGAAGAACATGTTGTCGAGTCGGAAATCGCCATGGGTGAGCGTGCACGGCCAGGTCTTGTAACCCTCCATCCACGTGGGGATGGTCGGCACGAACCTCTCGCACCAGTCGAGAACGCGCCGGGGAAGTGAATCCGAATAACGAGCGAGGAACATGGGCCAGCCCATGTCGAACATCGATCCGATCGACGAACTCATCGGGTCGTCGAGATCGGGAATCCAGTCGAGGCCGGGGAGATCGGGGTGATCGAACCACGCGCTGTGCAACGTGGCGGCGGTGTCGATCGCCGTTCGGGCCTGATCGGGCGTCGGACCGGCAACCTGATCGCCGGGTCGACGGGGGTGCAGGTCTTCCAGAACGAGTACGTAGGGATCGGTCTGCGAATGGAGGCACTCGGCCAGCCGGATGCCGCTGATGCGGGGTGCGAGTTCGGTGTAGAAGCGATGTTCGCGTTCCCAGACACGCATCATCTGACCAATCATCTGTCCACCGGGATCAGCAGTGGGAAGTTTGACGATCACACTCGCCGGGACACCTCGACCGGTCAATCGCACTCGGGCGAGTTGGCCCATGAAGCCCTCACCGGAGCCGATGATCTCGCTGGTGAATTCGCTGACGTGGCCGCCGAGGACGTTCCCGAGCCAATCGGCGGACAACTCGCTCATGAGCGACGGTGCATTCGACATGGTGTGGCATCCCCCTCACGCGCCGGCCACCGACGGCACATGAGCATCGTAAATCACGAGAAGTACCCTTGAGGTCGAATGGGTACCGAAGCCTTCGTCGCAGCAGTGGGTGCCTCGATCGGTGCCGAGCGCGTGTTCGCGGGCGACGGCCGTTACGCCACCGACTGGACGGGTCGGTACTCGGTGCCCTCGTGCACCGTGGTGCGACCGCTCGGCACGGATGAAGTGGCCGCCGTGGTTCGATTGGCCATCGAGCACACGGTGGCGCTCGTGCCTCAGGGCGGAAACACCGGACTCGTGGGGGGTGGGGTGCCGCACCGCGATGAGGTCGTGGTTTCACTCGAAGCGATGCGCAGGATCGGGTCGGTCGATACGGCGGCACGCCAGGTCACGGCCGAAGCCGGGGTCACGATCGAACGACTGCACGAAGTGGCCGGCATCGCCGGATTGCGTTACCCCGTCGATTTCGGGGCGCGTGGGTCGGCCACGGTCGGGGGCAGTATCGCGACCAACGCCGGCGGAGTGAACGTCTTGCGGTACGGCATGACGCGCCACCAGCTCGTGGGGATCGAAGCGGTACTCGGCACGGGCGAGGTCGTGAGCCATCTCGGGGGCCTCGTGAAGGACAACACCGGCTACGACCTCGGTGCGTTGTTGTGCGGCAGCGAGGGCACCCTCGGAATCGTGACCAAGGCCCGACTGCGGCTGGTGCCGACGCCGTCGCACCGGGCCACGTTTCTGATCGGCGCCACCGACCTCGACGCGGCCATCCGGTGCACCACGGCACTCACGTCGGCCCTCGATTGCGTCGACGCCGCCGAACTCATGATTCAGTCGGGAGTGGATCTGGTCACGAGAATCTCAGGGCTCACCAATCCGCTGCCGGACCACGATGCCTACCTGCTCGTCGAGTGTTCGGCCGACACCGACCCGACCGAAGCAGTCGGGCGAATCGTCTCGGGAATCGAGGGCATCGCCGTCGTTGCGGCATCGTCGGCTCAGCAGCGCCGTGACCTCTGGCGACTCCGCGAAGAACACACACCGAGCATCAACTCGCTGGGCGCGCCGATCAAGTTCGACGTGACCGTGCCGGTTCGAGCGGTCCCGGATTTCGTGCGAGCGCTCCATTCGAACCCAACGGTGGTGGGTGAGAGTCGTTCGCTCGTGGTGTTCGGTCACGCCGCCGACGGGAATCTGCACGTGAATGTTGTCGGTGCGCACGAACGTGACAGTGAGGAGATCGGCGACGCGGTGATGACGCTGGTCGCGGGATTCGGGGGAAGCGTGTCGGCCGAACACGGCATCGGTGTGGCCAAGAAGAGATGGTTGAGTTTGAGTCGGTCGCCGACCGAGATAGCGGCCATGAAGTCGGTGAAGCGCGCGCTCGATCCGTTCGGGATCATGAATCCGAACGTGCTGTTCGACTGATCAGCTGGTCATTCCCTGCAGACCCACGAAACTGCGGGCGAGTTCGATCTCACCCATGTGGCGCAGCCCGTGTTGGTACAGCCAGCACTCGACTCCGTCGAGCACGGTGATTCCCTGTTCTCCGGCCACACGTGCGCTGAAGGTGCTCGCGATCTGGGGAGGGAAGGGCCGAGTGATCACCACGCGGTCGAGGTCGGCGGCGTCGAGGGTCTCGAGCCAGGCCTCCGTGCGATCGAATACCGACCGGATGTAGAGCGTGAACGCTTCCAGATCGCCGATTCGTTGATCGACCATTTCTTCGACGGTGCGGTGTTTGCCGTGGTCGTTGATGGCCGGCTGAACGCGAGCCCGCCACTCGTCGTTCCAGATCGGAGTCTGGCCGGTCAGAAGCATGAAAGAAGCGTCGTGCATGTTGGCGTAATGGAAGAGCGAGAAGGCGATGGGAAGTGTTCCCTCGCGCTCGCGGTGGTTCACCTGATCGAGGTCCATGGTGGCCAGAGCGTCGTCGTACAACGAGTGCATGGCCTTCATGCGACGACGCAGTGAATCAAGGGTGAGATCGGCGGGCATGGGTCGAGACTAGGGGAGTCCGACGTCGTGCGCGGTGGCTACTGTGGCTGCATGCGCTACGGAACCGTGAACTTCGAATACGCCGCCGACCTCGCCGGACGCGAACCGGCCGCCGACGGTCCGATCTTCATGGTGAACTTCATGAAGTACCGCGCGGTCGCCGACTACGTCCGTGGTGAAGGCGCGCCGGGTTCGGCGGAGATCTCGGGTATGGAAGCCGACGACAAGTACGCGCCCACCGAGGTGCTGGCCGACATTGGCGCCGATGTGGCGTTCTTCGGGCGGATCGTGGCTCAGGGCGACGACGCGGAGTGGGACCGCATGGGCATCGTCCGCTACCCGACCCGACGCTCGTTCATCGAGATGCAGAGTCGACGGGACTTCAAGGAAAAGCACGTTCACAAGGAAGCCGGCATGGACTACACGATCGTGTGTGGTGCACTTCCCGTTCCCGGTCACGGAACGATCGAACGGCAGGGATATGTGACCTTCCGACTCGTCGCCGGCCCGACCGAGGCCCAACCTTCGGCGACGCAGGCGGTCCTGGCCATCGAAGGCACGATCCTCGGTGACGGGCGCTCGTGGAATCAACTCGTCATGACATGGAGTGACGACGTGCCGGCCGTGCCCGGACTGTCGCGGGGCGGCGATCAGATGGTGGTCGTGGCCCACGCCGAGATCGACCGCATGGGCAAACTCCTCACTTCGCCCGGAACCTGACCTTCACCTCGTTCGGTCCGAGAACGAAGTTGCCCCGCCGCCACGGGATGTGGTCGGAGGCGAGTTCGAGTTCGTCGAATCGGGCGAGGATCTCCTCGAACAGAACCTTCAGTTCGAGGCGGGCGAGTGGTGCGCCTAGACAATGGTGACGGCCGTAGGCACCGAAGGCCACGTGATCGTTCGGCGTGCGGGAGATGTCGAATCGGAACGGATCGGCAAAGACTTTTTCGTCGCGATTGGCCGACGGATAGAGGAGAAGCACGCGGTCACCTTCGCGCACCGTGAAACCACCCACCTCGACGTCCTGGGTTGCGGTGCGGTTCATGTTGCGAACGGGGGTGGCCCAGCGGAGCATTTCCTCGATCGCCGAAGGAAGAAGGCTCGGTTCGGCCCGCAGACGCTCCCACTGCTCGGGGTGCTGGAGTAGTGCGGCCACGCCGCCCGAGATCACGTGCCGCGTGGTCTCGTCGCCCCCCACCAGAACGAGCATCGTCTCGAACATGATGTCGATGTCGGAGAGACGCTGGCCCTCCCACTCGGCATTGGTGACGAGACTGACCAGATCTTCGCCGTCGCCGTTCCGACGCTCGTGAACCTTGGCCATGATGTAGTCGTTCCAGTCGACCACGGCTTGTTCGACCTCCGAGCGGATCTCGTCACCACCCGTGGCGAAGAGGTCGGACCAATGCAGGAGGGTGTGGTGATCTCGTTCGGGAAGGCCCATCAATTCGCCGATCATGTACATCGGGAGTGGTGTGGCGATGTCGGCCACGATGTCGCACTCACCTTTGTCGATCACGGCGTCGATGAGTCCGGTGACCTTGGCTCGAAGGTAGGGCTCGTGATCGGCGACCCGGCGTGGAGTGAAACCATTGCCCACCAGCCGGCGGCGCTTGGTGTGCTCGGGGGCATCGAAGTTGATCATCGACGGCACCGAGCTCTCGGGACGCGAGCCCTTTCCCGAGCAGAACGTGCGCCATTCACGACTCATCATCGACACGAATTCGTGGCTGGCGGCACCCCAGATTCCGTTCTTGTCGTCCCAGTACAAAGGCGCTTCACGACGCATCCACGAGGTGATGTCGTCGAAGTCGGCGTAGAAATCGGGGGCGAGGATGTCGACGTCGTCGCGGGTGGGGTGACCGGCTGGCCCCCGTCCGCCACGGTTGAGATCGATGCGGAAGTCGAGTTCCTCGTCCATGGCCGAACGCTAGTGACCAGCCGCTGAGACCGACGAGGTCAGCGCGTCGGACGGCTACCGACGATGCTCGCCCGTTCCATGATCCGGATCTCGGGCCAGTAGTCGCTGCTCGCGTAGTGCTGGCACGCCCGGTTGTCCCAGAACGCGACCGAGTCGTTCTCCCACTTGAAACGGCACTGGTACTCGACATTCGAGCTCTCGCGCCACAGTTCGGTCAGGAGGCGTTCGCTCTCGTCTTCGGACACTCCGAGAACTCGGTTGGTGAACACGGGATTCGCATAGAGGTGCTTGCGGCCCGTCTCGGGATGTCGGGCCACGAGCGGGTGCACGACGAGCGGGTACTTCTCGCGCATGGCCGGCATCTGCTCGGGAAGGACGCCACGTCCGAACGACTTCACGAAGTCGTGCTCGGTGTCGAGGGGATCGATGTAGTCGCGAGTGGCTGGCGAAAGTCCCTCGTAGGCCGCATACATGTCGGCGAACAGGGTGTCGCCTCCGCTGTCGGGGACCTTCACGGCGTGCAGGACGGCGCCCATCGACGGAACGGCGCGCCACGTGACGTCGAAGTGCCACATGTTCTCGAAACCCTTCACGTCGAACGACTTCTCGAAGCGGACGAGTTCGGGCTGGCCCGTGTTCGATGGGATGAAGGGATGGATCTCGAGTTCGCCGAAGCGGCGGGCGAACGAGACGTGTTGGGTCGAGGTCATCGGCTGGTCGCGGAAGAAGATCACCTTGTAGGCGAGGAGGGCCTGGCGAATCTCATCGATCACGGGTTGGGGCAGGTCCTTGGTGAGGTCGACACCGTGGATCTCGGCGCCGATGGTGGCCCCGACCCGCTTCACGTCGAAGTTCTGCCACGTGAGGGCGGCGAGCCGGGCGCGCTCTTCGGACAGATGGGTGATGGGTCCGACCTTCTGGCCGTGCAACTCGACGCGGTCGGCCGAGATGAGGGTCGAGACGTCGCGAGTGGCGACGATGTCGGGGTGTGCAGTTGTCGGTGTCATGGCCCCTCCGATGGGCCGTTTCTGACGACCCGTCAGAAACATTAGCGGATCGGGTCGAAAGGCCGTAGCGACGTCGGGCCGTCGGACCCTTCGTGGGACGGGTGTCGGTCGGGCAGAATCGTTGTGTTCGGACCTGCGGGAGGGAAGTCATGTCGGATCGAGTGCCTCACAACGTCGAGGAAGCGGGCTATGTCTTCGTCGATCCGGCTGCCTACGCCGATGAGGACTACTTCCATCGGGCCTGCGCTCTCCTTCGTCGCGAGAGCCCCGTGCACAAGGTGGAGGGTCCGGGGTTCAATCCGTTCTGGGCCATCACGAAGTCGGCCGACATCTTCGACATCGAGGCGCGCAATCAGATCTTCCTGAACGAGCCACGGCCGGTTCTCGGGACCATCGAGGACGACGCCCGCCGGGCGACCAATGGCGACATGTTGAGAACGCTCATCCATGTGGACGACCCCGAGCACCGCAATCTGCGCGGTGTGACGTCGGAATGGTTCCTGCCCAAGAATCTCGCCAAGCTCGAGGGCGTATTGGCCGGATACGCCAAGCGTTACGTCGACAAGATGGTCGAACTCGGCGATTCGTGCGACTTCGCGCGTGATGTCGCGATGTACATGCCGCTCAACGTGATCCTGTCGATCCTCGGACTGCCCGAGAGCGATTACGGCCGGATGTTGAAGCTGACTCAGGAGCTGTTCGGGGCCGCCGACGAAGATCTGCAACGCGGGGGAGAACCGACCGACATCATCGCGGTGATTCAGGACTTCTTCGCCTACTTCACCCGTCTCACCGAGGAACGTCGGGCCAACCCCACCGACGACATGGCCTCGGTGGTCGCCAACGCCAAGATCGACGGCGAAGACCTCACGCTCATGCAGACGATCTCGTACTACGTGATCACGGCCACGGCCGGCCACGACACCACGGCTTCGGCCATGGCCGGCGGTCTCCTCGCCCTGATCGAGCATCCCGATCAGTTGCGGCGCCTGCAGTCCGATCCCGGCCTCATGAACACCGCCGTGGACGAGATGATCCGTTGGGTCACGCCGGTGAAACACTTCATGCGCACGGCGACCGAGGACTACGTGGTACGTGGAACCACGATCAAAGCCGGCGATTCGGTGTTGCTTTCGTATCCGTCGGGCAACCGCGACGAGGACGCCTTCGTCGATCCGTTCTCCTTCGATGTGGGTCGCTCGCCGAACAAACACCTCTCGTTCGGCTTCGGCGTGCACTACTGCCTGGGCGCGATGCTCGCGCGCATGGAGTTGAAAGCACTCTTCCGCGAACTCCTTCCGCGCCTGAAGAGCGTGGAACTGGCCGGTGAGCCGAAATGGATGAAGACGATCTTCGTGGGCGGGCTGAAGACTCTCCCGATCCGGTACGAGGTGACTCCGGCCTGATCAGCGTGGCGCGGGGGACAACAATTCGCCCGGGAGGTCCGTGAGGGCCTCGGCGGCGAGACGGCCGTTCTCCACGACCTTGTAGCCGTTGACGAAGGTCAGCACCATGCCGGTCGGGGCATCGGCGGTGAGCCGTTCTCCGTCGGCGGGGAAGTCGCGAACCCGCCGCACCGGCCCCGTGCCGATGGTTGCCGGATCGAACACGACGATGTCGGCATACGCGCCTTCACGTAACTCGCCGCGGTCGGTGAACCGGAAGAGGTCGGCTTGGACCTTGGTGAGTTTGTGCACGGCCTGCTCGATGGACAGCACACCTCGATCGCGCACCCAGGTGCCGAGGAGATCGGTCGAGAGCACCGCGTCGCACAACTGACCCACATGGGCGCCGGCATCGGAGAGTCCGAGTGTGCACCCTTCGGACTGCAGGAGCATGGCGACTCCCTCTTGGTCGTCGTTGGCCAGCAGAGCCTTGACGCGCAACTTGAGGTCGGGTTCGAGGAGCGCGAGTTCGAGCAGAGTGGCGAAGGGATCGTTGTCGCCCGCCAGTTCGGTGAGACGCCGACCGACGGCTTCGGGGGAGTGCGGGGCCTCCATGACCTCGTAACTCTCCCAGCGCGGCACGATGCCTTGCTTGTTCTCCCACGCCGTCCGGACTCGCTGACGCCACGCAGGATCGGCGTAGGCCACCCGGCGTTCATCGATGGACTTGGGCATGAGTTCGGCGAACACCGGATTGGTGTTGAGAGTGAAGGGTTCGACCAACGTCTGCGAGAACGAGAGCGGTCGGCAAGAGACCTGGGGCCACACGTCGGCACCGGCCGCCAGACCCTTCTTGTGGATCTCCATCGCGGTGATGTGGCTCCCGGTGGAGGTGGTGAGGATCGCGGTGTACGTGAAGGGCGCACCGACGCGAGGCTGCATCTCGTAACAGTCGGCGAAACTCAGGTTCTCGCCACCGTTCACGCCCACCACGCCACGACCGCTCTCGCCCACAGCGCGACACAGGGCCTCGATCTCACGTTTGTCGGCCCAACGGCTCGGGATCGGCTGACCATCGGCGCCGCGATGAGTGACCGCGAAACTCGTGGCGAATCCAGCTGCACCGGCATCCATGGCTTCGCGCACGATGGTGGCCATGCGATCGATCTCTTCGTCGGTGGCCGGTCGCCCGACGGCTTCCTCGCCCATGGCGAAAAGGCGCACCGGTGTGTGGCCGATGTACGACGCGTAGTTGAGAACCGTGCCGCGCGAGCGAATGGAGTCGAGGTACTGGGGGAAGGATTCGAACTCCCACGGGATCCCCGCATTCAGCGTGGCCGGATCCATGTCTTCGACCTTCTCCATGGTGCGTGCGATGAGATCACGATCGGCGGGTTTGGTGGGCGCGATGGAGAAACCGCAGTTGCCGGCGACCACCGTGGTCACGCCGTGAAAGCACGAAGGAGTCAGTGCCGGGTCCCAGAACACCTGCGCGTCGTAGTGCGTGTGGATGTCGATGAAGCCCGGCGCCACGACGAGTCCGGTCACGTCGATCTCAGTCTCGCCTTTGAGGTTGGTCCCGATCGCGGTGATTCGACCATCAGCGAAAGCCAGATCGGCGATGAAGGCCGGCCGACCCGAGCCATCGACGATGGTTCCGCCTTTCAGAACCGTTGTGCCCTTGTGACTCCTTGACATGACGCCCCCTCCGACGACTCGAGTTTCGCACCTCGGGTCCCGGTTGTCAGCGGTTGGACTGCGGGAAAGGGGTTATGGAGGCCGTCAGCGGTAGTTTGAGACGCCTGTCAGGGTTCGCCCGGGCAGTGGCGATGTGGCCGAGTGGTTTAGGCAAGGGCCTGCAAAGCCCTCCACCTGGGTTCGATTCCCAGCATCGCCTCGAGGCGAGTCAGCTGGCCTGGTTATACGAAGGTTGCAGTAACCATTCGGGATTGGTTCATAGTGACCTGACACGTGCGGCGACCACCACAGGCGCCGCCCCATCCGACAAATCGAGAGCCTCCGGATGGAACCGCGCTCAGGGTCACTTTGGTGTTTCTTGTGTAGTTGCTTGAACAGGTATCACCGCAATTGAGTCCGCCGGTGTTAGCGACGACCGATCCCGACCCAGTCCCTCCCTTGCTGACTGCGAGCGTGTACGTCGGGATGGCAGTGAACGTTGCGGTGACTGAGCGGGCTTGATTCATAGTGACTTGGCAGGTGCCGACGCCACGACAGGCGCCAGACCAGCCAGAAAACGTCGATCCTGATGCGGGTGTGGCGCGAAGGGTGACTCGTGTACCAACTCCTGCCGAAGTCGTGCAGACGCCTCCGCAGTCAATGGAACCCCGGCTCTCGAGGATCGTTCCAGTTCCCGTTCCGCTCTTGATGACAGTCAGAGTGAATGTCGAAGCCAAGTTGAACCTGGCAGTGACTGTCCGGTCTTGGTTCAACAAGAGTTGGCAGACTCCAACTCCCGAGCAATCTCCCGACCAGCCTGCAAAGACGGAGCCATTCGAAGAACTCGCCGTCAGGGTGACCTGTGTTTCAGAGAAGTATGAATCCGAGCAAGTTGCACCGCAACTGATCGATCCAGCGTTCGCATTGACCGTCCCCGATCCATCCCCGTTCTTGTCAACAACAATGGAATAGCGAGGTGCAGGATTGACGAACAGCAGTTTGTTTGGTTCGGTCGAAACATTGAATCCGTAGGGATACTTGAATCCACCGTACGCCCAAGTCAGCGCGCCCTTGGTCGAGGATTCCTCGAGTGAGTTCCAGACCTGGGCCGGGCTGAGCCGTGGTGACGCACCGAGCACGAGCGCGGCCGCACCGGCCACGTGCGGAGATGCCATGGACGTTCCGTTCCACGATTCGTACGAGGAGTCGTTGGTGGCCGTCGACGAGTAGATCCCTTGCCCCGGGGCATAGATGTCGACACACGATCCGAAGTTCGAGAAGTAGGCATCGGTATCGGTGGCTGTGGCGGCGGCAACCGTGATTGCCGTGGGGGCCCGAGCCGGGCTGTAGTCGCATGCCGGATCCCACTCGTTTCCGGCGGCCACGACGACCGTGACGCCGTCGTCGACCAAGCTTCCGATGGCTGCATCCAGTGCTGGCGAGGCGGGTCCGCCGAGGCTGAGATTGGCGACAGCCGGCTCTCCGGAACGATGAGCGGAGATCACCCAGTTAATGCCGTCGATCACAGACGCCCAAGAACCTGAGCCGTCGCAATCGAGTACTTTCACCGGCACGATCGTGGCCGCCTTGGCGACCCCAACGTTTGATCCGGCTGCTGTGCCGGCCACGTGTGTGCCGTGTCCGTTGCAGTCGGTCGTAATTCCATCACCAAAGTCGTAAGAGGCGCCCTCGGCGACACGATCGCCGAATTCAAGGTGGCTTGCGCGAACGCCGGTGTCAATCACGTAGATCTTGACTCCGGCGCCAGTTAGCGATGATGTGAAGGAATTGGAGAGGGGAAGAGGATGCTGATCGATGCGGTCGAGCCCCCAGCTAGGGGGGTTGCTTTGAGTTCCCTCGATTGAAATTTCGAGATTGCGTTCAACTGAGACGATGTAGGGCTCCCGCCGGAGAGCGTCGGCGAGACTCGAGGGCAGTCGAACCTGAATTCCGTCGACAGCCTTCCTCCACCGGTCAAGAGGGGTGTACCCATAGGAGTTCACAAACTCGACTGCGCTCGTCACGCCCGATTCGTCGCGCGCGACCACGATGTACTCGCGCAGCGCCGGGCCGGCAATTTCGGGTTCGGGCGGAAGCTCCGGACCAATCACCTCGTTCTCGACCGGATCGGTGCTCGACGTTGCTCCAACCGGTGAGGCCAGGACGGACAGCGATGTGGCGACCACCGTGGCCGCGACCAGCAAACCTCGGGCCCGCAGGCTCCTGCGGTCGGAAGGCGCGTCCGTAAAGGCCATGGTTACGAATGTACTGGCGGGTGTGGTCAGGATTGGGGCGGTCGATCGATGCCGACGACCCGAACATGCTTGGTGCGGCTGGTTGCCCCACGATCGACGGTCACCGCTGACGGCCTGACCCCGAGCCATCGGCCCAGCAATCGACACAGTTCCTCGTTGGCCTTGCCATCCACGGGAGGGGCGGCCAGCCGCACCTTCAAGGAACCCTCAAGAACCCCGACGACTTCGGATCGCCGAGAATTGGGCGTCACGCGAACTGCGAATTCGATGCCGTCCGGAGTGGTTGACCACCATCTTTCTTCGACATCGGAGGCCACGCCGAGAGGGTAGTAGTCACCTCCCCACGCACTTCGATGGCTCAACTAGCGTGAGGAGTGGTCGTGGGGGCCACATTGGGGGAGATCCTGTGAAGACGGTCTGGTTCCATCTGATGCCGTATCCGGAACTTCCCGACGACTTCACGTCGGAGCATCGCTCGGTGTGGGTCGACATCGATCCGAAACTCTTTGATCCCGCCGTCGGACACCGGATGTACAACGACTACATCGACGAGCTGGAGTTCGCGGCCAAGGTCGGATTCGACGGCGTCGGGATCAACGAACACCACTCGAACGCGTACGGTCTGATGCCGAGTCCGAACCTGATCGCGGCCGCTCTCGCTCGAACGTGTCCGGATGCCGCACTCGTGGTGCTGGGGGACTCGGTGGCCCTCTATAACCCCCCGATCCGCGTGGCCGAGGAGTTCGCCATGCTCGACTGCATCAGTGGTGGGCGGTTGGTCGCCGGTTTTCCGGTTGGGACTCCGATGGACACCCTGTACGCGTACGGCAACAACCCGGCGACTCTGCGCGAGCGCTACCACGAAGGGATCGAACTGATTCTTCGAGCCTGGACCAGTGATGAGGTGTTCGCGTTCAACGGCAAGTACTCGAAGTCGCGCTACGTGAACTGTTGGCCGCGACCCGTACAGGATCCACATCCTCCGGTTTGGATCCCCGGAGGTGGCTCGATCGACACGTGGGAGTGGTGCGCGCAGACCGGCTACTCCTACCTGTACCTGAGTTACTTCGGCTACAAGGCCGCGCTCTCGACGATGCGCGGATTCTGGAACCGCGTCGAAGCCGCTGGACGGCCGCGTAATCCGTACCAGGCGGGCTTCGCGCAGTTCTTCGGCGTCGCCGATTCGGAGAAAGAAGCCATCGAGCTGTATCGGGAGCCGGCCGAGTACTTCTTCAATCGTTGTCTGCACGTGTACCCCGGCTTCGCTGATCCACCCGGTTACAAGACGCTTCAGACCGTTCGAAACGGCGCCGAGGGAATGGTCGAGCGCGCGGCTCGCGAAGCGTCCGAACGCGCCGAGCAGGCGGCCAAGAAGGCGGCCCGCAAGGCGGCTCAGCAGTCCTTCAGTGCCGCATCGCACATGACTTTCGAGCAGATGGTGGAGAAGGGTTACGTGATCGTGGGCAGTCCCGATCAGGTGGCCGAGAAGACCGTCGAGATGGCGACCGATCTCAACATCGGACACGTGATGTCGCTGTGTCACTTCGGCAACATGAATCGGGATCTGGCCATGCACAACACCGAACTCATGGCCACCAAGGTGCTCCCACAGATCAGTCATCTGTGGGACGACCAGTGGGAGGACCACTGGTGGCCGCGACCCCTGACGGACCGGGTTCGATGACCCTCGACTCGTGGCGAGCGGGCTCGCTCGAAATCTTTCGCGTCGGACGTGGGCCGCGAATCGGATACCTGCACGGCATGGTTCCGGTGACATCCGATGAGGCCTTCGTGACTTGTCTCGCCGAGCAGGGTCGAGAAGTCGTGGCACCGTGCCTGCCCGGCTACGGAGGAACGTCGACGTCCCGAGACCTCCGGACGATGCACGATTGGGTGGCGGCGACGAGTGAGATCATCGACGTCGCCGGGCTGAACGGAGCTCCGATGGTTGCCTCGTCGGTCGGGGCGATGCTCGCACTCGAACTCGCCTCCATTCGGCCGGAGGCATTCAGTCATCTCGTCCTCATCGGCCCGATCGGTCTCTGGCGTGACGACTGTCCGGTGACCGATCCATTCTCCACTACGCTCAGCGGACAGCGGAACCTCCTGACCAACGATCCGGGTCTGACGGCGAGCTTCTATGACGGCGCTGCTGGTGAGGATCCGGTGGTGGCCACGATCCAGCGTTACACCGCACGGACGGCCACGGCGAGCCTCGTCTGGCCGATTCCTGATTTCGGTCTGTCGCAACGCATTCACCGAGTGAGTTGTCCGGTCACCCTGATCTGGGGAGCCGATGACCGCATCGTTCCACCGGTGTATGCCGACTTCTTCGCCGAAAGTCTGAGCGAACTGCGGTCGGTTCACCTCATCGAGGGAGCCGGGCATCTGGCCGAATGGGACGCGCCCGCGCGGGTCGCCGAGATCGTGACGGAGGCTCTCCGTGAGTCGTGATCGAGCGCTATTCCAGCACGCGTATTTCGTGAACGACCTCGAGATCGCGATCAACGAGTGGCATCACCTCTTCGGTGCCGGTCCCTTCGCAGTGGCGTCACACCACCGCACCGATTCGTTCTCGTATCGAGGCACTTCCGTGGAAGCCGATGTCTCGTATGCATTCGGATATCTGGGCGACCTGATGATCCAGTTCATCCAGCAACACGATGATCAGCCCTCGATCTACCGCGACATGTATCGCGATGGTGAGCAAGGGTTTCACCACGTCGCGTACCTGGTGTCGGATTTCGAGGCGGAAAGGCAACGGCTTCTCGACATGGGTTTCGAACCCGCCTGCGAATTGTTCGCCGACGGGGTGAACGCGGCCTACTTCGACACCCGCGCGGTGACCGGAGGCTTCACCGAGATCCACGGCGATCCGCCGCACATCGTCAAAGTGTTCGACCGTTGGCGTCGCGCTCACGCCGAGTGGCGTCCGGGCGACCCGGTGATCATGGGCCGCTAGTCAGGGCCCGAAGCAGTTGGCCGTGTATGCGTTACCGAAGGTGCGTGTCGGATCGAAGTGATCGCGCGCGGCCAGGAATTCGTCCCACTTCGGGTACAGCCGCGAGAGATCAGCCCGACCGAGGAAGTGCATCTTGCCCCAGTGGGGTCGACCGCCGTAGTCGGCCATGATGGTCGCCACATCACGGAAGTAGGCCTCGATACGCGGCCACGGGGTGCCCTTGTGCATGTGAACCGCGATGTAGGCCGACGGCCGACCGTGCGCGGTCGAGAGTGTGATGTCGTCGCCGGCCGTGAATCGGACCTCCACGGGAAAGCTGACGAGGTGGCCCTTGTCGTCGATCATCGCCCGCAGACGACGGAGCGCTTCGGCGCAGTGCTCGCGTGGTATCGAGTACTCCATTTCAAGGAAGCGCACGATGCGCTTGCTCGCGAAGATCTGATAACTCTCCGACACGGTCGTGGAATGACCCGTGGAGGGAAGAGCGGTGGCCAGTCGCGGAATCAACGATGGACGAAGGTTCCCGACCTTGCACACGGCGCCAAAGGCGTAGTTCTCCATCAGGGTCTTGGAGTACCAGCGGTGGGCCCGAGCGCGCGGTCCGAGCGTGGGGGCCGGATCCGAGGTGCGCTCGTTTCGCTTGGTGAGGGCCCACTTCGTGTGAGGAATCCAGAAGAACTCGAAGTGATCGTTGGCGTCGACGTTGTCCTCGATCGATTCGAGGAGCGACTCGAGTGGTTCGGCTCCTTCGTTGGCGCGGAGGCGAAATGCGGGCACGACGCCGAGGGTGTACTGGGTGACGATGCCGAGTGCTCCCACCCCCACTTGCGCGGCCCGGAAGAGCGGACCGTCGGCGGGGGAGAGTTGCACCACCGAGCCGTCACCGGTCATGAGCCGTAGCGCCCGAACCTGGGCCGCCAAACCGTTGAAGCGAGCACCAGTGCCATGGGTGGACGTGGAAATGGCGCCGCTGATCGTCTGGTACGCGATGTCGCCGAGGTTGGGCAGTGCGAGCCCGAGTCCGTGCAACGTCTCGTTGAGATCGGCGATCGTGATGCCGGCTCCGACCGTGACCGTCATCGCCTCGCGATCGACGGCGACGAGTTGGTCGAGCTTCGACATGTCGACGAGAAATCCGTCGGTGAGAGCCGTACTGGTGAAACTGTGCCCCGTCCCGACGGCCTTCACCTTCTGCCGACGACCGTGCGCACGCTCGACGAGTGACGACAACTCGCTCTCGGATTCCGGCCGTTCAAACGACACCGGACGCATGCGTTGGTTGCCGGCCCAGTTGGACCACTCGCCTCGGCGGAAGGTCGACACGTCAGTGCGCTCCGGGCTCGAATGGTCCGCCGGTGAGCGAGCGGGCCACGATTCCCAACTCGGCGAGAAGTGGCTGGCTGTAGGCCACGCGTCCGGTGAGGGCCGCCGGATCGCCGGCGCAGAGCTCGAGCGCGGCCTGGGCGATGATCTCTTCGGGCTCGAGTCGGAAATCCTCGACCAAGTCATGGGCCCCGGCGCCGGGCGTCGGGACGTTGTCCCACGGCGCGAGTGTGTTGACAGCGATGCGGTCCTTGTACAACTCGGCCGCCATGCCGAGGGACACTCGTTCGAGGGCGGCCTTGCACAGTCCGTACACCGACGATGCTCCCTCGGAGAACCACGGCTCGAAAGGAGGGCCAACCGGCTTCACGGCCGCGCGCGACGAGATGTTCAGGATCCATCCGGAGCCGCGTGAACGCATGTCGGGGATCACTTGCTGGGCGAGATCGATGGCGCTCCACACCTGGGTCTCGATCATGAGGCGGAAACGCTTCTCGGGGAACGAGTCGATCGGAAAGAAGAACGTGACCGCTGCATTGTTGACGAGGATGTCGATCGGTCCCATCCGATCGTGGACCTCGTCGATCATGCGCTTGCGGTCGTCGCTCACCGACAGATCGCACCGGAACGCCTCGGCTGTGCCGCCGGCCTGACGGATCAGAGCCAGCGTGTCGGTGAGTGATCCCTGATACTTGGGATCGGGTTCGACGGTGCGGGCGGCGCAGGCGACCGCCGCGCCTTCGGCGGCGAGTCGGCGGGCGATCGCGGTACCGATACCGCGGCTGGCCCCGGTCACCAGCGCGGTCTTGCCCGCGAGTCGGGATCCGTCGAGTTCTTTTTGCACATTCGCTCCTTGAACGTCGGCGCTGACCTCATGAGTCTGTCAGGCGTCAGGTCGGTCGCCGAAGCCACCGATTACTCTTCGGGCGATGTCGCCGTCGTTCCGACCACCCGCCGTTCCACCGGCCCGCCGTTTTCTGCACATCTGCTACTGCTGCGCGAGTACCGACGCCGCTTCCGACTTCTTCTCCCAGGGTGTGGGTCTGCGTGAGGTCATGCGCAACCCGATTCATCCGTCCGACGGTTCGCTTCTCGGTATCGACGGAGAGATCGTGAGCGGAGCGGCGTTCCTGTACGACCGCCGTGGTCCGCGAACCAGCCCGTCGGTCGAGGTGCAGGAATGGGTGCAGCCCGGGCTGATCGGGCGTCCGCTCTCCGACCCGACGGCGGTCGGAATGCAGGCCGTCGGTTTCGCGGTGGCCGACCCACGGACCACGATCGACGCGATGGTCGCCCACGGCGCGACCGTCGTGGCCACCGGTCGGTCGCCTTGGGCTACGGAGTGGTTCACACTCGCCGACCCCACCGGGGCCCTCGTCGACATCGTGAGCGACCCGTCGATTCCCGCCGGTGAGTCGCGCTTTCGCCATCTGCGAATCACGGTGACCGATCTCGACGTGTCACTTCCCTGGTATCACGGCATGGGTTTCTTGAATGTCGACGATCACATCATCGACGACGGTTCGTTCCTGGGTCTGACGGGCGTCACGGAGGTGAGCGGGCGGGCCAGCCGCCTTCGTTTGCCCGACGAGAACTGCGAGGTCGTCCTCGTGCAGTGGTCGACGCCGCGGTCGCACGGCCGTCACCCGGTGCCGGCCAACCAGGCGGGTTGGTATCGCACCGCAGTGTGTGTGGACGACACCCGAGCGTCGTACGACGAATTCCTCCAACTCGGCTGGACTTTCGAACGTGAGCCACGAGAGGTCGAACTCGAGGGCACGAAGGTTCCCGACATGTGGATCTGTTTCCTCAACGACCCCGACGGTGTGCCCTTCGAATTCGTGCAACGTCCTCGTTCGGCGTTCCGGCCCGAGCGTCCGACCTCCTGAACGAATTCAGGTGCGCGGAAAGAGCGTGTGCGGCGACCAGCCGTCGACGGTCACCTTTCGACTCGCGAAGCGCCAGCGTCCGTTCTGAGCGACGTACGAATCGACGTAGCGGCCCCAGTGGTCGAGACCGATGTCGGTGAGCACCGCGAAATAGAGGCGGCCCGACGCGTGGGTCGAGTCCACGAGATCGATCTGATGGGTCGAGGTGAAGTGGCGAACGTGGGTGAGGTTGCCCGAGGTGCTCGACTTCGTGCCGGTGAAGATCGTCATGATCTCGTCGATACCGGCGTAGGTGCGGTCGCCTTCGATGGTCATCGTGGCATCTTCGTTGAAGAGCTCTCGGACCTGAGCGAACCGTCCGCTGTCGCCGTTGGCGTTGTAGCGAGCCACGAGGTCGCGGATGGCCTCGCGGGCAAGGGCGGCCGGGAGGTCGTGACTTTGGTCCTGGGGACCGGAACTTTGGGCCATTTCTCCTCCTTGTTCGGTGTTGGGTCTACCACCCGACCTCGGGGAGGCGTACAATCTGACGAGGCGTCAGAAACTCATTCGACCCGATCTCGACCAAGGAGATACCCATGACGATGCTCGAAGAACGCAAGATCCCGGCCGACGTCACCTACGGACTTTCCGATGCCGATCAGCACTACTACGAGCACACCGATGCGGTGACGCGCCACCTGCCCAAGAAGTTCAAGCACGCGGTCCACTGGATCGACATCGACGGCCGCAAGACGTTGCTCGTCAACAACAAACTTCTCACTCTCATCCCGAACCCCACCTACGACCCGGTGGGTCAGCCCGGTTCGCTCGAATTGTACTTCCGAGCCCAGAACCACGAGGGCAAAGAGATCCGCGACATCGTCAAGATGGGACCGATCCCGCCGGCGGCCCGTGATCGTGCGGCGCGCGTGAAGTTGCTCGACGAGCAGAAGGTCGACCTCGCGTGGGTGCTGCCGAGCCTCGGTCTCGGTCTCGAAGAGATGATGGCCGACAACCCTGACATGCTCTACGCCGCGTTCCGCAGTTACAACGAATGGCTCGACGAGGACTGGGGTTACAACCGTGATGGTCGGATCCTCACCGGTCCGTTGATGTCGCTCATCGATCCGGTTCGCGCCCTCGAAGAACTGAAGACGGTGATCGCAAAGGGCACCCGCTTCGTCACGTTCCGCCCGGCGCCGGTGAATGCCCCCGATCGGTTCCGTTCGCTCGCCGACCCGCTGTACGACGAGTTCTGGCACACGGCGGCCGACGCCGGAGTGACCATTGCCTTCCACGGTGCCGATTCGGGTTACGGCATTTACCTGGAGCGCTGGGGTGAGAGCCAGGCCTACACCGGCATGAAGATGTCGCCGCTGAGCGAAGTCATGGGCGTCCATGTGGAACGACCGGTGTACGACCTCATTGCTTCGCTCATCTGCCATGGGCTCTTCGATCGGGTTCCGAACCTGAAGGTCGCCACCGTCGAACTCGGAGCCGGTTGGGTGGGCGATCTCGCCCGTCGTCTGAAGCGCTCCTACGGCAAGACGCCGCAGCTCTACAAGCGAGATCCCATGGACACGTTCCGCGATCACGTGTGGGTCGCCCCGTTCTACGAAGACGACATCACCAACGTGCGCGACATCATCGGGGCCGAGAACATCCTTCTCGGTAGCGATTGGCCGCACCCCGAGGGTCTGGCCAATCCCTACGAGTGGGTCGCCGACTTCGGCGGACTCTCGGCGGCCGAGCGCAAGCTCGCGCTGCGCGACAACATGCGTCGTATTTCGGGGATGCCGGTCTGATCAGCGCGCGGGGCCGAACGTCGCCGCCGCCGTACTGACCACGCGATCGTTCTCTCCACGATCGATCAGATCGACCCGACATCCGATGCGCCCGTTCGGGCCACGGAATGCTTCGGCCTTGGTTCGGAAGGGGCCGGTCTTGCCCCGGTTCACGAACATCACGTACCAGTCTTCGATCTGCAGTTCGCCGTCGGCGAGAAGGCGCGCCGTTTCATAGGCGGCCGCCTCGAGAGTGATGTGTTGCGGGCCGATGTGCAGTGCGGCATCGGGGGACGCGAGTTCGGCCGTGAGTTCGGGAAGTTCCCACACGCCGTCGCCGAGTGACCGCGCGCCGAAGACCTCGGTCAGAGGGGGCAGGTCGGGTGAATCGACGACATCGATCGGCGGATTGTCGATCTTCACGTAGCCATCCGGAACGGGTCCGAGCGAGAGTCCGACTCCGGTCGAGATGGCGATCACCCGATCGGGGTCGGCGGCATCCACGACGAGAGCCCGACTGAAACCAAGCCGACGACCGGTGTGGAGGTTGTCGGGGATGATGAGCAGTTCGCGCACGTCGCGAGCCGGATCGAGGATCTGCATCGAGGCGATGAGCGGATTGGGAACCACGAAGTCGTCGTTGAATCCTCCGCACTCGGGTGAGGCCACGCACAGCGGTGCAGCCATGATGCCGCCCGTCGGGTTGCGCATGTCGTGACGCACGCTCATCGAGTTCCCCTCGACCCCGGCGTCGAGTGAGGCGTGTCGACGACCGAGGTAGCGGTAGGTGAGAAGCGACGTCCACTTCTCGGCGAAGGTCTCCCAGTACTTGTCGGGATCGGTGTCGCGGATATCGGTGGGCCTATCGGACACGTTCGGACCTCGTCACGTCTTCAGACTAAGAGACGACCAACCACGATGTGACAATGTGTCGGAGGAGGTTCCGATGACCCGACTCGACGCGAAGCAGACCGCCCGACTCGCCGACTTGGTGAAGCCCGGTGCGGTCGCGGTGATCACCATGGAACTCCAGAACGGTGTGGTGGGTGAGGGGGCCTTGATGCGAGCCCTCGTGGACGAGGTCGATCGCCAAGGTCTCCGGGCCACCGTTGGACGTCTGTGCCGTTCGGCGCGTGAACACGGAGTTCCGGTGGTCCACTGCACCGCCGAGAACCGCCCGGATGGTCTGGGCGCCACGGAGAACTGCAAGATCTTCGCCATGAACGCGCGCCTACGGCGCGAAACCGGTTCCACGCCGATCGACCAGGGCACACCGGGTGCGCGGCTCGTGCCCGAACTCGGTCCCGAGACGACCGACGTGGTCGTGTCGCGTATTCACGGTATGACGCCCTTCACCTCGACGTCGCTCGATCAGATCCTGCGCAACATGGGAGTCCGGACACTCGTGGTGACCGGTGTTTCGGTCAACCTCGGCATTCTCGGCACCGTCATCAGTGCGATCGATCTCGGGTACAACGTGGTGCTCGTGCGCGACGGAGTGTGCGGCGTGCCCACCGACTACGCCGACGCCGTGATCGACAACACTCTTTCGTTGCTCGCCACGGTGTGTGAAGCGGCCGACGTGGAGTCGGCCTGGAGCGCCTGAGTCTCAGCCGAGACGGTCGATCATCGCCGCGTAGCGGTCGATGAAAGCCGGAACACCAGCCGGATCTTCCCAGCCATCGCGGCCCGATCCGACGATCACCCGATCGATTCCGAGATCGCGATAGCCCAGGAGCGTGTCGAGGGTCGGGTCGCCGAAAGCGACGAGTGAGATCGGTACCGATTCCCGCCCAGCCTCGGCCGCGATGCTGCGGAACTTCGCGACCCGGCGCGGAACATCACCGAGGGTGACGTCGAGTGGCATCCATCCGTCGGCCCAGGCGACCGCGTGTTGGGTTCCGAGGCGTCCCCCGGTTCCGCACCAGATGGGCGGATGGGGGGTTTGAGCGGGTTTGGGCCGGCACCACACGGCGTCGAAGTCGAAGAACTCGCCGTGGTACTCGGATTCGTCATCGGACCAGAGGCTCTTCAAAGCACCGATGCACTCGGCGAGGGCTCGATACCGCTGTGACCACTTGATGTTCCGGTGATCGGCGAGCTCCTCTTCGTTCCAGCCCACTCCGACGCCGAATTGCAACCGACCACCACTCGAGAGATCGAGGGTCGCGACCTTCTTGGCCAGAACGAACACGTCGTGCTCGAGCGGCAGGGCCACACCGAGTCCGAGCAGCAGGTTAGACGTGTGCTCGCCGATCTGGGTGAGGCTGATGAACGGATCCATCATCGTCGTGTACTGCCACGGCATCTCGCCACCCGTCGGATACGGAGTGCGACGGGAGACCGGGATGTGGCTGTGCTCACCGATCCAGATGGAATCGAAACCGGCGCTTTGGAGAAGTGGTCCGATCACTCGCGGCGCAATGTCGGCCGGTGTGTTCATCGTGGTGTAGCCGAGCTTCATAGAACGCTCGTACGGTACCCTCGGCTCGTGCGATTCCTGTTCCAGTACCCCGACGCGCACGGTCTCGACGGCGAGATGTTGGCCGCCGGTGCGGTGGGAGAGGTCGCCCGCGCCGTGGAGTCCGCCGGATTCGACGGCATCGCCTTCACCGAGCATCCGGCCCCGAGCGCGCGATGGCTGGAGGCTGGTGGCCATCAGACACTCGATCCCTTCGTGGCCCTCGGCCACGCGGCCGCGGTTACCGAGCGTGTCCGGTTGTTCACTTATCTCTCGGTTGGCCCGTATCGGAATCCCTTCATGCTCGGCAAGACGGCCGCCTCGGTCGATGTGCTGTCGAACGGGCGGTTGGTGCTCGGTCTCGGAACCGGCTACCAGAAGGCCGAGTTCAAGGCCCTTGGCGTGGACTTCGATTCACGTAACTCCGAATTCGACACCATGCTCGACGTGCTCCCGCAGTTCTGGGCCGGGAAACCGGTGGCCATCAAGAGCGAGTCCTTCGAAGCGCGCGACACGGTGTGTCGCCCCCGACCCGTACAACAGCCGATACCGATCTGGATCGGCGGTAACTCGAATCTCACTTTGCGGCGTGTCGCTGAACGCGCACAAGGCTGGATGCCGATGTTGACCGATGCCACGGTCTCGGCCACCACGCGTACGGCCCACATCGGTGATGCCACCACACTGGCCCGTCGAATCACCGAGATGATGGATCTCGCCGGTGGTCGATCGTTGGACATTCTGGTGTCGTATCTCGATCAGTCGATCTGGCGCATCGGCGTCGACGTGGAACGTCATCGTGAGGCGATTGCCGAACTGGCCCAAGCCGGAGCCACGTGGGTCAGCCTGTCGGGCCCATCGGAATCCTTCACGAGAACCGAAGAGTTGCTCGCGTATTACGCCGAGACGTTTCTCGTCTGATCGCGTCCGTCGACCGATCACTACAGTCGAACCATGACCTCGTTCGATTCTTCCGTTCGCTTTCCGGCTTTCGTCTTCACCAACGACGGGGACGAATCGACTCGCGGCGTGCGCGAGATCGGTCTTTCCGACATCGCGCCCGATGGTGTCCTCATCGAAGTCGAGTACTCGAGTGTCAACTACAAGGACGGTCTGGCCACCACTGCGAGTGGCAAAGTGGCCCGGATCTCGCCGCTGGTCGCCGGCATCGATCTGGCCGGAAGAGTCGTGGATCCGGCCGGCTCGTCGTGGAAGGTCGGCGAGTCGGTCATCGCGCATGGCTACGACATCGGTACGGCGCGCCACGGCGCCTATGCGCGTTATTGCCGTGTTCCCGCCGATCAGATCGTCCACCAGCCCGCGGGGCTCGATGCGCGAGAAGCGATGATCATCGGAACGGGAGGCTTCACATCGGCGTTGAGTGTGATCGCGCTCGAGGATTGGGGTCTGACGCCTGCGGATGGTCCGGTGCTCGTGACCGGCGCGACCGGCGGGGTGGGGAGTATGGCCGTGGCGATGCTCGCGCAACGTGGCTTCGAAGTGGTGGCCAGTAGCGGTAAGCCGGCCCAAGCGGACTACCTCCGATCGATCGGAGCCTCGTCGGTCATCGATCGCAATGAACTGTCGGAGCCCGATCGCCGACCGCTGCAATCGATGAACTACGCCGGAGCGGTCGACTGCGTTGGTGGGGTCACTCTCGCCAACGTGTTGAAGCGTCTGAAGTACGGAGGGGCAGTAGCGGCGAGCGGACTCACCGGTGGGGCCGATCTTCCGGCCACAGTCATGCCGTTCATCCTTCGGGGTGTGGCACTGCTCGGCATCGATTCGGTACAGACACCACATGACGTTCGTCAGCGGGCCTGGGATCGCCTGGCCACCGACCTCAAGCCGAAAGATCTCGAGGCGATCGGACACGAGATCGGTCTCGGAGACCTCGACCGCGTGCTCACCGAGATTCTGAAAGGCAATGTTTCGGGGCGCTACGTGGTTCGCCCGCGCTGACGGGATGTAGCAGCCTCTCGGCGACTGGTTGCACTCGTCCATATGTCGGCTAGCGTCTCCTCGCATGGGCCTCCGCCCCGAGCGCACGCATGACACCGCCAAGTAGTCCGTCCACTGTCGTCGTGCCGGGTTCGCACCTGATGCCCGGGCTCCTCGGAACCCGAGATTCGCACCTACGAGCCATCGAGAGTGCCTTTCCGGGGACCGACATCGCGGTTCGGGGTAACGAAGTTCGCATCGACGGTCCCGATGCGGCCACGGTGGCCCGACTCTTCGAAGAACTGGTCATCGTCCTGCAGCGCGGCGACCCGGTCGACGTCACGGTGATCGGTCGGAGCATCGACATGGTGCAGTCACATGAGCGGCCCTCGAAAGTCCTGGGCGATGAGGTGCTACGCGGCGCCAAAGGTCGTTCGGTGCGTCCGAAGACGGCCGGTCAGAAGCGTTACATCGATGCAATTCGCGAAAACGTGATCACCTTCGGTATCGGTCCGGCCGGCACCGGCAAGAGTTGGCTGGCCGTGGCCATGGCGGTTCACGCTCTCCAGACCCGAGCGGTTCAGCGGATCATCCTCACCCGCCCGGCGGTCGAAGCCGGTGAGCGGCTCGGCTTTCTGCCGGGGGACCTGATGGCCAAGATCGACCCGTACCTGCGTCCCCTGTACGACGCCTTGTACGACATGGTCGAGCCCGAGGCCGCTCAGAAGCTCATGGAGAAGCAGGCCGTCGAAGTCGCTCCACTCGCGTTCATGCGCGGTCGCACTCTCAACAACTCGTTCAT
>SXGQ01002299.1_pt1 | contig 27391 bp, 21 predicted proteins | sample 3178371 | NCBI WGS metagenome assembly SXGQ01 (sample SAMN11356859, study PRJNA531348) | freshwater metagenome | isolation source: freshwater sample F1-20 | place: China: Fuxian Lake, Yuxi | collected 2017-12-25 | reverse complement strand
TCGGGGGCGATCTCCAAGACGGTCAACATGCCGCGGGAGACCACGCCGGCCGACATCGCCGGCGCCTACGTCGAGGGCTGGCGGATGGGCCTCAAGGCGCTGGCCATCTACCGCGATGGATCGAAGGAGAGCCAGCCGCTCAACACGAGCAGCGAGGCCGACAAGACCGCCGCCAAGGTCACGGCGGCGCCGCGGCGGGAGCGGCTTCCCGACACCCGGCGCAGCGTGACCCACAAGTTCAACGTGGGCGGCCACGAGGGCTACATCACCGTCGGCCTCTACGACGACGGCCGGCCGGGCGAACTGTTCATCACGATGGCCAAGGAGGGCAGCACGATCGGCGGCCTGATGGACGCCTTCGGCACGGCGGTTTCGATGAGCCTGCAGTACGGCGTGCCGCTCGAGGTCTATGTGAAGAAGTTCTCGCACACCCGGTTCGAGCCATGGGGCTACACCAAGAACGCCGACATCCCGGTGGCCAAGAGCCTCGTCGATTATCTCTTCCGTTGGATGGGCACCGAGTTCATCCCGGGCTACCGCGAGGCCAACCGGCCCGGTGGCTACGGTGGGGAGAGCGGTGGTGAATCAGCCGGTGGCGGCGACACGGAAACAGAGCGCAAGCCCGCCGCCACGACGGCGAGCGGGCTGGCTGATGGCCAAGGAAAGGCCAAGACAGTCGAGCTCAACGGCAGTCGTGGCAAGCATCCGGGCGGCACCAACGGGCAAGGCTCGGCAACGCCGGCGAGGTCTGCCGCCAAGCCGGCCTCGTCATCGACGCTGTTGGAGCGGGCGGGAGTGAAGATGGCGGTCGATCCGGCGGCGAGCCCGGCGGATCGTCAGACGCAGTTCGCCAAGTTTCAGATCGACGCTCCGGCCTGCGACAACTGCGGGTCGATCACCGTCCGCAACGGCAACTGCTATCTCTGCCACAACTGCGGCAACAGCATGGGCTGCAGTTGAGCGGGGCGTGCCGGTTGTCGCGGCTGGAGCGGATGAGCGGCCGCATCGAAACGGGTGGAGTCGTGGCGGAAGGCGGGTCGAAGAACGGTGAGCCGTTATTCGACCCGCTGCCGCATTCCGTCGGAGGTGCCAAACCCCTTGCGTTGACCCGAATTCCCTGACGGCCCCGTAGCTCATACGCGGCCACGATTCGCGTCATTCTCGCAGAGCTTTTCCCCGTTCGCAGGCGGCTGGCGGGTTCGATCCAAGAGGGGCCGGTGTGGCGGATGCCACGCCGGCCCCTGTCGTTTTCGGGGGATCGTCGGATTTGATCGGCCCGGAAAGCGGAGTAGCCTAGGGGGGTCCCGGTTGACACCCCTTTCCGAGGTGATTCGTGCGCCGCTGTCTGCATGCCTTTCTCATCGGTGTCCTCACGCTTGCCCTGACGACCGACTCGGCTCGGGCATGCTGGTATCTGCGTCGGTCCTGCCGTGCCCCGCGTCCGTGCGTGGTCGCCTGTCCGCCGCCCCGCGCGTGCGGCGTGGTGGTGGTGTCTGACGTGGCCGTCGGCGGATGGTCGGATGCGGCGCCGTCGGGAGCCGGGTGCGGCTGCGGCGAGACGTCGGCCGTGCTCGTGGACGACGTCTGGTTTGATGGCGTGGTGACGCACGGCCCGTCGACCGTGGTCGCCCCACACGCTGTGCCCGTCCCGATGGAGAGTGGACCCCCGGGCCTGCCCTCGGCCATCCCCGCCGAGACGTCCCGGCCGGACGCGCCGCCGCCGCCCGCCACCGCGGCCCAGTCGCCTGTTGCGCCGTCGGCACCCACGTTGCCGACGCTCCAGCCGACCGTTCAGCCGACGGTCGATCCGGTTCCCGAGGAGGTCCAGCAGACCACGGCGCTGACAGAAGATCCGGCGCCCGCCGACGAACCCGCCCCCGTGGAGCCCGAGTCGCCGGCCCCGGAATCTCCGGAGACCGACACGGCCGACATCGATGGCGAGTCGCCATCCCCGGCGGATGAGGCCGAGATGCCATCCGACGATGCCCCCACCGCAGAGCCCGTTGCAGAGCCCGTTGCTGAAGAGCCTGTTGCAGAGCCTGTTGCAGAGCCTGTTGCAGAGCCCGTTGCTGAAGAGCCCGTTGCCGAAGAGCCTGTTGCTGAAGAGCCTGTTGCCGAAGAGCCGGCCGAGCCTGCTCCGCCGGCGGAGCCCAATCTCTTCGAGGAGGCGGAAGGTGCCCCGGCTGGCGAGCCGCTCGGGGAGTCCGCACCGGAAGATCAACCGCAGCCGCAACCGGAAGCAGAACTCCCGTCAGACTCCCCCGCGGAACCGATGGAGCCGGCGGAAGAGCCGGTTGCGGACGCGTCGGACGCGGCCCAGAGTGACGACGAGATTCCGGTGGCCGGGCCGGAAATGGAAGAAGGGGTCGAGGAAGGGGTCGAGGAAGCGGGCGAGGAGCCTGTCGATCCACCGCTGGGCGACGAAGAGCCTGCCGTGCAACCCGATCCGTTTGACGGGGCGGGGGGTTCCGGTGAGCCGCTGCGCCGCTGGATCGACAAGAGCGGCGACTATGCCGTCGTCGCGACGCTGGTGGAGGTCCTGCCAAACGGCAGTTGCGTCCTCTCGGCCGCCGGGCGGAGGCTCACCGTGCCGCTCGACTCGCTCAGCGATCACGACCGCGGCTACGCGGAGCAGGCACGGCAGCGGATTGCATCACGGCGTGCCGTGGAGCCCGAGTCTGGCGACACCGCGTCGATGTGATCCGCCTGCTCAGGCGTCGTCGAGCACTTCCACGGTCGCGAAGACCTTGCCTTCGAGCATCTCGAGCGATGCTCCGCCCCCCGTCGAGACGTGGCTCACCCGGTCGGCGTAGCCGAGTTGCTCGACGGCTGCGGCCGAATCGCCACCGCCGATGATCGTGATGGCGCCCGATGCCGTGGCCGCCGCCACGGCATCGGCGACGGCCTTCGTGCCGGCGTCGAAGGGGGGCATTTCAAACACGCCCATCGGACCGTTCCAGACGACCGTGCCCGCCGTGCGGACGATTCCCGCATACAGCTTCGCCGTCTCCGGTCCGATGTCGAGCCCCTCGAAGCCGGCGGGGATCTCCCCTGCCTTCACGAAAAGCCTGTTGGCGGTCGCCGAAAAATCGTCGGCGCAGTGTGTGTCGACGGGGAGGACGAGCTTTCCAGCGGCCTTGGCCAAGAGCGACTTCGCGAGCTCCACCTTGTCGGGCTCGACTAGCGACTTGCCCGTGCTGCCTCCCAGGGCGAGCGAGAAGGTGTAGGCCATGGCGCCCCCGATCAGCACATGGTCGCAGATCGACAGCAGGTTCTCGATGACGGCGATCTTGTCGGAGACCTTCTTGCCGCCGAGGATCGCCACGAACGGCCGCCTGGGCCGCGCAACCGCGTCGGCGAGGTACTGGATCTCCTTTTCGACGAGGAAGCCGACAACGGCCGGCTTGCCGAGCGCCTTCATCGCCACCGGCACGGCGTGCATGCTCGCTTCGGTGCGATGGCAGGTGCCGAAGGCGTCGTTGGCGTAGGCGTCGGCGAGCGTCGCGAGGCCGGCGACGTAGGCCTCGTCGTCCCCCTTCTTCTCCCCCTTGTTGAACCGCACGTTTTCGAGCACGAGCACGCCGCCGGCGGGGAGGGCTTTGGCCTTGGCATGGGAATCTGGGCCGCCGGTATCGGCGGCGAGTGCGACCGGCATGCCGAGCAGTTCGCCGAGCCGTGCGGCGACCGGCGCCAGCGAAAATGCCGGCTCGGCTCCCTTGCCTGCCGGGCGACCGAGGTGCGACATCAGCACGGCTTTTCCGCCGCGTTCGATGATCGATTGGATGGTCGGCAGGGCCATCCGGATCCGCCGGTCGTCGGTGATCGCCCCGGAGTCGTCCTGTGGCACGTTGAAGTCGACGCGGACGAGGATGGTCTTGCCCCGGGGATCGAGGGCGGCGACGGACTTCTTGGCCATGGCGGAGGGACTCCGGAGGATCGGGGACGGGATGGCGGGCGGGCCGGTATTCAACACGCAGGCCGCCGGGGCCGCAAGACTGCACGAGACCGCGAGGCTGCACGGGGCCGCGAGGGATGGTCCTGGCGATGCCCGCGGCGAACCGCGGGCCGGTCGGGCCATCCGTTCCGCAAGGCCCTCCGCGCGTCCCCTGAGGATCGTGCCCGCCGGATATAGTGGACACTTCGCCAGCGCCCAATCGCCAGCGCAGAGGAACACCCATGCCGCCGTCATTTCGTCGGGAACGCTTTGCCGCCGCGGCCGCGCTGCTCTGCGGATTCGCGGCCGCGGCGACCCGGGCCGACAACTGGCCCAACTGGCGGGGCCCCGGGCTCGACGGCACCGCGGCCAACACGGGGTATGTGAGGGCCTGGAGTCCGACCGAAAACGTCCTCTGGCGTGTTCCGCTGCCGGGCCTCGGAGCCAGCACGCCCGCCGTCTGGGGCGACGGCGTGATCGTCACCTGCACGGTTGACGAGAAGGACGCCGTCATCTGTCTCGACCGGGCCGGGAAGGAACGCTGGCGGAGCATGCTCGGCGCGGCGAAGCCCGGGAAGCACAAGAAGGCGACCGGGGCCAACCCGTCCCCTGTGACCGACGGCAGGCACGTCTGGGTCTACTTCAAGAGCGGCGACCTCGCCTGCCTGGCGTTCGATTCCGGGACCGAGGTCTGGCGGACGAATCTCCAGCAACGCTTCGGGGCCGACACGCTCTGGTGGGACCTCGGCACATCGCCCGTCCTGACGGCCAGGGGCGTCGTCGTGGCGGTGATGCAGACGGGCCCGAGTTATCTCGTCGCCTTCGAACGCACGACGGGCGAACTGCTCTGGAAGCACGAGCGGCTGCTCGACGCCCCCGAGGAGGCGGCCCAGAGCTACTCGACGCCGCTGGTGGCCCAGGGTGATCGCGACCGGGGCGAACCCGAGGAGGTGCTGTTTGTGCTCGGGGCCGACCACGTCACCGCCCACGACGCGGCGACGGGGGGTGAACTCTGGCGTGTCGGGGGCCTGAATCCGAAACGCAACGGCTACTTCCGCTCGATCGCCTCGCCGGTGCTCGCCGGCGATCTCGTCGTCGCTCCCTACGCGCGGGGCAGTTCGCTCACCGCGATTCGCCGCGGCGGGAGGGGGGACGTCACCGGCTCCCACGTGGCCTGGATCCGCACCGACCTCGGCGCCGACGTGCCCACGCCCGCCGTGAAGCAGGGGCGGATCGTGGTCTGCACCGACAAGGGTGTCGTCGAGGGCGTCGATGCCGCGACGGGCCGGACCGTCTGGCGGAAGGAACTGGCGAAGAATCGCCATGCCTACAGCTCGTCACCCGTGATCGTCGATGGTCGCGTGATGGTGACCCGCGAGGATGGCCACTCGAGCATGCTGGAATGGCCCGCGGAAGAGGCGGCAGAGGTCGCCCTGCTCGGCGAGGGCAGCCTCGAGGAGATGGCCGTGGCGACTCCCGTCTGTGTTGACGGGCGGATTTTTCTGCGAACGCATGATTCCCTCTGGTGCCTAGGAGATCGACGATGACGTCCGGAAATCCCTGGTGGCCGGTGTTGGCGGTGATGATCGCGATGGGCTCGCGGGCGGGCCTCGCGGAGGTGAAAGCGCCGCCCGCACGGCTGCTCGTCGTGACCGTCACGGCCGGCTTCCGTCATGCCTCGATCAGCACGGCCGAGCCGGTGCTCGAGCATCTGGGCCGCGCCGACGGCCTCTTTCACGTCGATTTCCTGCGGATGCCGCCGGGACCGCCGCAGCCGGAGGCTCTCGAGCAGCAGTTCGCGAAGGTCTTCGCGCCGGAGTCGCTTGCCAACTTCGACGGCGTGATCTTCGCCAGCACCACGGGCGAACTGCCCCTCCCCGATCTCGCCGGCTTTCTCGCCTGGATCAAATCGGGAAAGGCGTTCATCGGAATTCATGCGGCCACCGACACCCTGAACGCCTCCGACGCCTACATCGAAATGATCGGCGGATGTTTCGCGGGCCATCCATGGAACGCCGCCGGGGAACACGCCTTCGTCGTGCACGAGCCGGGCCACCGGGTGGCGAAAATGTTTCCCGAGCGGTTCCGCTGGAAAGACGAGATCTACCAGTACGACCTCCGCTACGAGCCGGACAATCTCCGCGTGCTCGTGAGCCTCGACATGCAGGGAAGCACTCCCAAGGAGCCGTGGCACGTGCCGGTGTCGTGGGTGCGTGAGTACGGCAAGGGGCGGGTCTTCTCCACGAATTTCGGGCACAACGAGGCCACCTGGAATGACCCGGTCTTCCAGCGGCACATGGCCGAGGGGATCGCCTGGGCGCTGGGGCGGTTCGACGCGCCGGCCACGCCCAACGCCGACGTCCAGGCCGCGGAGTATCTGCGGAGCGTCGTGGCGGCGGCGGCCGCCGCCACCGGACGCGACGCCGACGAACTCCGTGCCAAGGCCGACGCGCGGATCGCGAAGGACGGCGGCTGGGCCGTCGGTCTGCGGCCGTCGTTGCTGCCGATCCGTTCGCTGAAGAGCCCCGAGGAGCGGGCCGCGGCATACGCCGAGGTGATCGCCACGATCGAGGCGGCGGAGTGATCTCGTGCGGTCGGCCCGGCCGGAACCCTGGAGAAGAGGCAACACCATGTCGCGGACGTGCTGGTGCATCGCGGCGGTGGTCGCCGCCGTTTCAGGCGCTGCCCCCGTGCGGGCCGCACCGCCGAACGTGGTGGTGATCCTCGCCGACGATCTCGGTTTCTCAGACATCGGCTGCCAGGGCGGCGAGATCGACACCCCGCATCTCGACCGGCTCGCGGCCGGAGGTCTGCGGTTCACGCAGGGCTACAACACGGCGCGGTGTTGGCCGACGCGGGCGGCGCTTCTGACGGGGTATTACGCCCAGTCGATTCGTCGTGATGCGCTGCCCGGCGGCAAGGGGGCCGGGCCGTCCGCGCGGCCCTCCTGGGCGCGGCTCCTGCCGGACCGGCTCGCGGCGGCGGGCTACCGCTCCTACCACTCCGGCAAGTGGCACATCGACGGCGATCCCCGGGCGCAGGGATTCGCCCGGTCGCTTGCGGTGAATCCCGCCGGCGAGAGCGACTATTTCGATCGGGCAGGCGTGCAGGGGGAGGATGGAGCCCGGGGCTCGTCCGCCGACTTCTACGCCACGGCCGCGATCGGCGACCACGCCGTGGCCTGTCTTGCCGACCATGCCCGCGACCACGCCGGCACGCCCTTCTTTCAGTATGTCGCCTTCACGGCCCCGCACTTTCCCCTCCACGCACCGGCCGACCTGATCGCCAAATACCGCGACCGCTACCGGGCCGGCTGGGACGAGATCCGCGCCGCCCGCTGCCGCCGTCTGAGGGAGCTCGGGATCGTGACCACCGCGCCGGCCGATCTGGAGCCTGCCGTGGGGCCCCCGTACCAGCCCGACCCGCAGACGCTCGCCCTGCTCGGGCCCGGTGAAGTGGACAGGCCTCGGCCGTGGAAAACGCTCTCGGAACGGCAGCGGGCTTTCCAGGCCGAGAAGATGGCGATCCACGCGGCCATGGTCGAGTTGATGGATCGTGAGGTCGGCCGCATCATCCGCCAGCTCGAGGCGATGCACGCGCTCGACGACACGCTCGTGCTGTTCCTGAGCGACAACGGCGCCTCGGCCGAGATCATGATCCGCGCCGGGGGTCACGATCCCGCCGCGCCCGCCGGCTCCCGCAAGACTTTTCTCTGCCTGGGCCCGGGCTGGTCCTCCTGCGCCAATGCTCCCTTCCGGCGCCACAAGACCTGGGTTCACGAGGGGGGCATCGCCACGCCCTGGATCGTCCACTGGCCCCGCGGCCTCGCTGCCGGCCGGGGCAGCGACTCCGGCAAGGCCGCCGCCGGCAGTCTGCGTCGGCAGCCGGTTCATGTGATCGACGTCGCGCCGACGATCCTCGAGCTGGCGGGGGTGCAGCTCCCGCAAGACGAGCCCGGGGCCGGCCCGGCACTGCAGGGCAGGAGCTTTGTCCACCGGCTCTCGACGGCGCACACCCCGGCGGCCGACACCCCGGCGGCCGACACGCCGGCGGCCGAGGCGACGCTCTGGTGGTGCCACGACGGCCACCGCGCCGTCCGCGTCGGTGACTGGAAGTTGGTGGCGTCGAAGAATGCTCCCTGGGAGCTCTACGACCTCGCGGCGGATCGCTGCGAGACGAAAAACCTCGCCCCGCGGGAGTCCGCCCGGGTGGCCGCGCTCGAGAAGGAGTGGCAGCGGGTCGCCGGCGAGTGCCGCCGGCTGGCGGCCGCCGAGCCGCCGCCGAGCAGCCGCCGCCGACCGCCGAACATCATCTACGTGATGACCGACGACCAGGGCTACGGCGACATCGCCGCCCATGGCAATCGCGTGCTCGTGACGCCGCACCTCGACCGGCTGCGCGGCCAGAGCGTGCGGCTGACGGAGTTTCACGCCAGTCCCACCTGCGCGCCGACCCGGGCGGCGCTGCTCACCGGCAGGCACGAGTTTCGCTCGGGGGTCACGCACACGATCCACGAGCGGGAGCGGCTGGCACTCTCGGCAGTCACGCTCCCGCAACTCCTCGGCCGCTCCGGCCGCTACCAGACGGGGATCTTCGGCAAGTGGCACCTCGGCGACGAGGATGAATACCAGCCGGGAAGACGGGGCTTCGACCGCGTCTTCATCCACGGCGGCGGCGGGATCGGCCAGAGCTATCCGGGCAGCTGCGGCGACGCGCCCGGCAACACCTATCTCGATCCCGTCATCCGCAGCGACGGCAGGTTCGTAAGGACGCGGGGCTACTGCACCGACGTCTTCTTCGCCGAGGCGATCCGCTGGATGGATGCCGCACGCAGGAACGACAAGCCGTTTTTCTGCTACCTCACCCCGAACGCCCCGCATGAACCCCTCGACTGCCCTGCCGGATCGGACGCGAAGTATCTGCCGCTGCTCGAGGCCGCGGGGGTGAAGGATCCGAACAGGCGTGCCGCGATCGCGAGGTTTTACGGGATGATCGAGAACATCGACGCCAACATGGGCCGGCTGATGGCCCGGCTGGACGAATGGGGCCTCGCCGCCGACACGCTGCTCGTCTTCACGACCGACAACGGCACCGGCACCGGAGCGGCGGTCTGCAATGACGGGATGCGGGGCCAGAAGGCGACCGTCTACCGCGGCGGCACGCGGGTGCCGTCCTTCTGGCGGTGGCCGGGGGTGCTGCCGGCGGGGAGGGACGTTTCGGCCGTCACGGCGCACATCGACGTTTTGCCGACGCTCTGCGACCTCGCTGGCGAGACGGTCCCCGCGGAGGTCGCCGCGCGGATCGAGGGGCGAAGTTTCGCGGCCCTGCTCCGCGGTGAGCCGCTCGCCTGGCCCGATCGCCCCCTCGTCACCCATCGCGGACGCTGGGAGCGGGGGCAGGCGGCCCAGAGCGGATATCAGGATTGCCGCGTCCGCGAGGGACGATGGAGCCTCGTCAACACACGAAATAAGTCCGACGCCTGGGAGCTGTACGACATCGCCGCCGATCCGGGCGAGCAGGAGGATGTCGCGCGGGAGCATCCCGCGGTCGTCGCCCGGCTGGTGGCGCACTACGACACCTGGTGGGCGAGCGTGCAGCCCGATCTCGTCAATGAGAATCTCGACGGCCCGGCGGAGAATCCCTACAAGACCGCGTTCGCGGCCCAGTCTGACTCGGCCCAGTCTGACTTGCTCCAGTCTGACTCGATCCAGCGCCACCCGGCTGGTCCGACCGCCGGGCCACGGCCTCCGAACTACGTGGTGATCCTCGCCGATGACCTGGGCTACGGCGACATCGGCCCCTTCGGCGCGATCCGGCAGCAGACGCCCTGCCTCGACCGGATGGCGGCGGAAGGAATGAAACTCACGAGTTTCTACGCCGCCCCGGTCTGTTCGGTGTCACGGGCCCAGCTGCTGACGGGATGCTACGGCCTGCGGGTCTCGGTGCCCGATGTGTTTTCACCGCGATCCCGCCACGGCCTGAATCCGGCGGAGACGACCGTCGCCGAGCGGCTGCGGGCCGCGGGCTACGCCACGGCCTGCATCGGCAAGTGGCACCTCGGTGACCAGCCTGAGTTCCTGCCGACGCGGCAGGGATTCGACCGCTATTTCGGGATCCCGTATTCCAACGACATGCAGCGGACGTCGGCCGACACCGGCGAGCGGGTGGTACCGCTGCTGCGGGACGAGCGGGTCGAGGCGCTGCTCACCGACGACCAGCAGCGGGGCATCGTCGATCGCTGCACCGCCGAAGCGGTGCGGTTCATCCGTGACTCGCGGGAGCGGCCGTTTTTTCTCTACCTCCCCCACACGGCGGTCCACGTGCCGATCGCCCCGGGCGAACGGTTCCGGGGAAAGAGCGACAACGGCCCGTTTGGCGACTGGGTCCAAGAGCTCGACTGGAGCGTGGGCCGGATCCTCGACACGCTCCGCGAGCACCGTCTCGCTGAGAACACATTGGTGATCTTCACGAGCGACAACGGCCCGTGGACCGTGAAGCGCAAAGATGCCGGTGTCGCGGGCCCGTTGCGGGGCGGCAAGGCGAGCACCTGGGAAGGGGGAGTGCGGGTGCCCACGATCGCGTGGTGGCCGGGAAGCATCGCCGCCGGCAGCGTGTGTGACACCGTGGCCGGCACGATCGACCTGCTGCCGACCTTCGTGCACCTGGCCGGCGGGCAGATGCCCCTCGAGCCCGTCATCGACGGCCGCGACATGTCCAGGCTGCTCCTGGGTCCCTCGGGTCCCTCCGGTCCTTTGGGTCCCTCGGGTCCTTTGGGTCCCTCGGGTCCTGCCCGCGAGCCACCCCGCGACGCCCATTACTACTTCCAACGCACCACGCTCGAGGCGGTCCGCCAGGGCCGCTGGAAACTCGCGATCGCGCCGCAGGCCGAGCGGCCGGGGAAGGAGGCCGTGGAGGAGGCCTCCCTGGCGTCACCGCGGCTCTACGACCTCGAGGCGGACATCGGCGAGCGGACGAACGTCGCGGCGGCGCATCCCGACGTGGTCGCCACGCTCCGCGGTCTGGCGGAGCGGATGATGGCCGACCTCTGCGGGCCGCAGGCCACCGGCCGCCGGCCCGCCGGCGACGTGGCCGAACCACGATTTCTCTACCCGGTCGCCGAGGAGTCCGGCCCGGCGGTGTATCCTGTGCCGAATCCGAGCGGCGTCCGCCGCCGGACGAAGGGCTGATCCCCAGGGTGCTCGATGCCGGAAGCGGAACCACACCACGAAGCCCCGGGCTTGCCGCGGGCGAGCCGTCTGGGGCTTGCGCTCTTCTGGGTCTATGTGGTGCTCTACGGCGGCTTCATCTCGCTGGTGCTTGCGCGGAGCGAGCTCTTGTCGATGCGGCCGTTGGGTGGCGTGAACCTCGCGATCGTCTCCGGCATGGGCCTGATCGCCGCCGCGTTCGTGCTGGCGGTCGTGTTCATGCTCCTGAGATCCGACCGTTGATCGGATCCACTTGCGGTGAGCGCGATGATTCATGAAACATCCGGCGTCGCGGTCGCGATCTTCACCGCCTTCGTGCTCGGCGTGATCGGCCTGTCTTTTTTCCTGGGCCGCAAGGGCCAGTCGGCCGGCGGGTACTACGCCGCCCACGGCCAGATTCACTGGTTCGTCAACGGGATCGCGTTCGCCGGCGACTACCTCTCGGCGGCCTCGTTCCTCGGCATCTGCGGGATGATCGCCTTCTCGGGCTACGACGGCTTTCTCTACTCGATCGGCTTTCTCGCCGGCTGGGTGGTGGCGTTGTTCGTGATCGCCGAGCCGATCAAGGCCCTCGGGAAGTTCACGTTCGCCGACGCGCTCGACAGCCGCTTCAACAGCCGGGGCATCAGGCTGGCGGTCGCCATTTCCACGCTGGTGGTGAGCGTCTTCTACCTGATTCCGCAGATGGTCGGTGCCGGATCACTCATCAAGCCGTTGCTCGGCCTGCCACACGAAGCGGGGGTGATCCTCGTGGGGGTGACGGTGACCCTGATCGTGGTCACCGCCGGAATGGTCTCGACCACCTGGGTGCAGTTCATCAAGGGCTCGCTGCTCGTCGTCTTCTGCGGGGTGCTCACGGTGCTGATCCTCGGCCGGGGGCTCGCCGTGAACGCCGGCCGCGAGCGGCCGGAAAACCTCGCCCCGCAGGTCCGCACCGTCCGTCCCGACGGCATGGTGCTCATTGACGGCCAGCCGCAGTCGCGGGACCACGACCTGCGGCCCGTCGGCACGATCGCGCGGCTGCCCGATCGATTCGCGGACCGATCGGCGACCGGGCCGCTCGGGCCGCTGGCCTATCTGGCCGCCCTCGAGGATTCGACCATCGTGACCTGGACGGCGCGGAAGCATGCCGACGCCGAGGGCGTGCACACGACCTACACGCCGGTGGAACGACCCGGGAGGGAGCTGCTCAAGCCCGGCGGGTTCTTCAAGGGGCTCGCCTCCGGCCATCTTCCCGACCGGCTCGATTTCGTGAGCCTGATGCTCGCGCTGTTCTGCGGCACGGCGTCGCTGCCCCACATCCTCATCCGTTACTACACCGTCAAGGACGCCGCCGCCGCCCGCCAGAGCACCGTGGTGGGCATCGCCACGATCGGCGTGTTCTATGTGCTCACGCTCTACCTCGGCCTCGGGGCGATGACGGCGGGCGCCCTCGATCCGACCGACACCAACATGGCGGCGCCGCTCCTGGCCAAGACCTTCAACGAGACGCTGTTCGCGATCATCTCGGCGATCGCGTTCACGACCGTGCTCGGCACGGTCAGCGGGCTGATCATGGCGGGCAGCGGCGCGGTGGCCCACGATCTCGTCGAAAGCGTCTGCGGCATCGGCATGACCGATCATGAGAAGATCCGCTGCGGCAAGATCGCGGCGGTGGGGCTGGGAATCGTGGCGATGGCCCTCGGCATCCTGTTCAGGAACTTCAATGTCAGCTTCCTGGTGGGCTGGGCCTTCAACATCGCGGCGAGCGCCAACCTGCCGGCGCTCGTCATGCTGCTCTTCTGGCCCCGGACGACGTGGCAGGGGATCGTGGCCGCCGTGACGGTGGGTATGCTGTCGTCCCTGACCTGGATCCTCCTGTCGGCCGATACCTTCGAAAAGGTCTACGGGCTGTCCCGCGACCTGGCCTTCACCCCCTTCAGCCAGCCCGCGGTCGTCACCATCCCGCTCGGATTCCTCACGCTCGTCGTCGTCTCCCTGCTCACGCCCACCCCCAGTCCCTCCCGCCGTTGAGCCGCCCATGCCCCGCAAGAAGCCCCCGCCGACCGGCCGCGCGGTCATCCACTGCGTCGCGGCCCATCTGCCCGCGATCCAGGCGATCTACAACGATGCCATCCTCCGTACGACCGCCCTCTACGAATACGCGCCGCGGACCGAGGCGGTGATGCGGGAGTGGTTCGCCCAGCGGCAGCAGGACGGGATCCCGGTGCTCGGCGTCGAATGGGAGCCGGGCGTGCTCGCCGGCTTCGCCACCTGGGGCCCGTTCCGGCCGCGGGCCGCCTACAAATACTCGGTGGAGCATTCGGTCTACGTGGACGAGCGGTTTCGCGGCGAGGGCATCGGAAAGCAGCTGCTGCAGGCGATCATCGCCGCTGCCGAGGCGTGCGACATCCACATGCTCATCGCGGGCATCGACGCCACCAACGTGGCGAGCGTCGCGCTCCACAGTTCACTCGGTTTCCACTGCTGCGGCACCGTCCGCGAGGCGGGCTTCAAGTTTGGCCGCTGGCTCGATCTGGAGTTCTGGCAGCTGATCCTGCCGACCCCCGTCGATCCCGTCGATGGGTGAGCCGCCTGGCCACCGCCAACCTCACCGCGCCGCCCGCTGTTTCTTGGCGGCTCGGGCCTCGCCGTTACGTCCATTCGGCGGCGTTTCGCATGACACGCTGAGCACCTTGGCGGCAGTGCCGCCGGCCGTCGCGATGGCATGCGGCACGGTGGCGCAGAGATAGAGGCTGTCGCCCGGGGCGAGCGGGATCAGGTCGTCGCCGTAGTGGACATGCACGTCCCCCTCGAGCACCATCAAAAACCGCTCGCCGTGATGATTCTCCGGCCGGAGCTTGGCGAGCGACCGCGGGAGGTGAAGGATCTCCGGAGCCATCGCCCGGGCGTGCCAGCCATCGGCCAGCTGTTCCGCGACCAATCCCGGTTTGCTGCCGCGGCCCCCGTCGAGCCGACCGGAGCCCCGCTTGACCATCACGAAGCGGGGTCGTGCGGAGAGCCCCTCGACGAGGTCGTCCACGCCGCACTGCAGCACCTCGGCAAGCTTCACGAGCCCTTCGAGCGAGGGCGAGAGTTGCCCGTTCTCGAGTTTGGAGAGCCAGCTCACGGTGAAGCCGGTCCGCTGCACCACCTCATCGAGGGTCATGCGGCTGGCGAGGCGGAACGCCTTCACGCGGAGGCCGAGGTCGGCGAGGTTCACGGTGCTGGCCATGGAGAGCCAGATTATGGACCTGCCGCAGACTCCCCGCAAGAGGTACCTGACGCCCCTCTGGAGATCGCTCACCCAGGGCGTGCGGTCGCCTCGGGAAAGGGCTCAAGCGCCGGGCCGACGAAAATGCCGGTACGCCTGGAGCACGTCGTGCAGGTCGGCCGAGATCGTGATCTCGTCGTCGGCGAAGTCGGCCAGCCAGGTGCGGTTGCTGGCCACGGCGTCGGCGAGGAGCGGCAGGACGTCGCCGAGCGACACCCGCACGCCGGGGTCGGACGAGGGTTCGACCGCAGCGAAGTCCCGAACCTTCAGATCCGGTTCCGCGTAGACACGCAGTTGACGCATCGCCATTGGGCACGCTCCCTTGCCGTGGGACTCTCGGAGCGGTGGGCCGGACCACTCGGCCCGGCCGTCATCCTGACGTGCACCGTCTCCACAGAATCGTCATCGGCAGCCGGTGCCGTCAGGGTTTGGCCAATTTCCCGGGCTGTACGGAATGGAAGGGTGGGAGGGCTGGCTGGACTCGGCGGTCTGCTGCGACGGCGGGCTCAGCCCCCGACCGCTGTCCGTTCACCGCCCGCCACCCGCCCGGCCCGAAAGGCTTCGCCGATGCTCTTCGGGACGAGCGCCTCCGCTTCGATCAGACGGGCCCGGTTTTCTGCGGTGGAGGCCTTCATTTCCTGCTCTCGGGCGATGGCGACGCTCCGCCGCTCCTCCGCCTTGGCGCGGGCCACACGGGTGTCGGCCTCGGCCTGATCGGCCTGCAGCCGCGCGCCGATGTTCTCGCCCACCTCGATGTCGGCGATGTCGATCGACACGATCTGGAAGGCGGTCTGTGCATCGAGCCCCCGCTGGAGCACCGCCTTGGAGATCTTGTCGGGGTGCTCCATCACCTCGAAGTGGCTCTCGGCGGATCCGATCGACGTGATGATCCCCTCGCCGACACGGGCGATGATCGTCTCCTCCGTGGCACCGCCGATGAGTTGCTGGAGATTCGTCCGCACGGTCACGCGGGCCCGGATCTTGAGTTCCACGCCGTTCCTGGCGACGGCCGAAAGCGTCGACTTGCCGCTGGCGATGTCGGGGCAGTCGATCACCTTCGGATTCACGCTGGTCTGCACGGCGTCGAGCACGTCCCGGCCTGCGAGGTCGATCGCGCAGGCGCGGTCGAAGTCGAGGTCGAGGTCGGCCCGCTGCGCGGCGATCAGGGCCCGGATCACCCGGGGCACGTCACCCCCGGCGAGATAGTGGGCCTCGAGACGGCGGGGCGTGATCTCATTCCCCAGACCCGCCTGCACCGCCATGATCCTGGCCTGCACGATCGTCCGCGCGTTCACCTTCCGCAGGCTCATGCCGAGGAGTTCGAGAAATGTCACCCGCGCCTTCGACCAGTAGGCCTGGAACCAGAGCTGCCCGTAGTTGAAGACGAGCAGGAGCATCGTCAGGGCGACGATTCCGAGGATGATTGCGGCTCCCGCGATCACTTCGGTGGGCATTGCGGCGGGCCGATCGTTCACGGGCGTGGTCTCCAGAGACGGGTTGGCGGGGCGACACACCCGCCCGGGCAAGACTAGTTCGCCCGGTCGCCGGGGGGAAACAGGGGGGTTTGTCCGGGGAAAACCCCGTTCTACCCCACGATCCAGCCGCCCCCGAGGAGTCGGTCGCCGGCATAGCAGACCGCCGGCTGGCCCGGTGAGATGGGCCCCGGCGACAGGTCCGGGCCGCCGGTGAATCGGGCGGTGAACCGGTTGTCGGAGAGCGGCGTGACCACGGCCGGCACCGCCCCGCGTTGCGCGCGGCACTGCACAAGACACTCGAACGGTTCCGTGGGAGGTTCGCAGAGCCACGATCCTTCCGCGGCCGTGAGCTCCGCCTCCGGCACCTCCGCCCGTGCGCCGACGACGATCCGACAGGTGTCGGATTCGATTCGCACCACGTGCAGCGGCACGCCCGTGGCGATCCCGAGTCCCTGCCGCTGCCCGACGGTGAAGTGCTCGATGCCCGCATGGCGTCCCAGCACGCGGCCCGACGCATCGACGATCTCGCCGGCCCGCGATCCGCCGAGGCGGTGGGCCACGAGGCGGGCGTGCTGCCCCGGAGCGACGAAGCAGATTTCCTGGCTGTCGGGCTTGTCGGCCGTGACGAGGCCCAGCGCCGTCGCCCGTTTCCGCACCTCGCTCTTGGGCAGGTCGCCGACGGGCAGGAGCATCCGGCGGAGGCGGTCGGGCCGGATGTCGAAGAGCACGTACGACTGGTCACGGGCGGGATCCCTGCCGCGAAACAGCCGGGGACCATCCGGCCCCTGGCCGAGCCGCGCGTAATGGCCGGTGGCCACGTGCGAGCCGCCGATCGCCTCGGCGTGCTCGAAGAGTTTCCCGAACTTCAGCCACGAGTTGCACCGCACACAGGGATTCGGCGTGCGACCGCGGCCATATTCGGCGGTGAAGTCGTCGATGATCCGCTCGAAGTCGGGCGTGAGGTCGAGGGCGTAGAGCGGGATGCCCAGGCGGTCGGCCACCCGCCGTGCATCGAGGGCGTCGGTCGGGCTGCAGCATCCCTGGTGCCCCGGCCGCTCGGGAAGAACGGCCAGTGGGTTCGCCGGATCGGCGGTGGGGAGGGCTGGCGAGGCGTGCCGCATGAAGACGCCGATGCAGTCGTGGCCGGCCTCCACCAGGAGCGCCGCCGCCACGCTCGAATCGACGCCCCCCGACATGGCCACGACGACGCGGGACACAGGCGGCATCAGTAGATGATCACGCTCTCGACCCGGTGCGGCACGAGCCGCTCACGGCCGCCCAGGGGGGCGATCTCGATCAGGAACGACGAGCCGAGGACCTGCCCGCCGCCGGCCGCGATGAGCTTGATGCAGGCGTCCGCCGTGCCTCCCGTCGCCAGCACGTCGTCCACAATGAGCACCCGGGCACCGTTCGGCAGCACCCCCCGGTGCATCTCCAGCCGGTCGCGGCCGTATTCGAGATCGTATTCATGCGAGATCGTGTCGGCGGGGAGTTTGCCCGGTTTCCGCACGGGGATCACACCCACGCCGAGTTCCAGGGCCAGCGGGCCGGCGAACAGGAAGCCGCGGGCCTCGACCGCCGCGATGGCCTCGACGCCGGCCGACCGCCAAGGCGCGGCGAGGGCCTGGATCGCCGCGGCGAACGCCGCGGCATCGGCGAGCCGCGGGGTGATGTCGCGAAACAGGATCCCCGGCGTCGGGCAGTCGGGGAGCGGCCGGATGTGGCGGGTGAGGTCCATGGTGCGTCCAGTGTGTGGGGTCAGGCGCCGTGACGCAACCGGATCTTGGCCCGGGGCACGCCGTCGATCTCCATCGCTAGGCTGGCAAGCGTCTCCGACTCGATCTGGCGGACGCGTTCCCGTGTCAGGCCCAGCACCGCGCCGATTTCCTTGAGCGTCATCGGCTCGGATCCGGTGAGTCCGAAACGCAGCTTGATGATCGTCCCGGCCCGCTGGTCGAGCTCGTCGATCCGCTTGAGCACGTGCCGCAGGGTGTCTTCGTCGAGGAGGACCTCCGCCGGACAGCGGGCGTTGTCGTCCTGGATGAGTTCCCCCAGCGACCAGCCCCCCTCGGCGGGCTCCGAGTGCGGAGTCGACTGGTGCACGTGGATCGCCTTCTTGATGATGGGCAGCTTCTTGCGGGCCAGCCCGAGGCTCCGCGCCACTTCCTCCGGCGTCGGCGGACGGCTGAGCGCCTCGCTGAGCCGGATGGTGGCCCGCCGCCACTTCGAAAGCAGCTCGACCATGTAGGCCGGGATCCGGATGGTCTTGCCGGAGTTGATCAGCGCCCGCTTGATCGACTGCTTGATCCAGTAGCTCGCGTAGGTGCTGAATCGCGTTCCCATGGTGGGATCGAAGCCCTCGACGGCCCGCAACAGGCCGAGATTGCCCTCCTCGATGAGGTCGGGCAGGAGGAGACCGCGGTTGGCATAGCCCCGGGCGATGTTGACCACGAGGCGGAGGTTGGCCCTGACCATGTGATCACGGGCGAGGGCATCCCCCTGGGCGATCGCCCGCGCCAGTCGCTTCTCGTCGTCGGCGGTGAGCAGCGCCGTCGCGTTGATGTCCCGCAGGTAGGTCTCGAGCGGATTTTGCAGGGCGGCTGATGGCTGGCGACGGGGCGACGGCATGGGGTGGTGCGGATCCGTGGTCTGACGATGTCGGGAGGAAAGAGACGCCCGCGACGGCGGAGTCTGCCGGCGGGCTGCCATGCCGGAGGCGTCCGGCACAGGAGAAACTATCGGCGGCAGGGAGCGACAACTGCACAGACTTGGCAGGCGGGGCATGCGACGCCGGCTGGAGCGCATCTGCCACTCCTGCCGGTCGTGCGGCGGTGCGGGGCATCGGTCCGTGGACCACGTGGCTCGGGCGCGTTGTCCACTCGATCGAACGCGGGAAACACCGCACGTATCCACGATCGACGATCTGCGTATCCTGCGCGGGCGGGCCCCACGGACTGCCTAGTCGCGGGAGGCTGGCGCCGTGCCCGGGCCGATGACCCGGTCGAGAAACTCGAGCAGCGCCGTCCCCGCGGGCGAGCCCCGATCGAGCGGGGGCCGCGTGGCTTCGTCGTCGAGGATCACGAGCGTGGTCTCCACGCCCGCCGCCGCGAGCGTCTTGTCGAGGAGCACGGCCTGATCGACGGGAATCGCCGCATCGCGGCCGTTGTGAAGGATCAGCGTCGGCGGATCGTCGGGCGAAACATGCACCAGCGGACTGGCACGCTGCGCCGCCTCACGCACTTCCTGGAGCGGTGCCCCGATCAGGCGACTGGCCGGCGAACCGGCGCGATCGTGTTCGCTTCCGAGCGTGGTCAGGTGGACCGGCGCCCCGATGACCGCCACCGCGGAGGGTCCGGCCGACGCCTCGTGTCCGGTTTCCTCCGGGGATGGCGCGAAGCCGACGAGGGCGGCGAGATGCCCGCCCGCGGCGTGACCCGCCACGCAGATCCGGGCAGGATCGATGCCCCAAGTCTCGGCGTCGGCGAGGAGCGCCGCCACGGCGGCCCGGCAGTCTTCGAGTTGGGCCGGATGAATCGCCTCATCACTCGTGCGATAGTCCACGCTCGCCACGGCGTAGCCTTCCCGTGCCAGCCAGGCGACGGGGCAGTCGGCCTTGGTGCCGCTGCGCCAGTCGGGGCCATGAATCCAGATCACCAGCGGCAGCCCGCCGCCGCTGCAGCCCTCGGGCAGGTGGATGTCGAGTCGCTGCCGGGCGTGAACCTCGTCGCCGTAGGGCTGGTCGCGATGGACGACGACACCGTGAGTCGTGGCCGTCGTCTCGACCGCAATCCCGCTGCCGGCATCGAGACCGTCCGCCGCAGCGGGTGGCGTTGACCCTGGGCCGCCGGCCGTGGGCTTGGGCCGCGGCGCGACGGCCGGTTCGGGCAGCCCGCGGCGAATGCTCCGCCGCTGGGCCCGCCGTGATGGCCGCCGCGACGACTGAGCTTCGACCGGCAGAGACGCTTCGGCGTCGGCGCGCGGGTCGTTCTGCCAGGCCAGTTCCACGCCCGACCAGTCGCGGTGCGGCGTCCCGGATGCGATCGGCAGGCCGGCGAGCAGCATCACGATCGCCGTCTTCAGGCCGATGAGGGGACGGGCGATGACTCCGCGAGACGCATGCATGGGGAAGCCGGGCGTCCTGCGTGAGGAAGGGTCGTACCGGTCGATTATAGGCTCGCGGCCGTTCGTCCGCCCGAAGACCTCCCGCATCGCCCGGCAAGTCCATGCGGATCCTGCGGGCGATGCGGGGGCGGGCTTCGTCGCGAACCTGCTACCGGCGCGACGGCAACTGGCCCGACGGGGTCAGTTCGTCGATGATCCGGGGGATGTACTTGGCGAGCACTTCCGCGAGCTGATCGCGGTCGATCCCCTTCGAGCGGGCAATGTTCTCCAGTTCGCGCTGGCCGAAGGCATCCTCGACCTGCCGGCGATCGACCGGCTTGTTGGGGCCGGTGCGAACCCACGAGTCGACCTGCTCCCGCATGCCCTTTTCCTCGAACTGCTTGACGACGTCGGGCAGCTTCTGGGCGCCGCCACCGCCGAAGATCTGGGTCAGGATGTCGGAGAGGTCGTTCGACGATGGCATGCCCTGCGGCTGCTGCTGAGTCTGCTGTGGCCGCTGCTGGGGCTGGGGCTGCCGCGGCTGTGGCTGCTGCTGCTGGGCCGCGCCTTCGAGCACCTGCTTCAAGATCTCACCGAGAATGTCCATGAACCGCCCCTTTTCGTGTTTGAGAATCGATTGCTTCGGCGTTTGCGAAACACGTCGGTAATCTACGGCCGGCCCGAGTCGGGGGAAAGCAGCCGGTGCGAGTCGGGGAAAACCGCTTCCCCGCCGGGCCGGGATGCTGTTCACCGGACGGCGGCCGTGTGCTCAGTCGTCGATCCCGAGCAGCCGGAGTTTCGTCCGCAGGGTGGCCCGGTCGAGGCCGAGCAACTTCGCGGCGGCCGTGCGGTTGCCGCCCGTGTGGGCGAGTGCCTCACGCAGCAGCGTTGCCTCCACGAGTTGCAGCGTTCGATGGTGAAGGTCAGGCTCCGGCAGCGGGGCGAACGTGGCCCGGGCGGTGGCCGCCCACTCTTTCACCGCGGCGCCCACGCCGGCGGCGGCGGTATCGAGGCCGCTGGTGCCCGCCGACGCCTCCGCCGGCGACGGCAGATGTTGTGGTTGAAGGACGCCACCGTGCGCCACGACGGCAGCGTGCTCGACGGCATGTCGCAGTTCGCGAACATTGCCCGCCCAGTCGCGGAGGGTGAGCGCCTCGACGAAATCGCGGGACATGACAGCCGCCGGCGCGTGCGGCTGGGCGCCGCCGAAGCGGGCCAGCAGGCAGCGGGCCAGCGGCTCGATGTCGTCGCGGCGGTCCGCCAGCGGGGGCATGGCGATCTCGACGACGCGGAGCCGGTCGAGCAGGTCGCGGCGAAATCCCGCGGCCGCCAGGCTGCCCGGGTCGCGTTGGGTCGTGGCGATGATGCGCACGTCGCCCGCATGGGATTCGAGGAGTTGGAGGAGCCCGGCCTGCACCTCGGGCGGCGCCGCCTCGATATCTGCCAGGGAGAGCGTGCCGCCCGCTGCCGCCGTGACGAGCCCGGGTCGCCCATCGGCATGCCCGAAGAGCTCTGCGGCGACTGCCGCCTGCGCCAGCGCCGTGAGTTTCGTGGTCACGAGGGGTCGGTCATGCCGGCGGCCATGGGCGTGGATTTCGCGGGCGGCGAGCTTCTTGCCGCTGCCTGACGGGCCCGTGATCAACACCGGCAGGTCGTGGTCGGCGACCAGCGCGATGCGTTTGTAGACCTCCTGCATCGCGGCCGAGGAGCCGACGAGCAAGCCCGCGGCGTCGTCGACCCCGGCCGGCGGCGCGTCGCGGAGAGACCGCTCCGCCAAGCCACGGGCCACCACGGTCGCCACGTGCTCGAGGTCGAAGGGTTTCACGAGATAGTCGAAGGCCCCGGCCCTCACGGCCCGGACCGCCGTCTCGAGGTCGCCGAACGCGGTCATCACGATCACGGGGGCGTCGGCCGCGGTCGCCTTGAGGTCGGGGATCGCCGAAATGCCGTCGCGACCAGGGAGCCTGACATCGAGCAGGATCGCATCCGGGATGACCCGGCCGCAGGCGTCCAGCGCCTCGGCGACGCTCGCGGCCAGGACGACCGTGTGGCCGTCGTCCTGGAGCATCTCCCGCAGGCTCCAGCCGATGGCCGGCTCATCGTCGATGACGAGGATCTGGCTCATGGTGTTCTTTTCAAGGGCTGTGTGCCGCCGGCATGGCGGGCGAGGGCAGGCCGATCACGAATCGAGTCCGGCCGTCGGTGCGGCCCCATTGGAGCGTGCCGCCGTGTTGTTCGGCGACGGCCTTGGCCACCGCGAGCCCCAGCCCCACCCCTTCCGGCTTGCCGGTCACGAACGGCTCGTGAAGGTGCTCGGCAAGTGCAACGGGCGGCCCGGGGCCGTCGTCCTCGACCACGATCCGGACGCCCTGATCGTCCGCCTCGCCGCGGAGGCTGACTTGGCCCCCGCGTCCCGCAGCGTCGATGGCGTTGAGGGCCAGATTGACAACAGCGGCGCGGAGGGCGTCGCGGCGGCCGATCACCGTGGCGGTGATGGCCGGTCCAAGGTCGAGTCGCACGCCCGCGTGTTCGCAGCGCGGTGCGGTGAGATCGCGGACCTCGCCGACGAGCGCGTCGAGATCGACAGGCGACGGGGTCGTGGTGGAGGGCGTGCCGAGCGCGAGCAGGCCGCGAACCTCCTCCTCCACGATGTCGAGCTGGCGGCAGGCCACGGCGAGGCTCTCGTCGGCCGGCCGGCCGGTGGTGTCGCAGTGGCAGCGTCGGCGATGCAGGTCGATGGCGAGCCGGGCGCCGGTGATGGCGTTGCGGAGTTCGTGTGCGAAGCCGGCGGCCAGCTGGCCGAGAAGCCGCTGGCGTTCGCCCGCCACGACGGTGTTCCGCAGGCGGTCGAGCTCGGCGCTCATGCGGTTGACGCCGGCCACGAGCCGTGCGACCTCGTCGTCTCCCGTCGCGGCGGTGTCGGTGAGCACCGTGCCGAACTCACCCCGGGACAATTCTTCGACGTGCCGCTCGATCCCGGAGATCCGCCGGGCGAGGCGGCCGGTGGTCGCAAGCCCGAGCGGCACGAGCACGACGAGGGTGGCGGCCGCGACGGCGAGCACCGGCCAGGCCGCGGCCACCGAGGATTCGACGAGTCCCGGGATGGGCGAGAGCACGAACACCCGCTCCGGACGGCTGCCCGCGGCCCGGGCCACGCCGACGCAATGCCGCTGCCCGTCGATCACGACCACGGTGCCGGGGGCCGCAGATCCGAGTGCGGCGGCGACGCCCTCGCGGGCCGACTCCGGCAGGGTCGATGTCCCGGCCACGCCGGCGGCCTCGTCCCGGACGACGAAGTGGCTGCCGGTCAGGCGGTGCATGGCATCGAGCACCTGTGGCGCGAGCGAGACCCGCGAACCCTCCAGTGCCGCGACGACCCGTTCGTGACCGGCGCGGGCGGCGGTGAACGATCGTTGCACGGCCAGCCAGGCCGAGAAGGCGACGTTGCCGAGCACCGCCGCCAGCACGAGTCCCACGACGGGCAGCACCAGCTGCCTGAAGAGCGATCGGCCGCGGGGTGAGGATGACATGCGACGCTTTGCGAGAGGAGGAGGCAGGCGACCGGATCCCACCGCACCTTCCCATGCTACCTGCGCCGCAGCGTATGATGCCGCCATGACGAGAGAAAAGGCATCGACTGCGTGCGGACGCCTGGTCGCCGGATTGCTCCTGTCCGCGCTGCTCGCGCCCGCGTCGTCCGGGGCGGGGCTCTTCCCCCCGGAACTCGTCGACTTCGGTCCGGCATCGGCGACGCCGCTCTTCGCCGGAGGGGGGCCCGACGCGTGGGACCGCGACCTCCGCGAGCGGGGCTGGATCATGCGGCACGGCGGTGCCTGGCATCTCTGGTACACCGGCTCGAACACCGACCGTGATCCCGTTCGCCGGCTCGGACATGCCACGAGCCCCGACGGCCTCAACTGGACACGGTCCTCGCCGGGGCCGCTGCTGGCCGATCGTTGGGTCGAGGATGTGTGCGTCGTGAAGACCCGCTGCCGCTCGGCCGACGTGCTGTGGATGTTCGCCGAGGGGGAGCAGGACATCGCCCACCTGCTCTCGTCACGAAACGGCAGCGACTGGCGGTCGTGCGGTGCCCTGGACATCCGTCTGGTCTCGGGCGAGCCGATCCCGGCCGGCCCGCGGGGCACGCCCGCGGCCTGGCTCGAGCGGGGTGTCTGGCACCTTTTCTACGAGCGTCACGATGACGGCGTCTGGCTGGCCACGACCCGCGATCTGCGGACGTTCACCAACGTGAGCGACGCCCCGGTGATCGCCTGTGGCCCCGAGCCCTACGACCTGCACGGGATCGCGGTCGATCAGATCGTGCGGTTCCGCGGGCGTTTCTACGCCTATTACCACGCGAGTCCCGATCCGGACCGCCGCCGGTGGCAGACCTGCATCGCCGTCAGTGACGACCTCGTCCGCTGGACGAAGTATGCGGGCAATCCCATCCTGCCGGCCGACCCCGCCCATCCCAAACAGTCGAGCGGTACGCTCGTGTTCGACGGTGAGCGGCAGCGGCTCTACACCACGCATCCCGACGTCCGCGTGCGGTTCGCGGTCGTCCGCAGCCCGTCCCGCTGAGCAGCCACCGCCGCGTCTCCCGCGGCTGGCGGGCCGGTGACAAAGTCATTCATGACCTTCGTCCACGTGATCGACCGCGGGCAACGCCGGGGGTTTCCGCCCGCGAAGATCTTCGCATCCTGCTCAGGCAGGCTTGTGCCGGAGTCTGCTAGGTCTTCTTCTGCGGCGGCTGGGTCAGGGCGGTCACCCGGACTTGCTTCATGTCCCGGTCCCGGAAGACATTGAGCGTGAGCGGGGTGGTCGCGGCGCTGCTGTAGGCGGAGGGGAAGGCCGTGCTGCCAAACTCGCCCGGTTCGATCGTCACCTTGTAGGCGTCGGGAGTGAGGCCACCGATCCGAAACGATCCGTCCTCCTTGGTGGTGGTCCGTGCGGGCTTGCCACCGGACTTCGTCGGATGGAAGACGACGGCTGCTCCGACGATGGGGGTGCGGGTCAGCAGCAGCGTGCCCGTGACGCTGTGGGCCGGACCGCTCCGCATCCAGGCCGCCCCGTAGACGAGGCCGCCCACCAGGACGACGACCCCGACGACGATCGACAGAATCTTTCCCATGCCCGAAGGTCCACGGGTCGCCGTCGTCGGCGCCCGCTTCTGAGATTTCGAGTTGAGCGTCTTGCTCACCTTCTCGAGATACTCGTCGTCGATCTGCACGCCGATCTGTTTGCGAATCTCGATTTCTTTGATCTGTCCCATGGCCATGCTGGCGGCTTGGGCGCTGCCGCTCAGGCTGCCGCCAGGGTGCCGCACGACGCCCTTCAACTTCGGCGCCCAGCGCATCTCGTTTTCACCGCGCGGCTTTGACGTCATGTCACTCTCCTTACAGGGTGCGACACAGGATTGGGACGCCTTCTCTTTCTCTCTCCCGAGCATACCGCTCAATACGAGTCGAAACAGATATTGGGTTTCGTGATTTCAAGGCCTCAAAATTGGGTTATTCCCGGCGTTTGCCGCAATTTCACCAAACCCTCACACAATCCTCGCGAGCTTCTCATGATCCCGGCCCAGGTCGGCGGCAGGGGTCAGGGCAGGGGGGCGATCCGGTCGCCGGCCAGCAGGCCGCGGGCGTTGTCGTCGCAGACGCCGGCGACGAGGCTCTCGAGCCAGTCGCGGCGGTCCGGGAGGCGGCCGGAGGCGACGTCTCGGCCGAGAATATCGCAGAGAATTCGCCGGAAATACTCGTGCCGCGGGTAGGAGAGAAACGACCGGGAGTCGGTCACCATCCCCACGAACCGGGCAAGCAGTCCCACGTTCGAGAGCATGTCGAGTTGGTCCCGGATGCCCCGTTCCTGGTCCATGAACCACCAGCCGCTGCCCCACTGGATCTTGCCGGGCACGCTGCCGTCTTGAAACGAGCCGGGCAGGGCGGCGAAGAGGGCGTTGTCGGCGGGATTGATGTTGTAGAGGATCGTGCGGCCGAGGCTGTTTTGATCCGCCAGCACCCCGAGGAAGCGGACGAGTCCCGGACCCTGACGAGCGTCGCCGATCGTGTCGCAGCCGGCATCGGCACCGAGCCGCCTGGCGAGCAGGGGGTTGGGATCACGGAAGGGGCCGAGGTGCAGCTGCGTCACCCAGCCCTTCTGATGGTTGAGCCTGGCGACATGCAGCACGATCGAGGTCGCGAATCGTTCGGCCTCTGCCGGGGTGGCGGGCGTGCCGGACAGCGTCCGGTGCCAGATTGCCGCGGCCTCGGCATCGGTGCAGTCGGTGGCGGCGAGGCACTCGAGCCCGTGGTCGGTCGCGCGGCAGCCGGCGGCGGCGAAGTCGTCGTGCCGCTTGGCGAGTGCGGCGAGCAGTCCGGCGTGGGTGTCGGCCGCGATGCCCGCCACGTCGGAGAGCCGTCTTGCCCAGGCCTGGACCCGGTCGGGCTGCTGCACCTTGCCCGCCGCATCGGGGCGGAAGGTGGGCACCACCCGCACCCTCAATCCCGCGCGGGCGATCTGATGATGGGCGTCGAGGACGTCGGCCGGATCATCGGTGGTGCCGACGAACTCCACCCGCATTTTGTCGAGGATGCCCCGGGCCGTGAGCGGCCCCGAGGCGAGTTGCCGGTTGGCCTCGGTCCAGATTTTCTCGGCTGACGCCCCTTCGAGGAGGTCCTCGATGCCGAAGTGCCGGCGGAGTTCGAGGTGGGTCCAGTGGAAGAGCGGATTGCGGAGCGTGTGCGGCACCGTCTCCGCCCACGCCCGAAACTTCTCGCGGGGCGAGGCGGAGCCCGTGATCCGCTCCTCCGGCACACCGTCGGCCCGCATCGCCCGCCACTTGTAGTGGTCTCCCTCCAGCCAGGCGGCGTGCAGGTCGTCAAACCTGCGGTCGGCGGCGATGTCCTGCGGGCTCAGGTGGCAGTGGTAGTCGATGATCGGCCGGCGTGCCGCCACCCGGTGGAAGAGATCCGCCGCGACGTCGTTCGAAAGCAGGAAGGAGTCGTCGCAGAAGCCCATCGGCACCCTACCGTTTCACCAGCGCGTCGCGGATCTCGCGAAGCAGCACGACATCCTCCGGCGGTGCCGCCGGCTCGTCGACCGTTTTCTCCTCGAACCGGGACTTGGCGGTGTTGATCAGCTTCACGACGAGGAAGATCGCCGCCGCGACGAGCGTGAAATCGACCACCGATTGGATGAAGGGCCCGAAGTTGAGGATGGGATAGTCCTGCACGATCATCAGGGGCTTGCCGTCCTTCAGCTCGGCGGTGCCGTCGGCGAGGAGTTTGGGCGACTCCATCCTGATCCGCCAGGCGAGGTCGTTGAAGTTGACGCCAAACTTGCTCGTCAGCAGGTTGAGAGGCGGCATGATGATGTTGGCGACGAGCGAGCTGATGATCTTGCCGAACGCGCTGCCGATGACCAC
>SXGQ01713025.1_pt1 | contig 27404 bp, 20 predicted proteins | sample 3178371 | NCBI WGS metagenome assembly SXGQ01 (sample SAMN11356859, study PRJNA531348) | freshwater metagenome | isolation source: freshwater sample F1-20 | place: China: Fuxian Lake, Yuxi | collected 2017-12-25 | reverse complement strand
CGACGTTCCCTGGGAATGGGGCTATACCACAGCGCCCCGCAGCACTGCTGGACCCAGTCCGGCACCTCACCACAGGGATTGATACTGACGGGATGGGATGGACCGATGGGGAAAGAGGTTGAGCCCCGGGGAGGTGAGTGCGTCCGATGCACACAGTGATACAGGGCAATGGGCGACCCACCCATGCACCCATTTCAAACTGACATCGGGCCGCGCTGATGGTCTGGTCCTGGGACACGGGATCCCAGCCGCCGCGCCAATCCCTCCAGTCCCCGCCACGACGACGACCGATGCAGAAACTTCCACGGGTATCCATCGTCATCCACGACTTCGATCCCAATCTGGGCCAGGGACGCTATGGGCACGAAATCGTGAGACGTCTCGCGGATCGGTTCGAATTCCACATCCACGCGAATACCTGGAAACCCGTCGACGCACCCAACACGCACTACCACAAGGTCGCGGCGAACCGGTTCAACGTCATCACAACGATCGCCTCGTTCCTGCCCTTCGCGGAGATCTCCCTCAACCGGATCCAACCCGACCTGATCCACGCCCAGGGTCTGAGTTCCTGGCGGACCGACATCATCACCGGCCACATGTGCAATGGGGCACGACTGAGGCACCTGCGCGGTGCCGGATGGCGGTCCCGTTGGTTCGCCGAGATGATCACCCCGTTTGAACGGGCGTTCTATCGTCAGAAACGCGCGCGCCACCTGATCGCCATCGCCCGCAGCCTTGGCAGGGACGTCGAGTCGGAGTACGGATGGCAGGGCAGGACCCACGTCATCTACCACGGCACCGACAGCACCCGGTTCAGGCCCGCTGCCGATCCCGAAGAGCGCCGTCGGCTCCAGGAGCGGTTCAAGGTCCCGCAGGATCGATGGCTCTGGATCTTCATGGGCGAGGCCGTGAAGGGGCTCGCGGGTGCCATCGATCAATTGGAAAACTTCCCGATGGCCCACCTTCTCGTCGTCTCCCGGTCCGATCTGGCCGTGTACCGGGAGAGGGCCATCGCCAGAGGGGTCCTCGAACGGATCACCTTCCATGGCTACGATCCGAAGCCGGAGGAGGCGTTTCGGGCTGTCGATGTGTTCGTATATCCGGCGCCCTATGACCCGTTTGGACTGGTGGTCACCGAAGCCATGGCCTCCGGGCTTGCCGTGGTCGTCGGGGTCGACGTCGGAGCGTCGGAACTGATCGAACACGGCAGCAATGGCATGCGGTGCACCCCGGCTGATCCCGACAGTGTCCGGCAGGGGCTGACTCAACTCTCGGAACTCCCGGACAAGGGCTCGGCGCTCCGGAAGGCAGCCCGTGAGACTGTTGTCGACCAGTCTTGGGACCGCTGTGCGGCCCAGACACTGGTTGTCTACGAGGCCGCGCTTGCCGAGGGGAGATCCAACCTCGGCGGGTTCTGAACGGAATCCCCCGACGGCTCAGGCCTTCAGGTCGCCGGACCGGCAGACGTTCGGCGCACGACACCGAGGGCGGAAGCCACGCCGATCAGGAGCAGAAGGGTCGTCACGGCATGGACCCGTGTCGGAGGAACCCCTTCGGCGACCAGACGGACCCACCAGAGATTGGGAAGATTGAGTGTCCGGCTGCGTTCGAATGCCTCCTTGGGATCCTTCTGGCCATTCGAGAGCTCCTTGCGCCGCGTCTCCGAAAGCGACAGCACCTCGATCACCGATCGGGGCTGGTTGGCGATTTGGCTCTCCTGGAACGACCAGAGGGTATCCCGTCTCTTTCCGGCAGCCCTATCGATCGAGACCTCGGTCATGTATCGCTGCCATGTCACCACGACGGCTGACGAATTGGTGAGGAACGCAACGAGGCAGCCCAGCAGGACCAACCGCTGGGCCACTCCACCGTCCCGAAGCCTCAGGAATGCTGCACCGAAGAACGGGAAGAGGAAGGGAAGGAACGGGAGGAGCAGCCTCGGACCCCAGCTCCATGCGCCATGGAACTGCTTGAAACCCGAGACGACACCCAGGTTGGCCAGGAACAGGATGAGGAGCATCCAGGCCGCGAATCCATTCCGCTTCAACACAGGGCCGAACCCCACCGGAACAATCACGAGGTATGGCATGTAGACCAGAACTCCTCGGCCGGGACTGATGACCTGGGCGACGACAGCGCGGACAAGGCGGTTCAACTCCCCGAACCTGAAGCCACTCTCACCGCCGAGGAATTTGTTGTAGCCCGTGTCCGCGAAGCTCCCGAACCGGATCATGTTGAACCATCCGAGGAGGCCGGCGATGGCTCCCAGGATTCCAAAGAACCAACAGAGGTCCACCAGGCTGGGTCTTCGGTTCCTATAGGCCGACCACAGCAATCCCGCACCGAGGATCGCCGGGGCGATGGCGAGGACATATCGTGTTGCAACCGCCAATCCCAGACACAGCGCCGAGGCGACCGCATCACGCGTCAAACCGTGTTTCTCGAGGCGAAGCGCCGCGTGGAGCCCCAACAGCAGCAGCCAGGTCGCCAACGGTTCACTCATGTCGTCCTTAGCGTAGGGGAAGGCGATGGAGGCGAACCCATACAGCAGGGAGATCCAGACGCTCTGCCTCTCGGTGAAGCCCAGAAAACAGCACACACCATACAGTGCGGCCACCACGCCCGCAGAAATGAGCGGGTTGATCTGGGAGACAAAGAATTGGACGACACCCTCCCGGGGAAGCTGTGGGAGGCTCCGGGATGCCCAGTCACCGACGACGTACGCCGGTACATTGGCAATGGATTTCAGGATCCCGTAGTTGGAGTAGTACTTCCCATCCACCCCTTGGACGCTGGTGGAATCCACATGCTCACTCGGGATTTCAGCAGTCCGGTTCTCGACCAGGGACTGGGTGACATGGAACATCCTCAACGCGTCCGACGAATTGATCTTTCCAGCCCCGAACAGGAGGTAGGTTGCGGCGACGCCGATGAACAGCAGCACGCCCAACGGGCATTTTTTGAAACGACCTCGGTTCATGACGGCAGTGAAGGCATTGGGACGGCAGTGTGCTGGGTCATCTCGAGTCGCCGGTCACCTTGGGACTAAATCAGGACCGACTCAATTGGCCACATTGGGGACAGGCACGGATCCCGTCCAGGCACTGGAATCGATGCTGGCATCAAGAGGCCATCCCCTAGGGTGCTGGGCCATGTCCAAATCCCGCCTTCTCACATCCACTCCGTCCTGCATCCTTGGATCATGCGATCCCTCCGTTGTGCCCTGATCCTTCTGGTGGCGACCGGCCTCCACGTCGGTGCAGAGAACTGGCCCCAGTTTCGAGGACCTGACGGACAGGGCCACTCCTCCGAGACCTCGATCCCGACCCACTGGTCTGCCACCAACACCATCACCTGGAATGTCCCGATTCCCGGGGAGGCCTGGTCGTCGCCGATCATCCATGGACGCCACGTGTTCCTGACCACCGCCACGGACAATGGCGAATCCTGCCGGGTCCTTGCCCTGGACCGGGACTCGGGACGCCTTCTCTGGAACACGGAGGTATTCCGCCAGGTCCCCCGCCGCAAGGAGACGCGCAACTCGTACGCGACTCCCACGCCTGCCACCGACGGAAAACGGGTCTACGCGTGCTTCGGCGATGGCAGCTTCGCGGCCCTGGACTACCGCGGGAAGATCCAGTGGACCAATCGTGAACACCCTTTCTACAGCCAACATGGGCTGGGCACGGCCCTCATGCTCCATGACGGGCTGATCTTGATGTCCCGGGATGCCAGCAGCGAGGGACCTGACAAGAAGGTGGGTTGGCAGATCCCCTGGGAGAAATCGTACGTTGTGGCCCTGGATGCCCGGACCGGAAAGGAGCGGTGGAGGACCGGACGTGGACGGTCTCGCATCTCACATGGGACACCGGTGCTCTGGAAGGATCCGAGAGGACGACCCCAAATCGTCACCGAGGCGGGTGATGTCCTGCAGGGGTTCGATCCGAGGACCGGATCTCTCCTCTGGACCAGCGACGTCCCGGGTGAAGGCAAGGTTCCTTCGGTCGTCCTGAGCGACGGTCTCGCCTTCTGCTCGGGAGGCTGGGGCGGCAAGGAGGGCATCAAGGCCTTTCGACTTGGGGGCGAGGGCATGCTCAAGCAGTCCAACCTGGTGTGGGAACAGAAGCGCGGCGAACCCAAGGTGCCATCGCTCCTCTTCCACAATGGCCTGCTGTTCGCCATGACCGATACCGGGGTCGCCACCTGCTATGAGGCGGCAACTGGGAACATCGTCTGGCAGGAACGCATCGGCGGGAATTTCTCGGCCTCACCGGTGTCGGCCGGGGACCGGATCTACTTCGTCAGCGACAACGGCCAGACCGTCGTCCTCGATGCCTCGAGGACGTTCCGCCTGGTCTCAAGGAATCCCATCGCCGAGGGCGAGGAGGTGCAGGCCTCCCCGGCGGTCTCACAGGGCCGATTCTTCATCCGAACCCGATCCCACCTCTGGGCGATTGGAAAGTAACCATCCGCGGGACCCCTCGAACGCTTCCTGGTCCGGAAACCGGGCCTGTCGATAGAGTTCCCGCTCCTCTTTGTTGATCGCCGGCCCTGGGAGCTGTGCACGTGGGGTCCTCTACACTCTGTTCTAGGCTCGTACTCTCTCCCCGAACAACGCCGTCCCCACACGGACCAGTGTCGAGCCCTCCTGGATCGCCACTTCCAGATCTCCGCTCATTCCCATGCTCAACACGGGCAGGGGAGCCCCGAGACGTTCGGCACACTGGTCCCGTAGTTCGCGCAGTCGACGGAACACGGGGCGCACCCGCTCCGGATCCACCGAGTACGGGGCAACCGTCATCAGACCGTGCCACTCCAGGCGGCTCAAGGCGTTCAATGCCGACAACTCCTCCAGGAGGCTTTCGGGCTTCCAACCGAACTTGGAGGACTCGCCCGCAACATTGACCTCGGCCAGCACCTTGACGGTCTTGGACAGTTTTTCCGCCTGCTTCTGGATCTCCATCGCCAGCGCGAGACTGTCGACACTCTCGATCATCTCGAAGAGCGACACGGCATCGCGGGCCTTGTTCGACTGGAGGTGTCCGATGAAGTGCCAGCGGGCCCGGCCCGGGCTGGCCGGGATCTTGATCCTGGCCTCCTGCACCCGGTTCTCGCCAAACAGGCAGAGTCCTCCCGAGACCGCCTCGGTCACGGTGGAGGCGGGGTGGTTCTTGGACACCGCGAGGAGGGTGACTTCGTTCGGTGACCGTCCCGCCGCCTCACAGGCCCTTTCGATGCGTTGTCGGACCCTCTCGATGTTCTCGGCAAGTGACATGGTGCGAGTATGAGTCGGAACCGTGGCCCGACAAGCCACCGGGCCATCCTGCCCGGGTGCAGTCACGGGATTTGCCTTGCGGGCCCGCGCCGCGATCCGGAGTTTTTGCCGGTCACCTGTCCTCCATGAACATCTCCCGCCGCACCGCCTTGGCCTCGACCGCCGCCGCATCCGTGACCGCCCTCATCGACCGCCTGAGCGCGGCCGATGCCGCATCAGGCATGAAGGGCCACATCCACCACTCGGTCTGCAAGTGGTGCTACCCGAAGGTCGAACTCGAGACCCTCGCACAATGGGGCAAGGACAATGGACTGGGTTCAATCGAGTTGCTGGACATCCAGGACATCCCGAAGATCCAGAAATACGGTCTCACCTGTGCGATGGTCTCCGGGATCCCCGGCGGTATCACCAAGGGTCTGAACCGGCTGGAGAACCACGACAAGATCGCCGAGTGGGTCGAGATGGCAGCGCCCAAGGTGGCCCATCTGGGATGCCAGAACATCATCTGCTTTTCCGGAAACCGGCAGGGACAGTCCAACGAGGAAGGGATCCGGAACTGTGCCATCGGGTTGAAGCGCCTGATGCCAATCGCCGAGAAGCACAAGGTGACGCTGGTCATGGAGCTGCTGAACTCCAAGGTCGACCACGCCGACTACCAGTGCGACCACACCGCGTGGGGCGTCGACCTCTGCAAGGCGGTGGGCTCGGACCGGTTCAAACTCCTCTACGACATCTACCACATGCAGATCATGGAGGGTGATGTGATTGCCACGATCAAGAAGTCGGCCCCGTACATCGCCCACTACCACACCGGCGGCGTGCCTGGACGGCATGAGATCGACGAGTCCCAAGAGCTGTTCTACCCGGCCATCATGCGCGCGATTGCCGAGACCGGGTACAAGGGATTCGTTGCCCAGGAATTCATCCCGAAGCGCGATCCCCTGACCTCACTCAAGCAGGGCGTCACGATCTGTGATGTCTGATGGGAAAGTTGAGAGCGGAGTGACGGGAGGCAACGCCCTGGGTCCATGTGGGCTGATGGATTTCCGCCAGGGAAGTCTCCACTCTTCTCCTGCTGGGACAGGGCCAGGACTTGGCTCTTGGTTTCATAAAGGAGGTCCAGGAGACTCTGCGGGTTCCCATGAGAAATCATGCCGTCCTCCTTGTGGTCCTCCTCTGCACCCTGGGCCGATTGAGTGCAGCGGATCGCCCACCCAACATCGTCATCGTCTTCTTCGACGACCTTGGCTGGGGTGACCTTGGGGTTTTTGGGGCGAAACAGATTCGCACCCCGAACATCGACCGCCTTGCCTCCGAGGGAACCCGGTTCACCAGCTTCTATGTCTCCCAACCCGTCTGCTCCGCATCCCGTGCCTCACTTCTGACCGGTTGCTATGCCAATCGGATCGGGATCCACGGCGCGCTCTGTCCCGGGGCCCTGACAGGAATCCATGGGCGTGAGTCTACCTTGGCCGAGGTCCTCAAGGCGCGAGGCTATGCCACGGGAATGGTCGGTAAATGGCATCTCGGGAGTCAGAGGGAGTTCCTTCCGGTCCGACACGGCTTCGACGACTACCTCGGCCTGCCCTACTCGAACGACATGTGGCAGAACCCTCCGACCACCAAGCCCGGCAGCTATCCACCCCTGCCGCTCATCGATGGGGATCATGTGGTGGAGACCCAGCCGGATCAGCGGTTCCTGACCGAACGCTACACCCGGCGTGCGGTGGACTTCATTGACCGCCACAGGGACTCGCCCTTTTTCCTCTACGTCGCCCATTCGATGCCCCACGTGCCTCTGCATGTGAACCCACGACGCCAGAACCGGTCGGCCGCCGGGGTCTATGGCGATGTAATCGAGGAACTCGACGAATCGGTGGGTGTTCTGATGGAAGCGCTCCGCAGAAACGGCCTCGAGGACGACACCTGGGTTGTGATCACCTCGGACAACGGCCCATGGCTGAGCTACGGCAACCACGCGGGCTCGGCAGGACCCTTTCGGGAGGGCAAGGGCACGGTCTACGAGGGTGGCGTCCGTGTGCCTTGTGTCATGCGGTGGCCTGGCAGGATCCCCGCCGGACGTTCGTGCAATGAACCCCTGATGACCATCGACCTTCTACCCACCATCGCTCACCGGGTTGGCGCGACACTTCCGGAGAACCAGATCGACGGACACAACGTCTGGCCTGTGGTCAACGGGACAGGGCCAGGGCCGGATAGGACCTACTGGTTCTATTACCTGCAGAACCAGCTTCAGGCCGTGCGGCGAGGGAAATGGAAACTCATTCTGCCGCACCGGGTTGGAGTCCTGAAGGGACAGCCAGGGGGGAGGGATGGGAAGCCGGTTGCCTACACCCAGACGAAAATGGAACTCGCGCTCTACAACCTCGAGGCGGACCCCGGGGAAACTCTGGACCGGTCACAGAGAAACCCTCGAGTGCTGAGGCGGATGCTTCGTGAGGTGGAGTTGGCTCGACAGGAACTTGGTGATTCCCTGACCGCTCGGTCGGGTTCCGGAACCCGCGATCCAGGTCGGAGCCAACCCTGACTGCTGGAGCGGTGGGATTTGGCTGGGACAGGTCCTCTGCAATCCGCTGTCGCCGGTTTGTCTCAGTATCGTCGCCGGATTGGCCTTGAACCGACCCCCTCCGCGGTATGCTCTTCGGCGTGTTCCTGTTCCGACGGTTCCCTGTCCTCCTCATCGCCGGAATCCTCATCGCGACTCGGGTCGCCGCCACGGTACCCGGCCCCAATGGGCCCCGGCTCGGCGTCCGAGCCGGAAACACCAACGACCTGGAAGCCGAACTATTCTTCGAGGGCGCAATGGTGCTGTTCGATATCCGACTGACCCCAGAGGCGGAACAAAGCCTCCGGGAATCCCCGCGGGAGTATGTCCGGGCAGAGATCGAGGTTGATGGCAGGACCTACCCCGATATCGGGATCCACATCAAGGGGGCACGCGGAAGCCGGAGGGACATCGGCGGGAAGCCCGCGCTCACCCTCAATTTCGACAAATTCGACAACGGACAGTCCTTCAAGGGGCTCGACAAAATCCACCTCAACAATTCCGTTCAGGACCCCTCCTTCCTCAACGAGGCCATCGGTAGTGGTCTGTACCGTCGCGCCGGCCTGCCGACCGCACGGTCCACCCACGCCCGGGTCCGGATCAACGGGAGGGATCGAGGCCTGTATGTCGTCAAGGAGGGGTACGATACCCTCTTCCTCAAGCGCCACTTCCCAGCGGATGGCAAGAAGCCAGGAAACCTCTACGACGGAGGGTTTCTGCAGGATGTCACGGACGAGCTGGAAAAGGACGCAGGGTCTGGCCCCGATGACGGCAGCGATCTGCGTCGCCTCGCCGAGGCCGCAGGGTCACCGATCGCCGATCGATCGAGTCGCCTCGCCACGGTCCTCGACCTCGACCGGTTCCTGACCTTCGTCGCCGGACAGGTCCTCACGGACGACTGGGACGGCTATCCCCGGAAGAGCAACAACTACCGCCTCTACATCCCGCCCGACGGTCATGCCGTCTTCATTCCACATGGGATGGACCAGCTGTTCCGACAGCCCCACTCATCCATCGAGCCGCCATGGGGCAGCCTCGTGGCCGCAAGCGCATTTGAGATTCCCGAAATCAACACCCGTCTCCGGGCCCGTCTTGCCGAGATGCTGGCACGGAACTTCACGCCCACGATCGTCTCGAATCAGATCCAGCGGATCGTGGCCCGTCTGGAGAAGGGGTTCGAGAACCGGCCTCCGGCCGAGTGGTCCTACCTCCAGGGGGAGATCCTACAACAAGAACGCCGGATTCTTCAGCGAATCCGAAGTGTCGACCGACAACTGCAGGGATCCGTCGCCAACGCCGACGCCGCGCCGGTTCCCTTGGGGACTCTCGAATGGAACCAGCGTACCGTTTCGGGCTCAGCCCTCTTCGAGATCACGGGTGCCAGTCCACTCCGAAGAACCCTTCGGATCGAGGCGACTTCCCAGGACACGGTGGCCTCCTACCGGGCCGTGGCCCTATTGGAACCAGGCACCTACACGCTTGTCGGAGACCTACGGATCGAGGGAGTCACGGGCGATATCGGAGCCGTGCTGCGGGTCAGCGGGATGCGACGCGTCCGCGGACTCAACGGCACCCGGGACTGGACGCGGATGCGCTGCGATTTTTCGGTCGAGGAGGAGGGGGCCGTAGAGATCGTGGCGGAGATCGCCGCCGACGCTGGCAAGGCCTGGTTCGACCTCGGCTCCCTACGGATCCAGCCACGATAGGCATCGGTTCCCGACCCGCGGCGACCAGCCTCAGAGAGGGATAGAGGGATAGGTCAATGGTCCGATCCGTTTCACCGGATGGGTCCCGCGTTCCCCGCGATCAGGAGGCGTGTGGTCTCCAGACGAGGTCGCTTGTGTCGAAAAGGAAGCCCTCACCGTTGTTGGTGCTGTGCTCTTGGTCTCCTTCCCGGGTCAGCACCTCTCCGCCCGTCACAAGGATTCCATGGGCACCAACGCGGGTCGCCCGATGGCCATGGATCCAACCCGGGCCCGGGCCGGTGGGCTCGAGGCGGTCGATGCGCCAGGTACGGAGGTCCAACCGATGTACCGGTGTCCGCCCGTAGTCCCGTCGACCCCAGTAGCCGATGGACCCGATGATATAGAGGGCGTCGTCGATAAGGGTCGCGGTATGGAAGTCGGTCGGCGGGAACACCGATTCCGGATAGCCCAGGATGGAAATCGACCCATCGGTCTCGCGGATGAAGACGTCATTGTAGATGCAGAAATCTGGGTCGTAGCCGTCCTCGTGTTCACCCCCGATCAGCACCACCCGACCATCTGGCAGCAGGGTCAGAGACTGACCGAACCGCTCCGCGCACCACACCGGCTCCCGTCCCATTGACGACGGACCCTTGAAGTGTTCGGTTGCCGAATACCCGCTGACACCCGAGCGGATCATGCCGATCCAAAACGGCTCCTCCACCCGCTCTGGGTTCGACAAACCATGACGACGGGTCCTTGCCCGGAGGAAGTCGTCCCTCGTCACTCCTTCCAGAAGGCCGACGTCGGGTTCCGCCGGCAGCTCCATCAACACCCGACGGCCCTCGTTACCCAGTCGGCAGGGATCCGCTCCCGCATCGAGCAGCCGGGTGATGATCCCACGGTTCCGCGCGATGCCGAGGGCTGTGCTGCCATTGTGGTCGACGTCCAATCGAGCGCCGGCCCCCAGCAGGAGCTCCACGCCCTCCTCGAACCCGACCTCTGCGGCTTCCATCAAGGCCGTGGTGCCGAACTCGTTGGTCCGTTCCACATCGAATCCAAGCTCCAGAAGCCACCGCAACAGAGCCGTCCGACGACACTGGATCGGATAGAAGAGTGGCGGCATCCCGCAACGCCCGACGGCCTCCAGATCCACTCCACGTTCTGCCAACAGCGAAGCCTTGGCGAGGTCTCCCGTCTGCAAGGCCACGAGCCAGGCCGTCCTGGACCACCAGTCCCGCTCCTCGAGTGGGACACCGCTGTCCAACAGGCGCCGGACGTCGTCCAAGGTTCCGATCGCGACGGCCCGGATCAGCGGCGTCCAGGCCAGTTGCGACTCGTCGGCTCCAGCCTCGAGGAGTTGTTGGACCGCGTCGAATCGACCCAGTCTGGATAGGACACGCAGGCCGGACTCCCCGTGGTCCGAGATCAGGTTGAGGTCCACCCGGTGGGCGATCAGGAGTCGCAGCAGTTCGGGCAGGCGGTCGTCGGTAAAGACGTCGCGCCCGTGGATCGCATCGACCAGGGCCCCGTAGCCGTTGTGATCCTTGTAGTGCAGGTCAGCGCCGTGATCGATCAGTGCCTGGACTTCCCCGGGGTCACCGCCGCGCAGAGCCTTCCTGAGCGTGGCCTTGTCCGGTGGGTCGATGTCATGGGCCATGGCGTTGGAAATTATGGAGGTCTCGAGGGGCGGTGAAGTGAAACAATCCAGTTGGCCGGATGTGGATAGAGGGCCAGGTCATTGGCTGGCAGGGCCATTGGACGGCTGGGATCCGGTATTGGGGACAGGCCCTTGAGGATTCTTGAGAATTGGATCCCGTTTTGCGCGCGTTGGAGAACCGTGCCTCCGGAGGACGCCGCGACACGCCTAGTCCAGGGTGCGCCGCGGCATCAGGATCTTCGTGATGAGCCCGGTCCAACCCGTCTGATGACTCGCGCCACAACCACGTCCGGTGTCGCCATGGAAGTATTCGTGGAACAGAAGGTGGTCGGAGAAATGGGGATCCAGCGAGAGCTTGGGATGGGCGGCAAGGACCGGTCGATGCCCGTCCGCATCGCGCAGGAAAAGCCGGGACAGCCGGCGCCCGAGATCGGTGGCGATCTGGTCGAGCGTGGCATGACGACCGCTGCCCGTCGGATACTCGACCTTGAAGTCATCCCCGTAGTAGTGGTGGAACTTCTGGAGCGACTCGATGATGAGGAAGTTCGCCGGCATCCAGATGGGCCCGCGCCAGTTCGAATTGCCCCCGAAGAGATGGCCCCGGGATTCACCGGGTGCATATCCGACCTCGAACGATTCGCCGTTGGACTCGAAACGGTAGGGAGCCTTCTCGTGGACCTTCGACAGCGAGCGGATGCCGAAATCGGAGAGGAACTCGTTCGGATCGAGGACCCTTTTCAGGAGACATTTCATGCGATGTCCCCGGAGGAGCGAGAGGAGGTGGCGATCGCCCCGGCCGGTCTCATGCCAGCGTGAGACAAGTGCTGCGAGGTCCGGGCGATGCTCGAGGAACCAGAGCATGCGTTCCTTGAACTCGGGAAGCCTGTCGAGCAGCTCCTCCTCCAGGGTCTCCACGGCAAAGAGCGGGATGAGCCCGACCATGGATCGCACCTTGAGTGGAATGGCGGACTGGTCCGGGAGCTGGATCTGGTCGTAGTAGAACTCGTCCTGCTCGTCCCAGAGCCCGAGCGCATCGCTGCCCACGCCGTTGATGGCGGCGGCGATTCCGAGGAAGTGCTCGAAGAACTTCGAGGCGATGTCGCCATAGGTCCGGTTGTGACCCGCCAGCTCCAGGGCGATGCGCATCAGGTTGAGCGAGTACATCGCCATCCAACTGGTCGCATCGGCCTGATTGATGTGCACGCCTGGTGGGAGCTTGGCGCTGCGGTCGAAGACCCCGATGTTGTCGAGCCCGAGGAATCCTCCCTGGAAGATGTTCTTTCCGTGGGTGTCCTTGCGGTTGACCCACCAGGTGAAGTTCAGCAGCAGCTTGTGGAAGACCCGTTCGAGGAAGGAGAGGTCGCCAGGGTCCTTGGGGTCGAGGAGCCGGCGGGCCTTGCGATCCATCTGGAACACCCGCCATGTCGCCCAGGCATGAACCGGGGGGTTGGCGTCGCTGAAGCTCCACTCATAGGCTGGCAACTCCCCGTTCGGGTGCATGTACCACTCACGGGTAAGCAGCACGAGCTGGGTCTTGGCGAACTCCGGGTCGATGATGGCCTGGGGGATGCAATGGAAGGCGAGATCCCATGAGGCGAACCAGGGGAACTCCCACTTGTCGGGCATCGACAGGACATCGCCCGTGTTCAGGTGTGCCCAATCCCGGTTGCGTCCCTGTCGACGGGATGTCGGTGGAGCTGGCTGGTCCGGATCGCCTGTGAGCCAGCGATGGACGTTATACCGGTAGAACTGTCGGGACCACACCATGCCAGCGAAGGCCTGCCGCTGGATCCGGCGCGCATCGGGATCGGTGATGCCTTCCTGGACTCCACCATAGAACTCATCGGCCTCCGCCCGCCTCCGGGCGAGGATCTGTTCGAAGTCCGCAAAGGCCGGTGCGGATGGTTTCGAACTGGCCGCGCGCGAGGATCGGCGGGCCGCGACCGGTGATGGCACCGCCCTCAGACGGACTCGGATCTCGACAGATCCGGATCCAGCGATGTCGAGGCGGTAGTGGGCTGCAGCCTTGGTCCCGGTATGCGCGGGGTTGACGGTGTCGACACGACCAGACACGACCGCCTCGTGGATGCCGTCCTTGAAGAAACCCGTCGGGACAGCCTCACCGTAGAGCCGGTGTCGATTGGTCTCGTTCTCGGTGAACAACAGGCTCGGGGCCTTCTCGCAGACCAGTTCGTAGTCCGACTGGTAGACGCCGCTGGCATGGATCACACCCGATCCCGTCTGCCGGAGCTCGGGCTTCGCGATGCCCTTGCGCCACGACCAGATGTTCCGACACCAGAGATGGGGCAGGACGTGAAGGGGTGCTGCCTCGGATCCCCGGTTGTGGACGGTGATCTTCATCAGGATGTCGTCCACCGAAGCCTTGGCGTACTCGACGAACACGTCGAAGTAGCGGTCGTCATCAAAGATCCCCGTGTCGAGGAGTTCATACTCCGGTGCATCCTTGCCCCGCCGGCGGTTCTCCTCGAGGAGCTGGGCATAAGGGAATGCCTGTTGCGGGTATTTGTAGAGGTACTTGAGGTACGAATGGGTCGGGGTGGCGTCGAGGTAGTAGTAGAGCTCCTTGACGTCCTCTCCGTGGTTGCCCTCGGTGTTGGTCAATCCGAAGGGGCGTTCCTTGAGGATGGGGTCCTTGCCATTCCAGAGGGCCAGGCCGAGGCAGAGACGCGAGCGGATGTCACTGATCCCTGCGAGGCCATCCTCGCCCCACCGGTAGGCCTTGGATCGGGCGTGGTCATGAGGGACGGAAGCCCAGGCGTCGCCGTCGGCGGAATAGTCCTCCCGCACGGTCCCCCATTGTCGCTCGGCAAGGTAGGGGCCCCAGAGGCGCCAGGACTCGCGGCCGTTGGCGTCAGCGATCAGGCGCTGGACCTCCTTGGAGTTCGGATTCATGGCTCGGAGATCGGAAATGGGTCTCACGCGGGGATGCGGAGACGCGGGGGAAGACTCTAGAAAAACCGAAAGGGGCTATTTCGGCGTCGTCGTGGTGCCGTGGGGTTTCCCAAGGTCATGGATGCGCAGGTTGCGGAAGCGATAGACCTGGCCCTTCTCGCCATGGTGCTGGAGCGCGATGACCCCACTGGAATCGGTGCCATCCTCGACATCGGTCGTGACCACCCCGTTGACCTCGATTCGCAGACGCCGCCCGATGCAGGTGATCCGGTAGCGGTTCCAATCGTGGCGCTTGAACGTCTCACCCGCACGGGCACGGAACGCAGCGATGCTCTCGGCGTCCCCACCGATGGGAGAGATGAACCATCCCCGGCGACCCTCATCATAGAGGCCGCCGGACCATTTCCGCTTCTCGTCGCCATCCACTTCAGCCTGATAGCCCCAGACCCGGTTGGGTGCGACATGGGCCCGGAACATGATGCCGCTGTTGGAGTCCCCAGGCGGCAGGAAGACCTCCCCCTCGAAGACGAAGTCACCATGGTTCCTGTCGGTCACGAGGAAGAACTTCCGATCCCCGACGAGATGGATTTCCCCATCCACCACCTTCGCTTCTCCCCAGCCAAAGGGATTTCGCCACCCGGCCAGGTCACGGCCATTGGTCATGGAGACCCACCCATCGGGTCGCACGGGGGCGACGGCCACCGTGTCTGCAGCCTGGGATGGGAGGGGATCGATACCCGCTGAAATGACCAGGGAGGCTGTCAGGGTGGAGCACCAAAGCCGCAGAAGAGACGAGCTGGAAACTGGGATGATCATGGCAGGTAACAGTGCCTCCCTGTTCCGGGAGGCTCAGGAGGATGGGTACGGTCTATCGCCGGGCCCGGTTGAGCGGGTCCCAGAACTCGGAGTTCTGGAGCGCCTTGGCGTTCCCGGAGGAGGGATCCATCGGCGGATTGATACGGGCACTCTTCCGGGATTCGGAATGACCATCGTTGAACACGGCGACGCCCTGATCCTTGTGACGGCTGTTGTCCACCCCCTCAAGACCCTGCCCCTTCTCCATGCCGCTGAACGGCCACCAGAGACTGCTGCTCCAGTAGCCGTCGGCCTTCGGCATGCCATCCCCGATAACGAGGTTCTGTGACGGGTTCACGATGGCGGTCCGTTTGAACCAGGGTGCGACGTCGAAGCGGACGCCGCCGACGGTGAGGGAATCGGGCCCATAGGGATGCCGGCCGAGGAAGAATCCATTGTAGCCGTAGCCCACCTTGTGGGCATCGAACTTCCACTCCCAGCGGACGCCTTTGTCGAGGCGCTTGCCCTTGATGCTCGGGCAGCGGAACAGGTTGGAGTTGTTGTTGCCGTACCCGACGATCGAGGTGCCCCACCAGTTGGTGAGGGCCCGATTCGGGTCGTCGTTCTGACCGAGGTTGCGGTGCGCGACGAAGGTGTCGCGGTACTCGTCGGTATAGAACTGCATGAACAGGGCGATCTGGCGGAGGTTGTTCATGCAGCCGGTCCGGTTGGCCTTCTCCTTCGCGTTGGCCAAGGCGGGGAGGAGCATGCCGGCCAGGATTGCGATGATGGCGATCACCACGAGGAGCTCGATGAGGGTGAACGCGGAAGCCCGGCGTCGGATCTGGATCGGGAGGGAAAGGTTCATCGGAGGAACGGGCCTGGGATTCGATCGGGAGAAGCGAATCCAATAAACCGGGGACCCTCCGCCCTGTCGAGCGGCAAGCCGTGAGTTACCGATCAGTGACCTGGGGACGGCCCAAGGTGATCGGTGCCGACACCCCATTCGTGCTGCCCCGTCGATATCCGGCGGCATCCACCGTGACGTGGAGATACCCCAGTGCCTGCAGGTGCTCGGCGATCGACCGAAGACGTTCGGCGGCACAGAGCCGGGCCATCTCGCCCGGGCCCACCTCGATCCGGGCCAGGGCCCCCTGCTTCAGTTCGTGGTGTCGGACCCGGACATCGAAGAATCCCTGGTCCCGAAGATGCCGCTCAGCGGCCTCGATCTGGGCCAGCTTCTCGGGGGTCACCGACTCGCCGGTCGGAATCCGAGAGCTTAGACAGGCCATCTGGGGCTTGTCGGCCGTGGGGAGCCCGAGCAGGGCACTCCACTCGCGGATCTCGGCCTTGGTGAGTCCGACCTCCTTCAGCGGGGCCCGGACCTCGAACTCCGCGGCGGCCTGGGCCCCGGGACGATGGTCCCCGACGTCACTGGCGTTCTCGCCATAGACGACGGCCTGGAAACCCTCGGCCCGGGCGATTGGAACCAGCTCGGCGAACAAGGCGTGCTTGCAGAAGTAGCAACGGTTGACGGGATTCGAGAGGTATCGGGAATCGGAGAACTCCGCAGTCTGCACCACCCGCAATGGAAATCCGAAGCGGTTGGCGATCTCCCGGGCCTCGGCGAGTTCCTGTCGGGGCAGACTGGGTGAATCGGCGATGACGGCGAGGGCGCGGGGACCCAGGACGCCATGGGCAACGTGGGCCAGAAACACGGAATCCACCCCACCGGAGTAGGCAACGAGGCAGGACTCGAGTCCGCGGAGGAGTTCCCTGAGCCGCTCGAGCTTCGCCTCCGTCTCCACGATGTGGATCTCCCGTAAGGGTGTGGGATTCCGGGATCAGGCCGCAGGCTGGGGAGCCGCGGGAAGCAGGGAGGCGACGTCGGCCACCACGATGCTGTCGATCCGGACCCGGCGTTTCCCGGTCTCGCCCGGGAGTTCCGCCTCCGCGCCGACACCCTTGTTGAGGAGGGCCTGCGCGAACGGGGTGAGGTAGCTGACGATGCTCCGGTCGGCGTCACCGTCCCAGGCGCCCAGGACGTGGGTGACCTCGGCCTTGCCGGAGTCGAGATCGGTCAGGGTGACCGTGGTTCCCGGGGTGACGACTTCGGTACGGGCGCTGGCGAAATCGGTCCCTCGTGCCTTGCCCATCTGGGCCTCGAGCTCGTGCTTGCGACGGTTCAGGACCTTCTGCTGCTCCTTGGCGAACTTGTACTCAGCGTTCTCCCGGAGGTCGCCATAGCTTCTGGCGAGGGCGATGTCGCGGACATTCGCAGGGATCTGCTTCTTGACGAGATCCTCGTACTCGGCCTTGCGCCGTTCGATGCTCGGCCAGCTCACCAGGAAGGTCTTGTCCTCCTTGGTCTGCTCGCCGGTGATCATCTCCTGGATCGCCGGGTACATCTTGACGATGCGGGCGAGCAGGGAGCGCTTGGACATGTCATCAAAGCTCGGGCTCAGCTGGAGGGTCCGGGTGAGGTCGCGGATGATCTCGATGTCGGCCGACTCGATGAGGGCCGGGATGAGGGTCTGGTCCTCGAGGACATAGTCGCGAAGGCGGTTGCCCTTCTTCTCGAGGAACTGGTCCCTCTCGATGGCAGACAGCATGGCGCGGAAGAGTTCCGGGTTCAGGAGTTCCGCGAAGGAGTCGCTGCGGTCCTTGCCGAACCAGAGGAGCAGTTCGCTGTTGGCACCGTGCTGCGAAAAGAGCCGTGCCAAGGTGTCCTTGAGGAGTTGACCCCGATTCTCCTGGAGCAGGATCCGGGCGCATTCACCTGCCAGCTTGGCCGGAACGTCGTTGATGAGCAGGACGATCTGAGCGGCCCAGTCGGGGACGTTGTCGCGGAACGACTCGAGGGTTCGACGATGCTTGGCGGCGGGAATCTCCTCGAAGAGGTCCCTGACACGAAGGCGCTGGTTCCAGATGTCCTTGGCCGCGACCTCGCCTGCAGGCACGGCAATGGAGGTGGCCTGACGCAGCTCGTCGCGGACGAAGATCCCCTCGAGCGCCTCGCTGGGCCGGGTCGTCAGATGGGTTCCGATCTCCGTGTTGAGCTGGTCGAGAACCTCCGACAGGAACGCCTTGTTGGGGAGATCCGCCAGGTTCTTCTGGATTTCATGGGCGACCACGACGCGGGCCTTGAGTCCTTTGGCCGCCCGGAAATCCCGGAGAAGCCGGTCCCCAAGGTGCTGCTCCTCGGCCTGGTAGACGATGGGCTCAGCCTTCTTGATCGGGACGAGAAAATGCCCGTCCTTCTTGAGCTCGGTCTTGGCTGCCTCCCACCACTTCTTCCAATCGCTCTGGATGACATCCGGCACGAGAACCGCCTGGATCTGATCGACCGTCGCCTTGCCGCCAAGGCTGTCGATGACCTGTTTGACAACCTCAAGATGGTGCAGGGCTGCCATCTGCTGGAGACCCTTCAGATCCGAGTACTTCTTCGCAAAGATGTGGTCCTTGGGGATCGGCTTGAGGGATTCCGTGGCGAAGGCCAGGTCCAGGGCATGCCCCGGTTTGTTGGCGAAATCGATGATGAGCCGGCCCGCGATGCCGTCGAGGGTCCGGATCTTCCCGAATCCCCAGCTGCGGTGTTGTCCGAACCCCGCCTCGAGCAACGCCGTCAGCGGGGCGACATGCTTCGACTGGATTTTTCCGGCGGCAACCAACTGGTCCATTTCCTCTTTCATGAGCTAAAAACTGGCTCCTCAACGGAGGAAGGGCAGTATGCCTTCCCGATGGTTTCCGCACCAAGAGAATTTGCCGCCCTGTTTCTTGTCCGACAGGAGCAGCCGGGTGATTTTGCGGAGCGGCGACTCGAGAAAGACGCCGTGTTCACGGGCCTCAAACCCACTGATCGACGACTCGCACAGGAGCTCGTCCTCGGCGTGCTCCGATGGCGAAGAATCCTCGACGAACTGATCGCCGCGCGCACCGATGGACGCCCGATCCCGCCGATTCCAAGGACTCTGCTCCGTCTGGGGATCTATCAGCTCCTTTGGCTCGACAGGATCCCGGATCACGCCGCGGTCCACGACTCCGTGGAACTGGCGCGGCGCCTCGGATTCCCCGCGCAGGCGGGCTTCGTGAATGCCGTCCTGAGGAACGTGATCCGGGATCGTGAACCGACCCTCCAACGCCTCGAGCAACTGCAGCGCAGGGACCTCGCCCGGGGATGGTCGCTGCCCTCCTGGCTCATCTCCCGATGGTCGACCCGGTACAGCCCCGAAGAGCTCCAGACCCTGTGCCGTCGGGTCAACACCCCCCCTCCACTCTTCGCCCGGGTGAACCGACTGAAGAACACCCCTGAGGAACTCCTCCGACGCTGGGATTCCGAAGGAGTCGTCCATCAGGAACGGAGCCTGGACTGGGTGGAGCCTGGATCCGTCCATGAGTTGTCGGGTGTTGCTGCCGTCGCCGACCTGGGAAGCTTCCAGGACGGTGGATTCTACCTGCAGGATCCCAGCACCCTCCTGGCGGTTCGTGAATTGGCCCCCCAACCGGACGAGTCCATCCTAGACCTCTGTGCCGCACCCGGGGGCAAGACTCTCTGCATCGCGGAGCGTATGGCCAATGCGGGCCGGATCGTGGCCCATGACACGTCCGAGGGACGCATCGCCTTGCTCCGCGGGAATGCCGAACGGCTTGGCGTCACCTGTGTCTCGGCGGTCACCTCCTTGCCGACGCCGGCGGCGGAATTCGATGGCGTCCTCGTGGATGCACCCTGCTCGAACACGGGGGTGTTGCGCCGTCGGGTGGAACTCCGGTGGCGCCTGAACCCAGACGAGTTCCAGCGCATGGCGGGGGTGCAGGTCAGCCTCCTCACCGACGCCGCACATCGGGTCCGGCCTGGTGGGCGGATCATTTATTCCACCTGCAGTCTCGAGCCCGAGGAAAACGTAGAGGTGGTCACCCGGTTCCTCACCTCGCATCCCGGGTTCGCTGTCGAGACGCAACGAACACTCGATCCGGTTCGCGATGGCGTGGATGGCGCCTTCGTGGCCCGGCTGAGAGCCCCAGGCTCGTCAGATCGCGGTGGATTCAGTACTTCGAATGTCGCCTGATGCCCCGGTTTTCCGACAACTTCAGAGAGCGGGTCCGATCCTCGAGCGACATCGTGGATGTCATCGGCGCATCCATCCCGCTCAAGCGCAACGGGGCCAACTTCGTGTGCCTCTGTCCGTTCCACCGGGAGAAGTCGCCGAGCTTCAACGTCAATCCGGCTCGACAGATCTTCCACTGCTTCGGCTGCCAGGCGGGCGGGGACGTCTTCAAGTTCGTCCAGATGTACGAGAACATCTCGTTCCCCGAGGCGATCGAGCGCCTGGCCGAGCGGGCTCGGATACCGCTCGAATACGAGGCGGGCACTGGCGCACCAGAGAACCGTGGACTCAAGGACGCCCTCCTGAAGCTCCATGAGGCGATCTGCCTCCGCTGGCAGCAATGTCTCGCCAACGAGGCCGCCGGGGAGCTGGCACGGAACTATCTCGCCCAACGCGGGGTCGCGCCCGAGACCCTCAAGGAGTTCCGACTCGGCGCGGCGCCCGAGGCCTGGGACGACACCGTGAACTGGGCCAAGTCCAAGGGCTTCGACGAGACCCTGTGCGAACAGGCCGGGCTGATTCTCCGGAAGGCCGAGACCGGAAGGGTCTACGACCGGTTCCGGGGTCGGCTGATGTTCCCGATCTGTGATGAGCAGGGCCGGGTGATCGCGTTCAGCGGCCGGGTTCTCCAGGGCGATGAAAAGACCGCGAAGTACGTGAACTCACCGGAGACCCCGATCTTCACCAAGGGCAAGACGCTGTTCGCCCTCGACAAGGCCCGTCGTGCAATCCTCGACGCGGGGCACGCGATCGTGTGCGAAGGCCAGCTCGACACCATCGCCTGTCATGCGGCCGGGATCCGGAACGTCGTGGCCCCACAGGGAACGGCCCTGACACCGGATCACGCCCGGGTCCTTCGACGGTATGTGGAGGAGGTCGTGCTGTGCTTCGACGGCGACAAGGCCGGACGCACCGCCAGCATACGGTCCTTCGATGGACTCCTCGCGTCGGGCCTGTCGGTCCGGGTCGCCTCGATCCCGCCCCCGGACGATCCCGACAGCTACATCAAGAGCCAGGGAGCCGAGGCTTTCCGGGGCATCCTGACCCGGGCAGAGGGGTACTTCGATTTCTACCTCCGACACCTGCTTGAGGAGAACGACGCGACCACGGACCGGGGCCGGGCCGTGGTGGTGCGATCCGTGGGGGAGGCGGTGCAGAAGACCGGCAATGCGGTGTTGATCGACACCTATGCCCAGAGGGTCGCACAACGCCTTGGGGTGGATCCCACTGCCGTGCGGTCCGAATTCCGGAAGTCCAAACCGACCACCCCGCGCTCCGAAGAATCCGCCCCTTCCCGGGTCCCGGCCTCCATTCCCGTACAGCCACCATCCGACCTGGAGCTCTGGCTGCTGAAGTATCTTCTGACAACTCCCGCCCTGGCCCATTTCGCTGCTGTGCATCTGGATCCGGGCTGGATTCGCCATGCCACGGTCCGACGCATCCTTGGTCTCCAGTTCCAATCCCCTGGTGACATCGCCGGAATGTTGTCGCACTTGGAGGACGACGATCTGGCCCGCTCCATGGTGACCGAGGCGGCAAGCGAGCGTCGGGCCCTGCCGAATCCGGAGACGGGTCTTGCCGACACCCTGGTCCGACTGAGGAACCAATATCTCGATGAGCGGGTCGGGGATACAACCCGGACCCTGGCCGACCCGGCGCTGGAGGACAGCGAACGGCTGGCCCTCCTCACCGAACTCCAACGGCTCCGTTCCTCGAAGCGCCTGCCCCTACAACCACTCGATGGTGCTCAACCGGAATCCGAGGAGGCACCGTCTCCAGAGGACTGAGCGCCTCCGGAGGCCCTGGGCCAACCCGGTCTCCACCGCAGTCGGGAATCCCGCCTCTCCGCCTCATTCTTCTTCCTGCGTGTCGGCCTTCTTGCCCGAGCAGCCTCGGGTTCCTAATGTCGGCCGATGCAGTTGACCCTCGAACAGCAGCAGGTCGCCCGCCATTGGCTGGCCGACGGAATGAAGTTGTCCGATTTCCAGCGACGCCTGGAGACGGACTTCGGCCTCCGCATGACCTACATGGACGTCCGGATGCTGGTCACCGACCTGCAGGTGATGCCCAAGGATCCCGAGCCTCCCAAGACGGCTCCCGTTCCGGAGACCCCCAACCCGTCCTCTCTCTCCCCCGCAGAACCCGAACCCGAACCCGCCGGTGGGGTCAAGGTGATCGTCGATGCCGTCACCCGCCCCGGCGCGATGGTCAGCGGAAAGGTGACCTTCAGTGACGGACAGAAGGCGACCTGGTTGCTCGACACAACGGGGCGCCTTGGACTAATGCCCGACACCAAGGGATACCGCCCTAGTGCCGCCGACGGTCAGGAGTTCTCGATGGCCCTCGAGCAGGAACTGATGCGGATGGGAATGTGAGTCGGGGCTGAACCCCACCCACGGTCAGGCCTCGAGACTTTTCGGCCGACCCAGGACCAGGCTCGCGAGCATGGCTTGGCGAGCGGTGGAGGGATTTCGGAGGCCGGCGATCCAACCATCCGGGACCCCTTTGGGCCTTCCCATGGAGGAGGTGGCCTCCGTGGCGGTCACCGGAATCACATGACGGACCTGTCCACCCACCCTATCCATCATCCGCCGGACGCGTTCCTCGATATCGATCGTGGAAACCAGCCGTCCCCCGGACTCCACAGCCGTGCTGAGTGATGAGACGGTCGTTGGAGCGGACTCCAGATCCCGGGCGGAGAGATCCTCGACAGAGGCGGTTTGATCGATCGGATGTTCCAGGGTGGCCCGGACCGGTTCCCAACTTGGCTCGGGTTCCGGGACGGGTTGAACGGGCGTCTGCGGCGGGAGCACCGGGGGTGATGGTTGAGGAACGCGGCGTTGGAGGACACGTTCGAGCTCCTGCTCCCAGGGGCTGTTCGCTCTGGGGAGCGGAGGTGGGGCGGAGGTCGATCCCCCAGGCCGGACATAGCGCCTGAGCACCCGCGCTCCCGAATCCACCTCGGTCCCCTCCTCCAGGACCTCCGGATTCCGGTCCCATCCACCCGGTTCGGACTGGTCGGACCGCCGGCTGCGCTGGAAGGCGCGCTGAATCAACGACAGGAGAATGCCGATGCCAAACACCACGACCGGGATCAGCGAATCCCACGAATCGGCGAGGAGGAAATTCATGTCTCAACCCCGGTCCGCCTACTGGGTCTCCGGGGTCCCAGCGATGTTCTCCCGCATCGACGTGTCGGCCTGGAGGTTCTTCATCCGGTAGTAGTCCATCACCCCTAGGTTCCCGCTCCGGAAGGCTTCCGACAGGGCAAGCGGCACCTGGGCCTCGGCCTCGACCACCCGGGCCCGCATGTCGGCTACCTTGGCGATCATCTCCTGCTCCAGGGCAACGGCGTTGGCACGACGGACTTCCGCCTCGGCCTGGGCCTTCAGCTTGTTCGCCTCCGCCTGCTCCGCCTGGAGCTTGGCGCCCACATTCTCGCCGATATCCACGTCGGCAATGTCGATTGAAAGGATTTCAAAGGCCGTGTTCGCATCGAGGCCCTTCTCGAGGACCGTCTTCGAGATGCGATCCGGGTTTTCAAGAACCAGCTTGTAGGTCTCGACCGATCCAATGGTGGAGACAATGCCCTCCCCAACACGGGCGATGATCGTCTCCTCCGTCGCGCCGCCGACGAAACGGTCGAGGTTCGTGCGGACCGTGACCCGGGCCCGGGCCTTGATGACGATGCCGTCCTTCGCCACCGCATCGATGGTGGTCTTTCCGGAGGTGGGATTCGGGCAGTCGATCACGCGCGGATTGACGGAGGTCTTCACGGCGTCGACAACGTTCTTGCCCGTTCCCTTGGTGGCGAGGTCGATCGCGCAGGCGCGGTTGAAGTCGAGGTGGATGCCGGCCCGCTGCGCCGCGATCAATGCCTGGACGATCATGTCGACATTGCCACCTGCTAGGTAGTGGGTGGACAGGTCGTCGATGGTGAGGGGTAGCCCTGATTTCACCGCCGTGATGCGGTTGTCGACAATGAAGCCGACCGGGATACCCCGGAGCCGGAGGGCGATGAGTTCGACGAGGCCGACGGGCGCACCCGAGGCCATGGCCCGGAGCCAGATCGATCCGAAGCTGGCCATGAGGAACAGGAACGAGAGACCGGAGACGCCGAGGATCGCGACGATGATCACCGAGCCGATGTCGAGCTGGGCTGCAAGAAGGCAATGCATGAGGGTATGATTGAAGTCTGTGGAAATCTTGGAATCGGATCAGACGACGCGGACCAGGACACGTGGACCATCGACGCTCAGCACCCGGATGCGCTCCCCCTTTTCCAAGGGTTCACCCGAGGTGATGACGTCGACCCGTTCGGCCCCGAACTGCGCCAGGCCGCCGGGACGAAGCGGGGTCAGGGCAACACCGTCCACGCCGACCAGATGGGTCTTGGCCGCGGTCTCCGCTGGAATCACGCGGTCCGATCGGACACTCCGACCGAAACGGGTCTCGGGAAGTTTTCTCAGGTACCACCACGAGCCCATCAGCGCAATCGACAGCAGGGCCGCGAGGCTCCAGTGGCCGGCGCTGGACCCATAGCGGCCGTAGATGAGGACCACGGCGATGGCCCAGAAGACGAGGCCAACGGAACCGGAGACCAGGTGGGGAAGGATGGGCTCCACCATCAGGAGGACGGCACCCGCCACCAGCAGAAAAACGATCGTCTCCATGAGACCGGAGGCTAGGACGGGATTCCCTGCCAACAAGGGGAAAGAACATCTGGAGCACGTCTATTGCCATGCGAACTCGCCGTTCTCTACGGACCAGTCGTTGCCGAAGTAGCCCGCACCCAGAACCGCTCCCCAGCCCTGCTCCAAGGTCGCGGGACCAAACAGAGTGACGTCGGGGAGCGCCACCCCGGCGAGAAAGTAGGGGAGCCGGTCGGCCAACCGCATCCCCACCAACCCAGTACCCGAGACCACTCCGACCGAGGCGACATCGCTGTCCCTGCGCGGCCGGACAAAAAGACAACTGAGATCCGTCCCGGTCGTCTCACGGTTCCCGATCCGGATCGAGCCACGTCGGACCTGCACCGGACTGTCCGCCAGGAGGGTTTCCCACGCGGCGTTGCTGTCGGCATTGCCATACAGGATCACCCCGCGATCCCGATGTCGGCGGAGGTCAAACGCCCTGTCCGGGATCATCTCCAGACTGGCATTGCCACGGTACCAGAAGCTCTCGGAGTCGAACCGCGCCTTGGCCAGAGCCCAGGCATTCTCCTCCGGCGTCCCACGCGTGCCATACACCAGGAGCACTCGATAGCCGAAGGCCTCCTTGAACGGCCCCGCACGGTGCGGTCCCTTCTCGACCACCGAAGCCGGTCTCGACTCAGCCCACCGATCACCCTGACGCGACAGCCACACCGTCTTCACCAGAGCAGCACCGGAAGCAGAGCCCCTCCCGGCAACGTTCGTCAGCGTCTGCCCGTCGAGGATCACCGTCGGCGCGGACCCCTTCTCCAGAAGATCCAGATGCAAGGCGAGGCGAGCCACGTTCTCGGTGCTGCCCGTGATGCGACGTGCCGAAGCATCCCACTCCAGATCAACGCGGCTGGGAGCGAGGGCGTGGACCTGGGCCTCGATCGACGCCCATTGGCACTTGGCGGAAATCCCGGGGTTTGCCGTGGTGAAACGCAGACGCCGGACATCGGTCGGCTTCGGGATCCGGTGACGCGCGAACAGGTCGAAGATCCCGGGCCAATCCACGCTCTGGTTCCCAAACCAGTGCCCGGCACCCGGCACCTCATGCCACGCGAAGTCGTGGTGAAAGGTTCCGAGGAGCTCCCGCATTGTCCTGGCTTGGGTCACCGGAACGTTGTCGTCGGCATCGCCATGCAGGATGTAGATCCCGTGCTGCAGGTAGTTGGTGGCCAACACGAAGGTGTCGACTGGATTCGAGGCGCGCTGGAGGAGGCGCTGGACCTCGTTGGAGGGCGTGGGGCGCCGCCCGCCGCCGTAGGTGCCCCAGCTGATCCAACCAGCGCTGGGTGCGAGGGCCGCAAACCGGTCGGGCAGCGTCGCGCCCATCTGCCAGGTGCCATGACCTCCCATGGAGTGACCCGTCAGATAGGTTCGGGACCGATCGGTTCTATAGAGGGTCTGGACGCGGTCGAGGACCTCGATGGCATCCCGGCGTCCCCAGTCCTCCCAATCGAACCCGAACGGACGGCGATTGGTTGGGGCTGCAATGTGGAGACTGGCCTTCGGGGCGTAGCATGCGGCCTGGCCCGCACCCTCCACCCCGGCACCATGGGCGCTGAGCACGAGCCCGGGGGCTGCGGTGTCGCTTTCCAGGGGACGCGCCGGCACGAAGCCGTAGTATTGGACCGAGCCATCGATCCCACTGACGAAGGTCTCCCGGCGTGTGGACTCCCTGGGCAGGAGGGACACCTGGAACGTCCGGGCGGCCAGAGACTTCCGGCCATCCCTCAGCTCGAGAAGGAGATCCACCCGGTTGGTCCGGAACCGTCCGGGATGGACGATCCGGAATGGGGTCTTGTGGACGCCGAGCGCCGGAAGGATGGGCACCCGGTTCTCTGTGGTCGTCCCGCCTGCCACAGTGGCCCGGAGGGTCAGGCCCTCGATGGGCTCCTGGGTGGTGTTGACGACGAGCACGGCTCCGACCGTGTCGTTGCGCTGACCCAACACGAGGTCCGGCAGGGTGGGATCCCGCGGGTCGATGGCGAACCGGTCGATGGGTTCGGCCAGACGCACGTTCAAGGCTCCACGCCCCGTTGCGAACAGCAGTTCGTTCGTGCCCTTCCTCATCAGGACCGGCAGGGACACCGATCCATTCCGGTAGATGTCCCCGGCGCGTGGCTCGCCATTCACATAGACCATCTGATGTCCGGCAGCCTGCAGGAGGAAGATGCGTTCCCGGTCGGAGATGAACGGGACCGAAACGTAGCCGCCACGCAACGCCGGGTGCTCGAAGTTGCCATCTTCCTTCGCCGCAACCGTCTCCCAGACGGCATTGGTCCCACCGGCGAGTCTCACGACGTCCCCAGCCTTGGGAAAGGACCAGGATCCCTGGACGATCCGGGCCTCGACGGGGTCGATGCGGAAGGGAAGCCGAGCCATCCGCCCCCCAAAGGCGACGGCGACACCGTCTCGCAGGATGAGGTCTTCCGTGTGGGCTGCGGTGACGAAGAGGCCCAGGAGGACCATTGTGGTCCGGAGGAGACGGTGCATCGGGCCAGCATACCGTCGTGGGTGGAGCGGCGGCAATGCAGGCCATCCGTGATCCGAAGCCAGGCTATCGGATCCGGAGGTAGGAGTAGGTCAGCCCCCAGAGGATCAGGAGCAGGATGACGAAGAGGGCGATGAACCGATTCCGGGCCACCCGGCGCTCATAACGGAGCGTCCGGAGTCCCTGCACGCTGCCCGCCGCGAGCATCCGT
>SXGQ01323916.1_pt1 | contig 27417 bp, 25 predicted proteins | sample 3178371 | NCBI WGS metagenome assembly SXGQ01 (sample SAMN11356859, study PRJNA531348) | freshwater metagenome | isolation source: freshwater sample F1-20 | place: China: Fuxian Lake, Yuxi | collected 2017-12-25 | reverse complement strand
CTTTTTCATCGAAGAAAACTTCACAATGATCTTTAGAATACCAACCGGTTATACCTTTACCATCACCAGTTATATTAACACCTCTTTCTAAATCATATTTCATTCTACCATATCTTAAACTTGTAGACATTTTAGAAAATGCTTTGGCCCAAGTTTTTATATCAGTTTTTACCCAATCACCTTTTCTTTGTAAAATATCTTTATGGTTTGTATATTCTTCTAAGTGATGCCAGATTTCACCATCTACCTTTCTAAACTCTTTACGGATTTGACGAAGTTTAGTTTTCCAATAATCTTTTTCATTTTCAGACTTACTGAAAATACCAGGCTGTGTAGACTCTAACGAACCAATAAGAAAGAACTCTTGAGCAATTTTAGGCATTGCGTAAAAACCTCTTGGACTTGGTGGACTATGATAAGAATTATCATCTTTATCAAATCCTTTTTGATTTTTAAGATCTAAGCCACCAAATCTTACAAATGTAAATATGTCTTTTCCTTTTAACATAGTACAAATATAAGAAAAATATTTCGCATAAAGAAACCTCTCAATTTGAGAGGTTTCTTTTTTAGTCTACATTTTCAACTTTGTATGAAAAATCTTCACCAGATATTTTTTCTTTAATAACATCCTTATCCATTAATTCATCTGATAATGAGTCATAAAACTCACCATCCATTGATTTCATATCCGAACAATTATACTCTAGATAATCCACAATTTCTTCGTTAGTCATTCCTTCTAACTCTGGATAATCATCCAAATCAATTGTTATTCCTTCTCTTACAACATATGTCGTGAAAGACTCTGTCTGATAGATTTTAATTTGCTTTCCCATAATTATTACTTTTTATCTTCTGATTTAGGTTTATTTTTAACTTCTTCTGATGGTATGTCTTTAACTTCAGTATTTACTTTTTTACCCATCATATCTAAGATTTGTAATCCAAGTAATCCATCGATAGCACCTCCGTTACCACCTTGTCCACCAATTAACATATCTGGCATAATCTTCACGTTATTTCTACCGATTTCCTCAGTTACTTTAAATGTCGTAAAGTTTTCTTTACCCATAGCGTCAACCGCTAATCTATATGATTCAGCGTCAGCCTTACCTTTAGCAAGTGTAGCGTCTGCTTCAGCTTGACCAATAAGTGAAGTCTTTTTAGCGTCAGCCTCTGCTTTTAATTTAGTTGCTTCTGCGTTTGCTGAAGCCGCGATTTTAACTGATTCAGCGTCACCTTTTGCTTTCTTAACGGCTGCGTCGGCGTGTCTTTCAGCGATTTGTACACCTTGGTCTGCTCTTACAACCTCAGCTTGCATATCAGCGATTGCTGTTTCTTTTTCAAGAGTTTGACGTTGTACTTGTGCTTTTTTCTGAGTTTCAAAAGTTACCTCTTGTTCAGAAGCGATTTTACGATCAGTTAATGTTTTCATCAATTCTGCTGGTGGTACAATGTCACCAATTAATGTATCTACTGCGTGTACGTTATATTCATCAAGAACTTGTGAGATATGTTCTTTCGCTGACTCTTGACGTTCTTTACGAGTTGTTAAGAATGAAATAACATCTTGATCTTGAGCCGAATTACGGAAGTAGTTACCAATTGTAGGTTCTAATACTTGAGATACAAGGTTGTTCATATTACCGAAACGAGCGATTACTTTGGGAGCTTCATTCATTGGGATATGAATAATTTGAGATACGTCTAAGTTGAATGGGAAACCATCTTTAGAACGAACTGTAATTGTATTCAAGTTTTTATCTAAATTGTGTGACTCAGTTCTTGCTGATGCCCAGTTAAGTACAAGGTTAGTAGTTGGAACCAACTCAATTTTATTAGTGTATTTATTGATTGGGTATTTACCTGGTCCAAATGGTTCAGCCCAAACACCTTTTTGTCCTCTACTTACTAAGTTACCATGTTTGAATTTATCACCACTAACGTCAACACCATCATCACCAACATAAGAGATAACTACACCAACGTGACCAATTGGAATTTCAGTCATTTGGATTTCTTCGACTTGAACAGCCCAAGGGTTAAGGTTATAAGAACCTGATAAAATCACTTGTTGCTGTAAACCACGGTTACCATTTTGTTCTAAGAACTTATCAAAGTTTTGGTAGTTATTATGACCAGTTGTCATTTTACCAGCGATTTGACCTGCTTCAAGTGGTTCACCATCTAAAGTAGTTACAACACCCACCATATTTTCTTGAATATGAACTTGTGGAACTGTTGACACTTCAAATAAGTGTGTGTTAATTTTATAAGATCCGTTAGGAATAAATGCTGACTGACGACCTTTTTGACCACCATTTGTTAAGAATTGTTCAGCATCTTGAAAGTTTTCACACTCAACTCGTCTACCTAAGATACGACCAGTTTCAGGAACTCTACCATCTATAGAGTTAACTAAACCAATATGTCCCTCTGGGATAACAATGAAACCTTGCATATCCACATTATATTGCCAAGGCCACATAAACCAGTGTAAACCAGGAGAAAGCGTTTTTGCTTGTAAACCCGCTTCACCGTTAACTGCGATAATTCTATCACCTGTTAACTCTTTGTTTTCTCCGAAGAGAACGAATTTTTTGGTTACTAAACCAATTTTATCCTCTGGTACTATTACAAGACCAAAAAATACTCTTAGGATGAATTTGTACATCACTAAACATAAAAGGGCCACTCCAACCCACCAGTAATTTGCTAAAATGCTCATCATACTTCTTTTTTTTATTTGTTATTTGTTTTTAATTGTTACTTATTAATCGTGTTCATATTCATCTACGTCAAAACCTTTTTTCGACACAGTTATTAAAGCGTGATCACCAAACTTCGATAAATAGAAATCCTCATCAAATATAGATAAAAACTTTTTAATACTTTTAACTAATTCAGATTTTTTTTCATCATAATCAGGATTTGGCTCTTCTACTCTTCCTTCATAAACTTTAAGTTGTCTGTTGTAAGTTCCCCAACTTTTAACAATCATTTTATCAATCCACTTACATTCATCTATATAATCACCATTGATAAATAGATAACCTGTATCAACTGAGAAAGTACAAGTGTCTCCATCATTAAAATAAGGTGTGTATTGAGTCCACCCAAATGATTTAATTTCATCTGAATTTTTCTCAAAAAAATCCTTACACCAACTTTCAAAGGCTTCTCCAGACTTCTTAACTAATTCTTTTTTCTGTTCAGAGATTTGTTTTTGCATCTCTATCAATTCATTTAACTTTTCACTCATATTATTTGTTTTATTGATTATCGAAATATTGTAGTATATCTTTAAGTGGAAGTTCTAAGATTTCAGAAAAATCTTCTTTCTTGACTCCTAATTTATCACCAGACTTAACACAAGCCCAATCAACTATTGATAGTTTATGTCTATTCGGATCTAATATCGATTTAGATAGAACTTCTAATAAAGCCTTATTTTTATTATCAATATGATCAAGTTTTCTAGTAATTGGTTTATTGAAAACCGGAACAGGTTTATTATGTAATAGTTCATCTAAGTTAGCATCTCTTAGTTCTTGAGTTGTCATTTTTCTAAATGACCAGCTTGAAAACTTCAAAGATCTTTTAACACCACTTAATTTTACTTTATTTTCTTTATAATAAGTTGTTCGTTGAATACTTTCTAACTTTTCAATCTTGTAATAACCATCTTTGACTAAGGTTTTATAACTATCTGTTTTACAAATTAATATATCACCTACTTTAAGATCTTCAAATCTTAATAACTCAATAGGGTTAACTGCTAAATTTCCAATGTTTATTTTTTGAACTTCTCCACCATTTATATCAGTAAATGATTTAACAGAAAAAAGTCCATTAACACCTTTAACCTTAACCTTACCTTCTCTCCAAGATTGGTTAGTACCATTATTTAATAAGATCTCAACTTCATACGAATGACCTTTAATTAATCTTTTGCTCTGTGATTTACAAATAATAAACATATTAATCTAAATTAACTTTAATATTACCCTTTTCATTAAGTTTTTTGAATGAAGATGGACATCCTTTAATACCATTTTGCATCCAATCTTGGAATTCCATATTTTCTAAATAGTCTTGTGGTGTAGGAATAAATCTCATACAGAAATCCTCTAAGATATGTTGTTCACAAATATCTTTTACCGATACATCTTTACCTACTGAGTTTTTAATCGTGTAACCAAAAATCGGTATCATAACTTCGTGTATCCAAAATGAATGATGTGTTAAAGCTCGGTGTGCATTACTCGAAAGATATGCCTTTGAACAATCCATTTTTATATGAATGTTTAAGTAATCTTCTGGAGCTCCGCCAAATTTTTTAGCAGATGATTTTGAGTGTACAAATGCGTTTGCCATAATTATTTATTTTTTAGTTTATTATATTTTATATTATCTTCATTAGTATATTCCCAATAAAAACCACCGGCTGAAATATTTCTCATAGTTTTACCAAGAACATTGTGTATTAAACCAACATTAATTTCTAATTCATTAGCAGCGTCAACTGGACTTTTCCAAACTTTTATCAAGTTAAAATTTTTATCAAGTTGTTTTACTTCTTTTTTTCTAAAATCTGAAATCTTTTTTTTGTGTTCTTCTGATAGTTTTTTACCCTTTTGTGATGATGCGTAATTATTACCAATAAGAGCCTTTCTACGTTTCTCTTTTAACTCAATAGATTTTTCTAACCCATGTATTTCATCATATGTCTTACCCTTAAATGGTGAAATAGCCCCTGACCATCCATCCCCACCATCTGTTAAATTAGATAATATTCCAGTTTTTTTATTTAATCTACCCATCTTTTCAATCAAAAATATTTCGATTTGCAATGCCTCACTCTTAGTGAGTCCATCTTTATAAAAGACGATATATTTTGTTAAATCATAACCCTCATTTAATATTGATTTAATTTTACCATTTTTAATTTTATTATAATTCCATTCTATTTCATAGTTTGAAATATGTCTTTTATATCTATAACCACTACCCTCACCAACATAAAATGGTTCGTAGTTAAAAACATAATCTATTCCATCATAAGTAAATATTCCCTTTTTTCTAGGATCGCAGTAAATATAAACATAGTGTGTTTTAGTATTCATTGGTTTTTTATTTTTATATATAAAAAACTAACACATACATATTATTTATTTTTATACTAATTCAGGGTTAATATCTTCACCATAATGTCGAGATATAATCTCGGTTTGTTCATTTAACAAATATCTATCTATAATGGATTGATCAATTTTATTTACTTGTTCACAAATATCACCATAGATGTGATGAGCACTTGGATAGTTACTGATGATATATTCTGATAATGAGTTTTTAACAATATCATCCATTTCATAACACATCATATTGTTTATGACGCCTTCAGCCATACCACTAATTCTTTTTGCTCTTAGTTTTCTTTCTTCTCTGGAAGAGTAAACTGAGATATTATAGTCCATAACTTTTTGCCACTCTCTTTCCATTAATATAGAAGAGTGAAAAATAGTGTAAAGTTTACCTTTATGTTTCTTGTTAAATAATTCGTATGCGTTTAGAAGTTCATACTCAACAATATCAATCAAATCGTCAAACTTTCTTTTCTCAGAAAACTTACTGATATCAAGTAGTTCACCTTTTAAGCAAAAAACATCACCAAATGTACTTCTAATTTTATAGTTTATCTCATAATTATAATTAAGAATAAACTTTAGAACTATATCAGCATTAAAGACCGGAACACCAATTTGTTCAAATAATTTACAAACTGTGTCTTTACCTGAAAATCTATTACCTGTTAAACCTACTTTTATCATATTTTACATTTTATTTTACAAATATATAGAATTTATATAAACAAATCAAGAAAATTCAATAAAATCAACATAAAAATTTTTAAGATGTATTCAAAAGAAGATTTAAGTTTTATTTTGTTTAATAATCGCTCAGTTAATGGTGTTGTTAAAAACTTTTTACCTAAAGACATTAATCCATTTAAACTAATTTCATTAGAAGAGAATTTCAGTAAAGTTAAAGGTATGTATAACATACAAAGACTTATTGAGGTTGATTCAAGAGAATTGGATTTAGAATCTGAAGACGTTTTAGTTAAAAGAGAAGAGATTCAGAATCTACGTAACCTAGTATTAGATTTAGCTGGTTCTTTTAATCAAAGAGAATATGAATACTTAACTAATAGAGGAGTTGGTGAACAAACCATTTTAAATTATAAACTTTTTGGTTTATCTTCTGTTAAAGATACAGAACATCTTAGAATTTTAGGAGCAACTGTTCATCCGATACTTAAAAAGTTTTTAGATGATGGATTAGATGGGGGTGGAATTGTTATACCTCTATTCGAAGGAGATGAATTAGTTAATTGTGCTATTAGAAAAATATCTATTGAAAATAACGCAAATACTAAGACATTGAAATATTCACTAGCTTGTCCTGATGTTCCAGTATGGGGATTAGATGATATTCAAGAAAATGATGAAATATGGTTAACCGAAGGAATATTCGATATGATTGCCATAAATAAAATGGGTAAAAAGGCAGTATCATGTTCATCAGCGATGTGGAGTGGTATACAACTTTATAAAGTCTTAGAAAAGAAACCTAAAAGAATTACAATAGTCGCTGATAATGATGATGTTGGATTAAGAACAGCTTCTATATTAAGAGATCTTTTTGACTACTACTTAATTCCAACAAAAGTTATGGTTAGTAAATTCGCTAAAGATGTTGCTGAACATTATTTTCAAAAAATGAGAAATTTAGATGATCTTATTGAGGTAGAAATAACCGATGATATGATTATCGATTCACGAGAAGTTACGTTTGATTTCCTAAAACATCTTAAAAATAGAAGTTTCTAAAATAATATATACCTCTATGAAAGTAAAGAAGTATTTAGAATTCATAAAGGAGAATATAGAAACTCCATCACCTGATAATCTTATGGAATTACGTCTAAAATTTAGAGAAGTTTTAGATGAATTAGCTGATTTATCATATGATAACGGTGGAATTGGCGGTCACTTTTTTAGTGACATGTGTAAAAGAGAAAATATCGATTTAGAAGCTGATTTCAAAAAATTACAAAATAACGTAGATAAAAAAGGATTTACTTTAGAAGTTATTAAAGAGCTTTTTGGATCAGAAGCTGATAAAATCTGTAAACAGGATTTTGCTGATTTTATATCTAATGAAGGTTTTCCAGAATATGAATATAGAGAACCAATAGACGAGAAAAGTGGTATGGTTGACTACTATCTTTATAGAATTGCTAAGCTAGTTAGTTATCCTGGTAATGATTGGACACCACAGTTAGGAGGAGAAGCTTGGTCTGGTAATACAAATCAAATTGGTGATGAAGAATTTTTTATCAGATTTGGATATGGATATCATCACACAACTTATGGTCAATTATATATTGAACAAACATTAAATCCTGGTGAAACTTTAGAAGAAGAAATTCAAAATTGGGAAGTAAAAGGTTATAAAATGGTCGCTGATTGGCTTAGAGAATATTGGAATGAAGAAGCCCTATCATCAGCTGTTAGAGATGTAACTAATTGGAAATTTGGATCAGATTTAAGTGAATTTTCAAATTGGAGACATCAACTAAAATTTGATGATTATTTCATTGTTGAACCAGAAAGAATTATATTCTATCTACAAGATTTAACTGATGATATTTCTAAAGAATTTGATATAGACTATGATAAACTATTCCAAAGTTTATATTCACAATATGTGAAATTATTCAGCAATTTCAGAAAAATGGAATTTATAAATACCGGAGAAGAAGTTATGATCAGATTAAAAGACACTGGTCTTAAACTTAGTGACCATATGTAGATATAAATAAAAAATTATTTAATTAAATGATAGTAAATTTAAAAAGTCAAACAGACCTTTCTGGGTTTTATGTTGTTTACGAAGGTTCAACAAACTTAGAAAAGAAAGGATGGTATGGAATCAGCCACTTAATGGAACATTTAATGTGTAAAAACTTTGACCATCTTCAAGAAGATTTTGATAAAGATGGTATTGATTGGAACGCATATACATCTGGAAATGAGATTGTTTTTTATCTAACTGGATTAGATGAGAAAGTAAATAAATGGAAAGGTGAGTTTATGGACTTACTTGGTCAATTCAATGTGACTAAAGAAGAGTTTGAAAATGAAAGAAATATTGTACTTGAAGAATATATGGATTCTTTCAATGATCAAACACAAACACACATGTTAAATCTTTCTAGAAAATTATTTAATGATTACGATCCAATCGGTCTTAAAGAAGATTTAGAAAAATTAAAGTTTATGGATTGTCTAAACTACTATGAACTTCAATACGCAAAACCAACTAAAATTATTAATGTTTCTAAAAACAAGCCTTATAAAAATAAGATTATTGATTTTGCTGAAAGAGAGATAATTAAAAGTACAACATTCGGTGACCACAAAGTTCCTTTTGAATTAAGTAATGAGTTCAAAGATAAGTCATCTTTGGTTATGTTATCACCAATTATTGAAGAAGATTTTGCTTATGTTCACTTTATTAATGCTATGTTGTCATTAGGATTGAAATCTCCACTTTACCAAGAGATTAGAGAGAAGAGAGGTTTAGTTTATTATGTGCATTGTTATCAAAGTAGAATGAATAGACAAGGTGTTAATACAATTGCTACACAAACTTCTAACAAGAACTTTAATGCTGTTGTAGATGCTACTAAATTGGTTTTGGAAAATCCTAAGAAATATTTAACTAAAGATAGATTTAATCTTGTAAAAGATTTCTATGAAGTTAGAAAACAAAAAGATGAGATTTTAAGATATAAAAATGTTAATCAATGGATAAATCCTCCCAAATGGAGTGTCTATGACATATTGAATGATGTTAAATTTAAGAAAGTAATGGAGGTTTATGATAAATATTATCAATTTGATAATTTTTATATTTCGAACGACAAAACTGAGTTTTCAAAAAAGTCCAGTTAATCTGGACTTTTTAATTAGAAAATCTATCTCCTTTAGATTGATTATCAAAAGCCCACATTGGTTGAAAATTTGAATAATGATTTAATTTATATAACTCTTCTTCATTTTTTGCCCAACTTACAGGTATTTTATGATCTAGATGCCATTCACCATAATTATCCCAACTCATATTATCTATAAATAAAGATTCAATAAAAGTTAAAATCATATTGTGATTCAAATAATTTAAAGATTAAAAACTTTATAGAAGAAATTATATTAAAATCAATAAAATAAAATGTTAATACCTTATTTAGGAGAGAAAAGTAGATTATCAAACTTTATAACACCATATATACCAACAGATATCACTACATATGTAGAACCGTTTGGTGGTATGTTTGGTGTTTTCTTTTCTTTAAACTTTATGAAGTTTAAAGATGTTAAGTTTATTTACAATGATGTCAATTTTCTCAATTCAAACTTATTTAGTCAATTAAAGGAAAATACTGATTTTATTGAAGAAATTAATAAAATTAAAGTAAGTAGAGAATACTATTCAGAAGTATTAGGTAAATTATTTACTGAAAAAGATACTAATAAACTAGCAATATATTGGTTAATCATACTTACTTGCTCATCCACAAATAAAATAGGTAAAGACTCTTGGTTGGGTGATAGTGAGTTTGAGATTTTCAAGTTAAAGCTGAGAGCTTATAAATATCATATCGATAAAATAGATCAGATACACAATTGGGATTATAAGAAGATCATATCTAAATACGACTCCGAAACTACATTCTTTTATGTAGATCCTCCTTATATGGGTAAAGAGAATTATTACATCAATCATAATTTTGAAGGAACATCACATGAGGAGCTGGCAAAGACTTTACATAATATAAAAGGTAGATTTATTTTAAGTTACTGGTACTTTGATGAAATAGAAAGTCTTTATTCTTGGTGTAATATTGAAAAGAAATCAACTTTAATGGGTGCTGAATTTTTGATAAAAAACCACTAATTATATTATACTAAAGAAAAACCCACTCAAATTGAGTGGGTTTTTTTATACTTTAAATATACCTGATTTTTTTGATGAGTCTAAAAAACGACCTACTTTTATCACTATTGGATAAGCAGGTAAATAATGAGTTGATTTATAATTAATATTTTCCATTTCACCAATTCCCCAAACTAATCTAATACAATCTTTTACATTATCACTTGTTAGTTTTTCAAAAATATCACAAAATCTATTATAAACTTCATTTGAAACTTTTTCTATTATTTCAGGAGTAGTAACACATCCTGGATCAACTCCTTTATCCATTCTAATAATTATTCCATCTTTAGAGTTTATTTCAGACACTAGTAAATTTAATTCATCTGATAAATCTTTTGGCATAGATTTACTTATATGTAAATAGTTTAACCATTCAAGTCGGTGACCTTTTGGAAAAATCGTTTTTAAATAAAATATACCGTATTCCATATTAGTTATTTTTTACCCACTCTACTAGTTTAAGTAAGTTTTCTGTATTGTTTGTATATCTATCTAAAATAGATTCTAAGAATTTTATTCTACCTTCTTTATATTCTTCTTTTGAATAAATTGAGTATTCTTCTGATATTCCTTTTTCCCACTCTAATAATTGGTCAAAATCTCTTTCTACAATATTCATATCATAGTTATTAAAAGATTCTGATAAGTTAGTAGTTGAGTTATGAGTTTTAGTATCTAAAATCATTTGCTTAACATCTAAAATATCTGAATTTTTTTTATCAACAACACATTCTATTAGAAAGTTAGCAGAATCTTCTTCATTTGTATAACTAGATGGATCATAAACGATATCATGAAAAAGAGCAGTCAACATTAATTTCTCATATTCTTTTTCAGAATATTTAGATTTATTTTCGTTTATTTGACTAATTAAGTCATTTAAGTGATTTAGATTGTGATATGATCTATGTGATTCATTCCACATAGAAAGAATAGTGTTAATATCACATTTAATTCCCCATTTTTCAAGTAATTGTTGTAAGTTCATATTTAATTATATTTTTTATTAAAGTTATATATTAAATATCTTCTTTAACTTTTCTTTTCAATTATATATCTAATTCCTTTAGTTTAATTTCTCTAATTAAAACTTTTAATAAATCTTTTGAACTACTATATTCGATACCATACTTCTCTGATAAATAATCAGATATAGCAACATCATATGATTTATAATCAAAGACTTCCCAATTTTCATCACGACCTCTTATTTTCTCATAGATCATTCTTTCCAATTTTCTTTCTTGGTCTCTAAGATGAGCACCATCCTCATATCTTTGAGAATAGATAGCAGTCATTTTCTTTTCTTTTACTTCTAAAAGATCAACAAGTAGATTTAACAACTCCATATTTTTGATATTTTTTTAACTCTCTTAAATGTGATTCTACGAGATTTCATTTCACGAAATATAATATCAGTCTCCTCACAGAGTTTTTTAATATCACCACCAATTGATAACTTTTTTATAAAGTCAATTGCGTCTTCATTCTTTAGATTAAACATTTTTAATATCTTCAATTACTTTTTGCATTCCAACAGTCGCGATTTCTTGAATATGTGTGAAAAACGGTCTTCTTTGTTTATCTAAATAAAAATCAATATCTGATGGATCAATATAATAAATTAAACAATCTTCTTTTGTTAGGAATGGAATTTGATTTGCTGGAAAAACTTGCATCGAAGTTCCAATAATAATACAAATATCACAATCCTCAGCGGCTTTTGCAGATTTCTCTAAATCTAAAGGATCTAAATCTTCGCCAAAAAAACAAATAGATGGTCGCAATTGCGACCCACGTGGACATTTATCACCTAAATTAATATCACCCGGACAATCATAAATCTCTGTCGAATTAGGGAAGGTTGATCTAGATTTATTTAATTCACCGTGTAAATGTATTACATTTGTACATCCTGATTTTTCCAACAAATTTGATATATTTTGAGTTACATTTATAACTTCAAAATCTTTTTCTAGATTAGCTATTAATTTATGTGCTAAATTTGGTTTCTTTGTTATAAAATCTCTTCTACGTTGGTTGTAAAAATCCAATACTAACTCTCTATTTCTACGCCAACCATCCACTGAAGCTACATCCATAACATTATATTTCTCCCAATAACCACCAGCATCTCTAAAAGTGTCTATACCAGATTCTTTATCTAAACCGGATCCACTAAATATTAATATTTTTTTCATAATAATTTATAAATTCGTTATAATTTTTATCCAAAATAAGTATATACTCATAACCTAACTCAATTGTTGACTTCATTTTCGATAAGTTTATTTCTTTATGTAGATTGAAATAATATGTTGATTTTATCTCAATGACTAAGTTCAATTCCTTTATATAAAAATCCGGTAAGTATTTTCTATCTTCTTGCAAATATACATAATCTATATTAAAATTAGGTCTTTTTACTATAATATTTTTCTCTTTACAATATTTTAAGAAATCCAATTCATAATTACCTTGGTATTTAACTGATTCAAATTTATTTATCTTAAATGATGTTTTTATCCTCTTATCATTTATTAAATATGACATCATTGGATTATCAACTCCGTATTTTTCATTCATTATAATCTTAAATTCAGAAGAATTTACATAACTACAATTTTTATATTTTTCAATACAAGTTAGTTTAGTTTTATTTTTAATAATATCACATTTATTTGGGTTATCAACTCCATATTTTTCAATACAAGTTAATTTTTTTTTAACTTTTATTATATCACTTTTATTTGGATTATCAACTCCATATTTTTCAATAAAAGTTAATTTTTTTTTATCAGTTGAACATTTTGATGAACATGAATAGTAATTATAACAATTTATATTTTTTAAATATTTTCTATACATTAACATCCTTTCCATTCCACAAATGTCACACTTAACTAATACTTCCAATTCTGTACCTTTTGGCAAGTCTATTATTTCAATATTTATAAAATCTCCAACTTTACAATTATATTTTTCTTTATAAAATCTAACATTTGCCCTTTTAATTTCTACATTAACATAATTATCTAATATCATAAATTATATATTAAATATTGCATCTCCCATATCATAAAAGGTCTTAATTGATAAATAAAAATAAGTTGATTAGAAAGTATTAATTTTTTAATATATAAATAAAAACATATTTAATAAATGCCATTACCATCACAGACCATTGTTATCAGTAAACCATTTTTGGTTCCGGCTTTTGATTATCAAGTTGCAAATTTCGTTGATAATTTATCATACAATATAGTTGATGTTGATAATTTTCGTATATTACAAGATAATACTGGTAAATATGCTAGTCCAAGACTTTTAAATTGGGTTGAACCATATCCTGTAAATGATATAAATAAAACATTATTTTATACTGAGATAAACACAAATATTAAAGTTGGTGATAGAGTTTTTATAATAAATGGATATTATGATAGTGATTTATTAATTCAAAATGATAAATATAAATCTGGTAGAGATGGTTATATAGTTCTTTATGTTGATAAATGTAAAATTGTACTAGATATTGATTATACTGGTGTTTTACCTTTTAATGATACTGAAAAACATGATGATTTCATAAAAGTTTGGAGAATTTCAACAAGAGAAGAGTTTTTACATGTAAATAAACAGATTTCAACAAGAGGTGGTCAATTAAATTATAAATTTGATAAATTTCAAAATAACATACTTTATGTTGATTCAAGTCAAGATGACTTTGGACCAGTTTATAATGAAATTCTTCCAATAGCAGGAACGGATTCTGGTACTATTGCTGGATATGGTGTTAGTTTGGGGCTAACAGGTACACCCGGATTTTTTGTTAGAAATGGTCTTGGTTATTGGATAAATATCTCAAAAGAGTTGTTTTTCTATGGATCATTTTCAGTTGCAGCTGGTACTTATTCTAATAATAGAATGGTCATATTTAACGGTAACTTCAGTCACAATGGAATAGAATTTAGAGAAGGAAATGTTTATGAATGGAATGTTGGACCTACAAATTCTTATTGGGGTGTAGATAAAATATTTTCTAAACCACTAATAAGTAGATCTAATTTTAGACGTGGTGAGTTTTTAGGAGTTTTTAATACCGGTATTTATGGTGTACAAGAAAAAAGAATAAGTTGGAAAGGAGAACTATCTAAATGGTTTGGTGGTACTTTACTTAATACTCTTTGGATAAAGGGTGATTTAAATTCAAGAATATCTTTCTCTAATTTCTTTGGAAGAAGAAGAAGTCAGGATTACATAGCAACTTTTGATAATGATGGTAATCCAATACAAAAAAGTAACACACCTAATAATGGTGGTAGAGGTTATAATTTTATTATCGACTCTTTAATAAAAAGCTCAAACATTGAAAATGGTACAGTAATAAATACTGATTTTGGTGATACCAATACTAAGACAGTTCTTAGAAATCATTTGAAATCAGCAACATATAGTTTTGATATCTCTATTAAAAAGGGATATTTTGAAGATGGTAAATTTTATTCTTTATTAATAGATAATGCTACTCTAATTAATCCATTACTAGTAGATAGTAAAGTAATTAAAAGTAGAATTGTTAACGCTCAAGTTATAGATAGTGTTATAAAAGATTCTACATATATATCTGAAAATTCTATAAAAATAAAAGCTTATGATGAGTGGAATATATCAGAATATAGATACACAAATCTTCTTAATAATCCAACTGGATCAAGTACATATAGTATTATAAAATTAAATCCACCATCATCTTTACCGGATTCAAGAACTACACACAAACTATTCAAATTTTATATAAATGAAAAGGATTATAAAAAGCTTAAATTAGGTGATAATTTTTATATTAATGGTATTAATATAAACGATAATTCAAAAAATCCTATTACATTTTTTGATAAAAAGTTTAAAATAGGTAAATGGACAGAATTTTCAGATGATTATTCAACCTCATTTATTAATGATGATTACTCTATCGAAAGAAATAACAATATTGATAATTTCTATAAAAGAGGATTTGAGTATAATGCTTATATATCAACTCCTGAAGAAAATGGATATATTTTAAATAGTATAACATCATCTGTTAGTTTAGACTTTTTAGTAACTGCTACAATATCAGCTTCTGCTAATATAGTTGCTCAATCAACCGCATTAATTGGAACTAATTCGAATTCTAATTATTACTCTGTTGATATTTTGGTATCTGTTCAAGATATAATAAACAGAGATATTGATTCAACAGAATATAATTTTAACTATAACTTAAATCCTGGTACACAAGCAACCTATTTAGGTAATAAAATTGATATATCAAAAGCATTTATTAGTAATTCAAATTTTGAAAGTGGTATTTTTGAAACATCTGATTGGAATAATGGATATTATATAAATTATAATAATGATGTTAATATTTCATCACTAACCGGTAGTGGAACTTATAAAATTTATATAAACACTTCTAATAATACACTAAATGTTTTCAACACTCAATACGATAACATTAATTATAAAGAACTTTTATATAATGTAAATGATATTGTTTATTTAAATTCAATTGACTATATTAATGGTGATTTAATAACTAGACTTCCTGATACTTATGAAGTTTTAGGAGTCAATCTTAATTCATTAACACTGAGAGAAGTTAATACTAACGTCATTTCTGGTCTAACTGCTGGTGGTTATTTTAAAACCAATAATTCTAAAAATAGATATAATTATATAACTAAATCCAAATTTTATAGAAGTAAAATAAAATCTGGATTATTCAAAAGATCTTATATTAGTAGTTCGTTGATAAAAACTGAAAACTATGATTCTAGTGATAAGGATTATGTTAACATGGAAAAAATTAAAAGCTTAATTATAAGTGATACTATATTTAAAAATAATGATAATATATTATCATCAGCCACTTATTTAAATTCATTCTTTATTGGTGGTACTGATACATGGCAAGATGGAATAATACAAAATTCATTTTTACACAGTTTTACTTTTTCCAAAGGAACTATTAAAGAATCTCAATGGGTAAATGGTGTTTTCTTAAATGGTACTTTTTACAACTCTAAATCATTTGATGGAAATGCAACATCTGATTATAGATATTATTATGACAATAGAATAAAATCATATCATATTGATGGAATTGTTAGTTCAACGGTTTCTAATTTTAGACACGCTTGGGTAAGTGGCGAATTTAAGAATGGTCAGTTCTTTAAGAGTGATTGGGAAGATGGATTTTTTAGAGATGGAATATTTAATTATTCTAAATTTTATAAAGGAACGTTTAGTAATGGTATAATAGGAGAAACAAAAGCTTCTTCTGATTCAACTGTTGTTTATAATGGGGATATTGTTTATGCAACTGTAAACAATGCTACGTTATATTCAAAAGATCCTAACTATTTAGGGGCTACACAAACTAGCGCTGGTTCGAATATTAACTGGTATAATGGTGTTTTTAATAACGGTTTATTTGGGTCTTATAGAGAATATATTAATATATTAGGGGTGACTCAAGGTGTAACTTATTCAAATTATATTGTTACTTTAAACTCAACCGCATCTACATCCGCGTTTTATTCCAGTTCCCCATCTGAAGAAAAGTTAGGTATGACAATAAATCAAACAAACTTCACTCCTGTTTGGTTTGTTGGTAATAATGATTCTGATAGAACTTCTGCTGGAACCACTGGATTCCTAGTAACAACTTTAAATCTATCATCCAGTGACTATTATAAAGAGGTAGTTAGAACTGCACCATTTGAAATAGAATTGAAAATTAATCTCAAACATCTATATATTGCAGATTTAATAATTAATTTAAAAGCACCGAATGGTAAAATTATTAATGTGAAAAAATTAGGAGATGGTTCCAGCAATGACTTTAACTGGACAAACGAGGATCAAGTTGATGTAGGTATTGTTTTTACAACAAACGATTCAAATCCAACATTACAAACAACATCACAACAATATTATAATAATAATGTTTCTCCAAATTTGAAGTTCAGAATGTCTAAGAGTATTAGTGTTGGATCTTTCGGTACTTATAGTTTTTTATCAAATTCTACTTCAGCATATGATCTTTTAAATAATGATAATACGTTTGTAGGTGATTGGCAACTAATCATAATTGATAACGACAATTACGATAGAGGTTTTTTATTCAATTGGAGTTTAACTTTTAAATATGATGAGGTTGTTTATGTTGTCGAAAGAAATAATAATGCAACTTGGTATAATGGAATATTTAATGGGGGTCAATTTATAAATTATGGTAAATGGAAAACAGGTGTATTTAATAGTGGTAGATTTACATCAGCTTATGGGTTTTCACAAAGTGGATTATTTTTTAACAATTCAGATGATCCATTAACATATAGTTGGGAAAATGGTACTTTTAATGATGGTGAGTTTGGAAACGCATCATTAGGAGAAAACTCAACTTGGCATAATGGAATATTTAATGGTGGTGAGTTTAAAGCTAAACTTTGGAGAAATGGTATTTTTGCTGGTGGTAACTTCAAAGGTGGAACAACCTTCTCGGCTACTGGTGGATTAGATATATCAAATTATACTTCAAATGCTTCTGGATTTGTCGAATCATATACTCAAAGTTTCTATGGTTTATGGGTAGATGGTATCGCCACTAATAATAAATCAAGATTTATGAGTGAAAAATTATTTTGGGTAAGTAATAAAATACCAAAATTATATAATTCTATAAGTTTTGATAAAGTTTTGTGGTTATCCGGTACTTTTAGTAGTGATAATGGAATATTTAAAAATAGTGTTTGGTTAACCGGTGTTTTTAATAAAGGTAAATTCCAGTCAAGCTCTTTCAATCCATATGTTAAAAGAAGTATTAGTGATAGTAATTCTTATCCATTAAATTTATTTCCTAATACTCGATATTCATTCACACCAGATTTTAATCCGGGTGTAAATCCCAATTCGATTGCTTCCAAATCTGGTAGAGATAGATCGACTTGGGTAACTGGTGAGTTTATCGAGAGTGATTTTTATATGTCAAGGTGGTTAAATGGTAACTTTATAAGTGGAACTGCGTACGGTATGATATTTTTTAATGGTATATCTAGATTTATGAACGCTTACAATGTAATTTGGGAAGGTGGTACTTGGAAAAATGGTAACTGGTATGGATCTAATTTTGATTATGAAGGTTATGTAAATAACAATTTTACCTTTAATATCATGAGAAGAGGATTTAGAAATTATGGATATAATACTTCTGTACAACCAGAAGGTCAACAAATTCCACCAGGAATTGTTACTGGTTTAAATGAGCTACACGTTTGGAATTTATTTAAAAATAAAAATAGAATAACTTCACTTGTTAGTTCTGGTGGTTCATCAAATATAAGTTTTGATATACTTTCTGAACAAACGTCAATTTATGATTTTGGTACTTATTCTGATGTATCCACTGGTTTTAATCCATCAGTTGGAGGATACACACCACCTATACCTGAAGACATTTTCAATACCTGGGATGAACCTGTTGATGCCAATTTCGACGATCTGCTGAATGAAGCATACTACCTGGCTCCTCTTGTGATGACGGACAACACTTTTAATGATCCGACTGGTCCAAATTTTAGTTCTTTTAAGGCTGATGTACCATCAGAGGGTGGTGGGTTTTCAAATTTTACATTTGAATAATTACTATATGTAGTTTAATATTTTTAATATATAAAATATGGGTTGGTCACAAAATAAAAATACAGATACATATATCGGTGGTTCTCTTCCATCCGGAATTACAACTACCTTTGCCGATACTCAAAAAAACTTTGGGTGGACTTATTCATCAATGGGCTACAAAGATTCTCCAAATTTTGAATCTTTTATGGCTTTAAGAGTAAATCCGTTAATTTTCACAGGATCATCAACAAATACAACTTTTTGGTACAATAGACCCGGTATCTATGGTGACTATGTTGAAAATTATAATCAAGCTCATATGTTACAAAAACCTATTGGTTTTTATAACACAATACCTAGAAACTTTAAAAGAGACAAAGTTTATCAATTTAATACAGTTATGATAAACTACTTACAAATTGGTGAGAATGTTGATTACTCTAAAAAATGGAGATCACCATCTCTTTATTTAGTAACTCCACTGGGTGAAAAAACAGAAATTTTAGCTGATAAAACTTTTTATAAAGATTATAGACAAAACATAACCGGATCATCTAACACTGATTATGATTTTAAAAAATCGGATACTTATATCATACCTTGGGCATATTTTGAAAGTGCTTCAAGTTTAAGTAATTTAAATTCACCATCTGCACCAGGAAGAGTTTTTACATTTCATTATTACTCTAGTCCAAAAGAGGATGTAACCTCTTATTTAACTGATAGACCATCAGTTTTTTATTCTAATATATTATTTGGTAATAGTCATACAAATACTACTTATAATAATCTTATAACTGCTTCTAATTTTAGATTTTCGGAATTTAAAGGAAATGGTAATCAAACAACCGGTACACATTTAAATACCGGCGAAGGTATAGTTTCTTATAATATAGTTGAAACTGATTGGTTGGTACAAGGTTTCTCATATGTGAGTCTTTTTACTAAAAATAGTAGCGGGGTTCCTACATTTGGTGCCAGACCATGGACCGAAGGTGGTAACTTATTTGGAAATGGATGGTATGTAGTACAAAATAGATACGTATGGTACGATAGACCAAAATCTACAACAGCTTATTGGCAGAATGAGTCTGTACCAGGGTATAATAAACTATATAAAGGGTTGGTAAATGAGCCTTATTTTAATATGCCGGTTGGTGGTCCTTGGTCTAACGGACCAATTGTTGATATACCAAACTGGTATGATAGATATGGTTTTAACCCAGATGATGAATCTGATGTACAAGGTGACGTCCAACCAAATAGAGCAACAGAAACAACTAATACTGGTAGTGGATTGAATGGATATTCAAAAAGTCCACACGAAGGATTTAGAAAGAATAATTATGTCGCAAAATTTATAAATTATGATAAATTTAATTTATCATTTAAATATAAAAATACTAGAAACGATCAAATTGGTGTAAAATTATATTTATCAAATACATTGCCATCACAAAGACCGATTAGTACATACGTTGCGTCATCATCACCAAACAAAACAATCGCAGATTGGGGAACAACTACTGATACGATAACAATTGCATATGACTCAAATAACTATTTAACAAGCGCTACTACATTAAAGGAAATAAGAGTAACTGTTAATATACAACATACTTGGGATGGTGACTTAATTTTAAATTTAAAAGGCCCAGCATCAAATGATGTCCAAGGTATTGGAAAAGTAATAAACTTATTCAATCGAGAAAGAGGTAATAGTGATAATTTATCAGCAACAATATTTACATCGGATGAAAGCAAATCTAGTATATCTAGTGGTGTAGCTCCTTTTACCGGAATCTTTAAAATGAAAAAAGATATAGGAATTGGTTATGGTGCTTATAGATCTAATACTAAAGATATTAGAAAATTATTAAATTCATCAGACAGTATCATTGGTCAGTGGACACTTTATATAAAAGATGATGCTGGATTAGATATTGGTGAATTAAGTAGTTGGTCAATTGAATTTATATTTGACGATACATCAAATATAAATTACATAGGATCTTTAACTTATAGTGCAACCGAAAAAAATTATAATTTTTATGGACTACAAGGTAATCAATATTTAATATTTGTTGGAGATCCTGTACCACAAGTTTCCGGAGCCACTTATATAGTTGCTACTTTAACCGATTTACATATTGATGAAACCTATCATCCACAAAATAATACGTTATTAAATGTTGGTACGAGTAGTTTTGAAGCAAATAAATATTTAAATTATGGATATTCTTTATTTGATCACTATTCATATACAACAACCGCAACATATTCATATATTGTTGGAGTTGGTAATAATCTAAATGCTACTAGATCTCTTACATATTCAATTATTAAAACTAGAGCCGGAACTGGTAAGTTTAAATCAGGAATATGGGAAGATGGAAATTGGATAAATGGTTATAGAGAAGATAAAAGTATTAAAAACTTTTTCAGTGTCGCTGATTTTTATTCATACAATAGAGATAAAAAGTGGAGATTAATAATAGTTGGACCTTCTTATAATGTTGCTAGTTTTTTTATAGGTGATAAGGTATCTATCTCTAATATTGTAGCAATAGATATAAATGATGAGAGAAAACTAATTAAGAATTATTTTACCATAATAGCTAAAACAGCAAACACTTTAGTGGTAGAGTTTGAATATGATTTTCCATTAAGAAGAATAGAAAAGGATTCAAAATATCATTTTATATACATCACTAAGAATATTTGGTTAAATGGTAACTTTTTCAATGGATATTACAGTGGTGTTTGGACAAATGGTAGTTTTTATGGTCTACCATACACAACTAAAATGATTGATACTCACTGGATTGATGGTGAATTATCTGGAGGTCATTTTAAATCTAATGTAATAACGTACACATTCTCGACTGCTGATATGAGAGTATTTGACCCATTCTTAAATAATGCAGGAGCTGGTAAAAATAAGTTTGTTCAAATTAAATTAGGATCAACACATTCTTTTATTTCTGGTGATGAAGTATATATCAGTGAATACAATGATCCTAATTTTGAATCTTTCTTATTTGGTAAATCCATTGTAAATAGAGTTATAGATGCTAGAACAATAGAAACAACTGTATTTAACTCTCCTTCAATATCGTTCTTTTTAGAAAATAATAATAATGTAGGTTTGATAAAAACTTATAAGAATACTGGTCTTATACAAAATATGCAATTTGATTCATTAAATGTTTCAAAATCAACTACTGTTAATAATTCTGATGATAGAAGTATTTTCTCATATAATTCTTGGATTGATGTTGTATTTGATAATACATCAGCTACAAATATATTTAAACCATTAACAAATTATGATTCATTGACTGATAATAATATCTCAAATAATAATTTATATGGATATGTAACTTATGATATCTTGTCAAGTGTATCTAGATTTAGAGATAGTTTTTCAAACTCGATTAGAAATTACAAATTAGGAACTAAACATAAGATATTTAGTGATTACATTGGAGATTCTGGTAAATTCTCTAACTATTTTAAACCAAATTCTCAAGCATTTAAAGATTTAGGGTGGAAATGGAGTAAATCAACATCTGCTGGATCTTTTATTACATTCTCAAGAAATGAACAAAGTGATTTTATCGGATTCTTCTTTACAACAGTTGTTCCTTTGAAAGGAAAAGAATTAAAAGTCTCTGCTAGATATGATGGTGGTGTTTTAAACTTACAAAATCCTTTAGAAGACATTGGTAACAGAGATACTGATAAATTAGAACCCGAAAGATATACAATGGTTGGATTTGATTTAGTTGATACTGATTTAGTTGAAAATAACTATGTTGGAAGAACTTCTAATTACAATCCAAGACCAATGGAACTACCATCACTACATTTTGGTAACTTGAATGTTATATCTAAAAAAATTGTTTATCCAACATTAAATACTATTATAACTAACACAGTAGAGTCTAGTTATTTACCAGTTCATAAAAATATTAACCATGTAACAACATCTAATAGAAGAAAGGTTGAATATTTTTTCAATAAGAGAGATTTAATGATGGCATTTAGAGGTTCTGGTGATAGTGGTAAAAACGTATCTGAGTTCGTAATTGATAATTTAAATTTCTATGAAATAGATATGGTTCCGTTCTTTAAATATTTCACAGATGAAAATATAAATAAATCTGTTCAGATTCCAATTACTAATAAAAGACCTTTCAGAAGAGAAGTTGATTATCCTTATAGATTTATAGAATTAACACCTAAATTTAACAGAATTGAGAGAAATCAATTCATAGAAGAAACTTATCAAGAATTCGGAGTACCAGGATTATCTAGTGAATTATGGACAGAAACATTCACAAATACGCCATTTGATGTACCATCTGATCCTCCAAGAATTATTGCTATTCCAATACCATCAGGTCCAATTATAACACCAGGTGGATTCAATCCACCACCTATTGACACAGGAGAAACTGGTGCACCACCACCATCTACTCCAGGTACTTGGGATGTTTGGTTTGATGATATTTCATCGACAGCGAATCAAGATCCTAACTTTGGATCGGAACCACCAGGGTCAATCGAGAATGACTGGAATGATAACCAAAATTTTGCGTAGCACAATAGATTGCGACTACTCAAAACCAAAATTTATATTTAATAAAAAAAGAGTTACTTATTGTAACTCTTTTTTTATTAAATATAAATGTCCGACATTTCCATTCTTAGCGTGATGACCCATCGATTCTATCTTTGTTTTATCTCCTTTTAATTTTAACCCAGATAGTTTTTGTTTACCTAAAATCCTTTTATAACCATTACAAACTTTACAGTGATTCATACCAACTTGACCTTTACCATTGCAAAATGAACAATCTTGGTCCATATACTTTCCAGTACCTTCACAAAAGTCACACCCATCATCAGCATCAAATACTTTCAATACATTACCATCATTATCTCTGATAACAATTTTAGATGAGAAATCTTTACCAGTTCCATCACAAGATTTACATTTTACAAATCTCTCAAATTCAACAGATCCATCAAAATCATCATCTACTGAGATGATAACATCATTTACTTCATTTCTTTTAAATTTTTCTCTTTTTGACTTTACATCATCATATTCTAAATCAACATTCACATTAAATAACTCATAATACTCATTATAGTTATTACCGAATTTTGATTTCAAATCATAATCTGTTCTATTTTCTGAACAAAGAATATCATAAGCTTCGGTCATTTCAGAAAATATATTAGCATCACCATTCTTATCAGGATGATGTATAAAACTCAATTTATAATAAGATTTTTTTATTGTTTTTTCATCTGCGTTATTAGGAACACCTAGTAACGCATAATAATTTATATTTAAATTCATATTTTATTATATTTTCTTAAATTATCAATAGCCCATAGAGCTTGAAAGTTAGTATAATGATTTAATATTATAGCATCTTCATATGTTTTAGCTTTAGATATTGGTATTATATGATCTAAATGCCACTGACCATAATTCTCAAACGTCATACCATCAGAGAATGTTGATTGTATATAAATGCTAAAATACTCCATACTACAACCAATTATTTCCTCAGTTTTATTTTTCTTTTTAAAGTTTAAACTTTTTATAGAAGATCTAATGGAATTTCTAACAATTCTAGTTAGTTTATAAATCTCATTATTAGATTTTTTATTAAGTTCATGTTTTCTTTTAATCTCATTAACTCTTTCTCTATTATTGGATACCCACTCTTTATAAATATGATATCTCTCTTTCATCCACTTTTTATTATAATCACTAACTTTTTCTTTATTAAGAGATTTATATTCTTTATTATAATCTCTTAATTTTTGTCTATTTTTCTCTCTGTATTTAGAGGAAGATTTTTTTCTTCTACAATTTTTACAAGATGAGTTAATATCTCTTTTTAAGAAAAGTGTATCATCTCTTTCTATATTACATTCTGGACATTTTTTCATATTTTTATATATTAAAAATCTCCTCCTTTATCCTAAAAATTAGTCTTCACTTCTATATTTTTTTTCGATATAAGCGGCTCTCGATTTTTGAGATCTTTTTTTATCAGTGTTTTTAATAAATTCTTTACGAGATCTTAACTCTTTTATAATTTTAGCTTTATCCCATTTTCTTTTAAGTTTTTTTAAGGCTCTTTCGATACCTCCTTTATCTACTTCTACTACTAACATATTAGTCTTCTTTATTTTTTAATATTTGATTTAATTTATAATCTCTCAAAAAAGATATTTTATCACTTTCAGACATTTGGACGAAATCTTCAAACTTTAATTCAATTCCCAAAATCTCCAAAACAAACTCAACAAAATCTTTAACATCTTTGTTATGATCCACCCAAGAGTAACCAGTACTTATATTATTAGTACCATTTATTGTCAATGTTGATGTTCCAGTTGATGTTCCTACACATGAACCATAACTTTGTATATTTATTGCCATAATTATATATTATTTTTTAGTCTAAAAAGTTTACTTCTTCAATAGATGAAAAAACATCTTTGTTTATCTTTAATATTCTATCAAACATCTCTTGATTTAAAATAGCATGATGTACAACAAAAATATTAATGTTATACTCGTTTGCGAACGATTTTAAGAGAGTTAAAATAGAATCTATACCTTCGATATCAATCGAAGAGAAAACCTCGTCTAAGAACAAAATATTGATATTTCTTTTAGTTCTGATTAATTTTAAGTAAGCAATAAGTATGGCGATATTCACTTTCTTATTTTCACCAGTTGATAAAGAATCACTCTCAATTGCTGATCCAAATTGCTTAATCTCAGCAGTAAATGTTTCGTCTAATTTAACATCAAATGGAATACCCATCTTAGTTATGTTTTCATGGATAAAGTAATTTATCGGTTTGATAATACCCGCAATAATTGATTTCTTAACACCATCCTCACCAAAGATTCTATTTAATTCTTTATAAAAAAGTTCTTTATCTTTACAAACTGTAATATTATCTTTACTAGAAGATTTCTTTTCTTCTAATTCTTCAATTGACTTCTTAAACTCTTCAACATTTGGTAGTTCAATAGATCCTTCTTGTTCTTTCTTTTTGTTTAATTGTTCAATTTGAAATTTACAATTTTTTAAGAAGTAATTCATCTCACTAAATGTTTCATTTGTTTTAGTTGAGATTTCTTTTAGTTTCTTTTGTTTCTCCTTAATGCTACTAATGTTATCTTCTAACTCAGACTTTATCTTTTCAAATCCTTCTTTTTTCTCAACTAAAGATTCTCTTAAAGAAGAATAGTAATCAGAATTAAAATCTGTTCTACAAGTGGGACATTTGCCAGAATCATAAAGATCGATTTCCTTTTGTACATTTCTAATATCATTTTGGATATTAATGTATTGTTTCTTTTCGCTTTCAATTTCATTTGTTAATGTTTCTTCTTTTTCTTTTATTTTATCAACTTTCTCTTTCAAAGATTTGTAATCTTCTTTCTTAGAATTCATTTCTTCCATAAGACGATCAATATCCGCCTGAATATTTAACTTTTCTTTCTCAATAGATAATTTGATTGTTTTATCAATTGATCTTTGTATTGATTCAATTGAATCTTCTAATGTTTGTATCTCTGAGTTTAGAGAGGCCATTCTTGTTTTATTAGATTTATTAATATCTTTTAAGATGCTATTTAATATGTTAATAACTTCTAAATTAAATAACTTATCTAATAATAACTGTTTTTCTTCATTTGAGAGACTGATAAAGTTTTTAAAGTCATTAATAGACATTGATATAAAAGATTTGAATGTTTCAATATCCATACCAACATACTTTTCAATCTTTTCATCTATATTTGATTTACCAGCTCTCTCGTTTAAGATGCCATTTTCCCACAATTCTAATTTATTTGGTGATATACCTCTTTTAATCTCGACATCTGTACCGTTTGAATTAAAAACAATTCTATTTAATAATTCACCATTAATTCTGTTCGGTAGTGTTGAAAGAGTAGACCATTTCTTTTGACGACCACCTCTTACTTTACCATAAAGTGAATATTCAAATGAACTTAAAAATGAAGAATTGTGACTTAATATTCCATTAGAATAATATTCATGACCATCGACTTCAATATCCCACAAATCTTCTTTTATATCATCTCTTGAAACTGATAAAATAGACTGAACTCCATTTTTTGTATTTATCAAATCACCAGTTTTTAGATCTTTTAAGAAAAACCAATTTTCCAAATATTTAACTCGGTGACTTGGTGATCCAATCAATTCAAAATCTTTTGTTTTTATTATTATTTTTTCCGAATTAGGTGATGTTATACCAATCTCCTTAATATCTTTCCAACCATTAGGAGTATTGACCTTAATACCTTTATCAATGAATGCCATTTTCTCATTTAGAATATTTAGCCTTTTTAAATCTATTTTAAATTCCATATATGATTTTTATTTTATTTTCTATATCTTCTATGATATTTGAGAAAAAATGTTTAATATTATTATCAATACAAAATGTAATTTTCTCATTATATTTCTCATTACATTTTTTAATTTTATACATACCTGTGTATTCTATATAAAAATCGTAATCAATCAAATAAAAATCACATCTTTTTTTAGAATTTGGATATGACTTTTCATATTTATATGGAATCTCATT